>Ga0233335_1000159_pt1 | contig 13863 bp, 11 predicted proteins | sample GEONDECOMP222_FD_180695 | JGI IMG/M metagenome (GOLD analysis project Ga0233335, IMG submission 180695) | Leaf litter microbial communities from Shasta-Trinity National Forest, California, United States - GEON-DECOMP-222 | ecosystem: Environmental > Terrestrial > Plant litter > Unclassified... | reverse complement strand
GACGATGCTCATCTCGGCAGGGGTGTTCAGGTAGATGCGGTCTGTCTCGCCGCTGAACTGGAGCTCGCCGTTCTGATTGACTTCTTCCCAATTCTCGGTCGTCGTGTCGTGGTAGCTGAGCCCTGCGAAGCCCTCGGTGCTGACCTGATTGACGTCGCTGACAGAGAAATAGCTGTGCAACGCCTGGCTGAGCGAGACAGCGTCGTTGCCAAGGTTGTGGCTGGTCAGGCTGATGTTCAATTGCTTGCCCAGGCGAATGCTCATGTTCAACGCCACCTTGTGCGGCCAGTCGGGCAGGGTGCCGCTGGCGGCTTGGGGCACATCGAATTCGATGCGTACCTCTTCCCCTTCTTCATGAGTCCCCAGGAACTGCCAGCTCAGGGCGCGCACCAGGCCGTGAGCCGGGGCACCTTCGCTGCCGCCGGTGCGCATAGCCTGAACGGCAGCGGGATTGCGCGCCAGGTTGCCAAACCATGGCCAGCAGACCGGAACCCCGGCACGGACAGCTTTGCCAGGAGTAAAGGTGGCCCTCTCATTGAGCCAGATCAGGGGTGGCTGGCCTTCACGTTGATAGCTGAGGATCTGACCGCCTTGCTGGCCGACCAGCAGCTCGTCTGAGCCGGTCTTGATGCGCCAGCAGTTCAATTCACCCAGCTTGACGGTTTCGACCTGACAATTGGACATGCGCGCTACTCGCTAGAATTCTTGATGAAGAGTGGACCGACGATTACCCGCAGAGTTTTAACGGCGCGGCGGAACCGAGCGGGTACGGCCGGTGCTGTCGATGGCGACAAACACGAAGACGGCTTCGGTCACCTTGCGCCACTCGCTGGACAACGGATCGTCGCTCCATACTTCAACCATCATCTGGATTGAGCTGCGGCCTATTTCCAGGGTTTGGGTATAGAACGAGAGTTGCGCTCCGACGGGGACCGGCACCAGGAATGTCATACGGTCGATGGCGACCGTGGCGACCCGGCCGCCAGCGACCTTGCAGGCCATGGCGGTCCCCGCCAAATCCATTTGCGCCACCAGCCAGCCACCGAAAATATCATTGAAACCATTGGTTTCGCGTGGCAATGCAGTGATCTGCAAGGCGAGGTCGCCCTGCGGAATAGGATCTTCTTGTTCGAATTCAATCATGCCGGGGGTGCCTCTGGCCGGTGACGCTTGATGAGGTTGGCGCGTGTGGGAAATTTCCGATATGCAGCCGAGTATATAGAGAGGAGCGCTCAAGAACGACCGTTGGGTTCCGATAATGGCGTTTCAAGTCCTGGGGACTGCGCTTTTTTCGACCAATTTGCTATCGTGCGCCACCTGCCAAGCCGCATGCAGCCCTGCGAGGCTGCCGATTCGCTGATAAGAGATTGCTGACATGACTTCTGTGCCCACGAGCGCCGCGCAGTCTTCGCGCCCACTCACTCGTAATGACTACAAGACCCTGTCGTTGTCCGCATTGGGCGGAGCCCTTGAATTCTACGACTTTGTCATTTTCGTATTTTTTGCTGCCGTCGTTGGCAAGCTGTTTTTCCCCGCCGACATGCCTGAATGGCTGCGCCTGATGCAGACGTTCGGCATTTTTGCCGCTGGTTACCTGGCGCGCCCGTTGGGTGGCATTGTGATTGCCCATTTCGGTGACCTGCTGGGGCGCAAGAAAATGTTCACACTGAGCATTTTCATGATGGCCGTGCCGACGCTGATCATGGGGTTACTGCCGACTTACGCTCAGATCGGCCTGTGGGCCCCTATCCTGTTGTTGCTGATGCGCGTCATTCAGGGCGCAGCGATCGGGGGCGAGGTGCCCGGGGCCTGGGTATTCGTGTCGGAACACGTGCCCGAGCGCAATATTGGTTACGCCTGCGGAACGCTGACGTGCGGTTTGACCACCGGTATTTTGCTGGGCTCGCTGATGGCGACGCTGGTCAACAGTCTCTATACCTCGGCCGAGGTCGTGGATTACGCGTGGCGCATTCCCTTCCTGATGGGGGGCGTGTTTGGCCTGGCGTCTGTCTACTTGCGCCGCTGGTTGCATGAAACGCCGATATTTGCGGAGCTGCAGCAGCGCAAGGCGCTGGCGGCTGAAATCCCGATGCGCACCATTTTGCGTGATCATCGTGGCGCCATTCTGATTTCGATGGTGCTCACCTGGGTGTTGTCGGCGGGTGTCGTAGTCGTGATCCTGATGACCCCGACTTTACTGCAGACTCTCTATGGCTTCAGCCCGGCGACCGCTCTGCAGGCCAACAGCCTGGCAATCATTTTTCTCAGCCTGGGCTGCGTCGGCGCCGGTGCCCTGTCCGATCGGATCGGTGCTGGCCGGGTCTTCATGTGGGGCAGCCTGTTGCTTCTGCTGACCTCGTGGACTCTTTATCACAGCCTGCAACAGCATCCGGACTGGTTGTTCCCGCTGTATGCGCTGACGGGGCTGTTTGTCGGTGTGATTGGCGCGGTGCCCTATGTGATGGTGAAGGCTTTCCCGCCACGAGTGCGTTTCACTGGGCTGTCGTTTTCCTACAATATCTCGTACGCGATCTTTGGCGGGCTCACCCCGATGGCGGTGACATTGCTACTCAAGTCCTACCCCATGGGCGCGGCTTATTATGTAGCAGGAATATGCGTACTGGGCTTTCTGACCGGCGCGTATCTACGAGCCAAAAAGCGCTGATCGGAAGCCGGGAAACCCTGTCGTTCAATCGTCATCCAACTGTCATATTGCGGACATAGAGTGTTCATGCGGCGGTCCGATACAGGCGCCGTACAACTTCTTCAGATGTCCGGAGCGGGTATGCACATCAAGCGGCTCATGGCGGTGATGACCCTGGTGACTGTCGGTATGATCGCCGCCAGCACCAGCGCTGCCGTCGATCCAGCACTCGCCCCGTACGTCAGGACCACGGGTGTTTCCGGTAATCTGTCCAGTGTTGGCTCGGATACATTGGCCAGTTTGATGACGTTGTGGGCGGAGCGTTATCAACGTGAGTACCCCAACGTCAACATCCAGATCCAGGCTGCTGGATCCGCGACCGCTCCTCCTGCACTGACAGAGGGCACGGCTACGTTGGGGCCCATGAGCCGCAAGATGAAGGACACCGAACTCACGGCGTTCGAGCAGCGCTATGGCTATAAGCCGACGGCCATTCCCGTGGCTGTCGACGCGCTTGCGGTATTTGTGCACAAGGACAATCCTGTCGATCACCTGACGATAGAGCAGCTTGATGCGATTTTCTCGGTCACTCGCTTGTGTGGCGCCCGCTCGGAAGTCAAGACGTGGGCGGACCTGGGAGTACAGGGCGATCTGGCTTCGCAGTCTGTGCAACTGTTCGGACGCAACTCCGTGTCGGGTACGTATGGCTATTTCAAAGAGGCGGCGCTGTGCAAAGGCGACTTCAAGGCCAACGTCAACGAGCAGCCGGGATCAGCCTCGGTGGTCCAGTCGATCAGCAGCTCACTCAATGGCATCGGTTATTCCGGTATTGGCTATAAGACTGCCAGTGTGAAGACTGTGGCGTTGTCCAAACAGGGCAGCAATGAATTTGTGGAAGACACCGAAGAAAATGCCTTGAGCGGAAAGTATCCGCTGTCGCGCCTGCTGTATGTTTATGTCAATAAAGCACCCAACAAACCGCTGAGTCCGCTGGAGGCCGAGTTTATCAAGCTGGTACTGTCCCGCGAGGGCCAGGAAGTCGTGACGAGGAACGGCTACATTCCTCTGCCGGCCAGGATGGCGGCCAAGGCACTGGCCGATTTGAGCCTCAAAGAGGGCCCGTAATTTAAAAAGTGTCACTCGGCTGTCATCTTTCTGTCACGCAGGGCGGTTAGGGTGTGCACATGAACCATTGGGTCAACTGATTGATGATGACGCCACCGCCCAGGCGGATCGATTTCAATACGCCTCAAATGCAGCGAAAGCGCCGTCTGCGCGCACTCAAAGACCGACTAACCCGCTGGAGCGTCATGGTGGGCGGTTTTTGTGTATTGGGCGCGATCACCCTGATCTTCTTTTTCCTGGTTTACATGGTGATGCCGCTGTTCAAGGGTGCCAGCCTGGACAAGGGTGCACCGCTGGGCTCTGCCTGGATGCGGGAGGCTGGTTCGCCGTTGCTTATTTCGCTGGAGGAGCAGAACCAAGTCGCGATGCGGGTTTCGAGTCTTGGCCAGGCAATTTTTTTCGATGCCCGTAGCGGCGCCGAATTATCACGCGTGCCGCTGCCGATTCCGACCGGAGTACAAGTTGCTTCTATTGCAAAAGATCAGCCCGGTAGCCCGTTGATAGTGGTTGGACTCTCGGATGGGCAAGCCCTGGTGTTCAGGCATACCTACAAGGTGAGTTATCCACAGGGGGTGAAAACGATCACTCCGGCAATCGATTACCCGTTTGGACAAAAGCCAATCATGCTGGATCAGCAGGGGCGTTCACTTGAGCACGTGAGCCTGAACAACTCCGACGTCGCCTTGATCCTTGCCGGCTCGACAGGCGCGCAGTTGCATGTTTTATCGCTGCGCCATGATGACCCTCAAGGCACTGGTGAGATCGCGAGTGCGTGGCGCCGTATCGAACTTCCGCAAATGACCGAGGTGGTCAAGGCGATGTTCATCGACCCCCGGCAACAGTGGCTGTATGTGATTAACGGGCGGGCTCAAGCGGATGTCTTCAGCCTGGAAAACAGAAGCCTGAACGGTCGCTACAAGTTATCGGAAGACGCAACCAGCGAAGTTACCGCGAGCACCCAGTTGGTGGGCGGTGTTTCATTGATCTTTGGGGATTCGAAAGGCCGCTTGTCCCAGTGGTTCATGGCGCGGGACCTGGACGGTGAGCTGCGCTTGAAGGCGATTCGCGATTTCCAGATGGGCGATGCACCCATTGTGCAGATCATCGCCGAAGAGCGTCGCAAAGGCTTTCTCGCTTTGAACAGCCTCGGGGAGCTGGGTATTTTTCACAGCACGGCTCATCGCACGTTGCTGGTTGAGCCGGTGGCGAAAGGCGCGACCATTATGGGCCTGTCGCCACGGGCTGATCATTTGATAATCGAAGCCAATGGCCAGCTTCTGCCGCTGACGATCGATAATCCGCATCCTGAGGTGTCCTGGAGCGCGTTGTGGGAAAAAACCTGGTACGAGAACTACGATGGGCCCCGCTATGTGTGGCAGTCCACGGCAGCCAATTCGGATTTCGAGCCTAAGCTGAGTCTCGCGCCGTTGACTTTCGGTACGCTCAAGGCTGCGTTCTACGCCATGCTGCTGGCGGCGCCGCTGGCGATTGCCGCTGCGGTCTACACCGCCTACTTCATGGCCCCGGGCATGCGCCGCAAGGTCAAACCGGTTATCGAGCTCATGGAGGCGATGCCGACGGTCATCCTCGGCTTTTTTGCCGGGCTGTTTCTGGCTCCGTACGTGGAAGCGCACTTGCCGGGCATGTTCAGCCTGTTGCTACTGACACCGGTGGGTATCCTGTTGGCCGGGTGGCTGTGGAGCCGGCTGCCGGAACCGATTCTCCTGCGCGTGCCCGAAGGCTGGGAAAGTGCCCTGCTGGTACCGGTGATCCTCGCCATCGCTGCGTTCTCGCTGCATCTCAGTCCGTTCCTTGAAAACGCATGGTTTGGCGGTGACATGCGTCTTTGGCTCAACCGCGATCTGGGTATCGGCTACGATCAGCGAAACGCCCTGATAGTCGGCCTGGCGATGGGTTTTGCAGTCATTCCCAATATCTACTCGATTGCCGAAGATGCGATTTTCAGCGTACCCCGCAGTCTCACTCTGGGCTCGCTGGCGCTAGGTGCCACGCCGTGGCAAACGCTGACGCGGGTAGTGATTCTTACCGCGAGCCCGGGTATTTTTTCGGCCTTGATGATCGGTATGGGTCGAGCGGTCGGTGAAACCATGATCGTGCTGATGGCGACCGGGAACACGCCGGTGATGGAGATGAATCTGTTTGCGGGGCTGCGCACGCTCGCGGCCAATGTGGCAGTAGAGATGCCGGAAGCGGAGGTGGGGGGGAGCCATTATCGGGTGCTGTTTCTCTCGGCTCTGGTGCTGCTGGTGTTCACCTTCATCATGAACACCGGAGCGGAACTGATTCGTCAGCGGCTTCGCAAGAAATATTCGGCGCTTTGAGTGGAAGGTAAATCTGTGAAGCAGGGCTCCCTGAAGGGCTGGTTCAAGAGCGGTGCTCCCGGCGTCTGGCTAAGCGGCGGGGCAGTTGCGATCGCCGTCATCATGACCATCGGGCTGCTCTCGATGATTGCGGTGCGCGGTCTGGGTCACTTCTGGCCCGCCGACCTGATCGAGGCCCAATACGCGGCGCCGGGCCAGGAGCCAGTTGCCGTGCTTGGCGAAGTGGTGCAAACCGAACTGGTGCCTCGTGAGCGGCTCAAGCGTCTCGGGCTGCCGGTGGCACCCGATGGCCCGCAATTCTTGACCCGGGAACTGATCAAGGTCGGTAACCGCGACGTCAACAGCGCGGACTTTGTCTGGGTGGTCGCCGAATGGATGACCGAGGTGGCGCACCCGACCGATCTGGTCGCGATCGAGCGTCGGGAGTGGGGAAACTTTTACGGCACGCTGGTCAACGTCAAGGAGGGTGGCAAGGTCATCGCCGAGGGTGAAAACGCCTGGCAACCCCTTCAGGAGCGTATCGCCAGGGTCACCCAGCTATCGGCGCAGCTCGATACTTTGCAAAAAAAGGAGATAGGAGGAATCAATGCGGGGCTTGAGCGGTTGCGCCTGCATGCCCACAAGCTTGAACTGAACGGCAATGTCGATGCTACCGCACAGGCCGACATCGCCGGTCAGCGTGCGGAGCTAAACAGCCGGTACGAGGCTATTGAAGGGCGGTTGAGTGCTCTGCACGCGCAAATCAGCCGTGACACGCTGACCGCTCGCGATGCCAGCGGGAAAATCCTGGAAATAGAGCTGGGCAAGGTCGTTCGCGCCTATCAGCCCAACAGCATGGGTACGTTGAGCAAATTGCAGGCGTACGTCGGCAATGTTTGGCACTTCCTGAGTGAAGACCCGCGGGAAGCGAATACCGAAGGGGGGATTTTCCCGGCTATTTTCGGCACAGTGATGATGACGCTGATCATGGCGATGTTTGTCACGCCGTTTGGCGTATTGGCCGCGATCTATCTGCGAGAGTACGCCCGCCAGGGGTTGATGACACGATTGATCCGTATCGCGGTCAACAATCTCGCGGGGGTCCCGGCCATTGTCTACGGCGTCTTCGGCCTGGGTTTTTTTGTCTATGTGCTGGGCGGCTCGATTGATCGGCTGTTTTTTCCCGAGGCTTTGCCTGCACCGACCTTCGGCACACCTGGGCTGCTCTGGGCTTCGCTGACCCTGGCATTGCTGGCGGTGCCAGTGGTGATCGTGGCGACGGAAGAGGGATTGGCACGCATTCCGCGCTCACTGCGCGAGGGCTCGCTGGCACTGGGGGCGACGCAGGCCGAAACGCTATGGAAAATCGTCCTGCCAATGGCCAGTCCGGCCATGATGACCGGCATGATCCTGGCCGTCGCTCGGGCCGCTGGCGAAGTGGCGCCGCTGATGCTGGTGGGGGTGGTAAAAATGGCGCCTTCGCTACCGGTGGACGGTAACTATCCTTACCTGCACCTGGACCAGAAAATCATGCATTTGGGCTTTCACATCTACGACGTAGGCTTCCAGAGTCCGAATGTCGAGGCTGCACGTCCCCTGGTCTATGCCACGGCGCTGCTGCTGGTGCTGGTCATTGCGTTGCTCAATCTATCGGCGGTCGCTATCCGCAATCATCTGCGAGAGAAATACAAGGCGTTGGAGATCTGATGGACCTGTTTAGCAAGAACTCATCGCGTATGGATCTTCCCATGCCACAAGACAACCGCACCTCTGGATTGAGCCTCCCTGCGTTCGGGCGCAAGAAGCAGGTCCTTGAGCTGTCCCAGGAAACGGTTGCCATCCAGGTACCGGGCTTGAACCTGTTTTACGGCAAGCAACAGGCACTGTTCGATATCGCGATGAACATTCCACTGCAGCGCGTCACGTCGTTTATCGGTCCGTCTGGGTGCGGCAAGTCAACCCTGTTGCGCACTTTCAACCGCATGAATGATTTGGTCGACGGTTGCCGGATAGAAGGGTCAATCAATCTCGACGGGCATGACATCTATCGCAAGGGCGAGGATGTCGCCGAACTGCGCCGCCGGGTAGGCATGGTTTTTCAAAAGCCCAACCCGTTTCCCAAGACCATCTATGAAAACGTGGTTTACGGCTTGCGCATTCAGGGTATCAACAGAAAGCGAGTGCTTGACGAGGCCGTTGAATGGGCCCTCAAGGCGGCCGCCTTGTGGGATGAGGTCAAGGATCGTCTGCATGAGTCAGCCCTGGGTCTGTCCGGCGGCCAGCAACAGCGCCTGGTGATAGCCCGAACCATCGCGGTGGAGCCGCAGGTTTTGCTGCTTGATGAGCCGTGTTCGGCGCTTGATCCGATTTCCACGCTCAAGGTCGAAGAGTTGATCTACGAACTGAAATTTAAATACACCATAGTGATTGTCACCCACAACATGCAGCAGGCGGCACGGGTGTCGGACTACACCGCCTTCATGCACATGGGCAAGCTGGTGGAGTTTGGCGACACCGATACGTTATTCACCAACCCCGCAAAAAAACAGACAGAGGATTACATCACTGGCCGTTACGGGTAGACGCAGCTGCACGGTTTTAGCTACAGGCCGCCAGCGGAGCCCGTGAACGGAAAGTTCGAGATTAACTGACTACCAACTTGCAGCTTGAAGCCCGAGGCTTGAAGCTGTCGCGGAGCGCATCATGATTGATAAAGAAGGCCTCAACCATCACATTTCCCAGCAGTTCAACGCCGAATTGGAGGAGGTTCGCAGCCACCTGCTGGCGATGGGGGGGCTGGTCGAGAAGCAGGTCAATGACGCCGTCACTGCGTTGATCGAGGCGGATTCCGGACTGGCGCAACAAGTGCGGGATGTCGACGATGAAATCAACCAGATGGAACGCAATATCGACGAAGAATGCCTGCGCATTCTGGCTCGCCGCCAGCCGGCGGCTTCGGACCTGCGGCTGATCATCAGTATTTCCAAGTCGGTGATCGATCTTGAGCGTATTGGCGACGAGTCGACCAAGATTGCCCGTCGTGCGATCCAGTTGTGCGAAGAGGGCGAGTCGCCTCGCGGTTATGTCGAGGTTCGCCACATTGGTGACCAGGTCCGCAACATGGTCCGTGACGCCCTGGATGCATTCGCCCGCTTTGATGCGGATCTGGCGTTGTCCGTTGCGCAATATGACAAAACCATCGACCGCGAATATAAAACGGCCCTGCGTGAGCTGGTGACCTACATGATGGAAGACCCGCGCTCGATCTCGCGGGTGCTGAACGTGATTTGGGTGCTGCGTTCGTTGGAGCGTATCGGAGACCACGCGCGCAACATCTCTGAACTGGTGATTTACCTGGTGCGTGGCACCGACGTGCGGCACCTGGGACTCAAGCGCATGAAAGAAGAAGTGCAGGGCCGGGCCGATACCGCTAATGTTCTGCAACAGGCGGACGATAACTAAGATTGCCCCGAGAAAAAATGCCCGGCTCAGGCCGGGCTTTTTCGTTCTGCGGGTGCGCGAATTTCGAGGCACCCGCGAACGTAGAACAGTCCCGGCGTGACCCTACAGATTTGGCATGTCGCGCGCATCCAGGCGCGCGTTGCCGGGAATTTTCAGGAGTGGTCAATGAGCAAAGTCAGTGTATTGGTGGTGGATGATGCCCCTTTCATTCGTGACCTCGTGAAGAAGGGCTTGCGCAACTCGTTTGCAGGTATGCAGATCGAAGATGCCGTCAACGGCCGCAAGGCCCAGGCATTGATGATGAAGGAGAAGTTCGACCTTGTGCTGTGCGACTGGGAAATGCCGGAGATGTCCGGGATTGAACTGCTCACGTGGACCCGCCAGCAAGAAAGCATGAAGTCCTTACCGTTCATCATGGTGACCAGTCGCGGCGATAAAGAGAACGTCGTGCAAGCCATCCAGGCCGGTGTTTCGGACTTTATCGGCAAACCGTTTACCAACGAACAGTTGCTGACCAAGGTCAAGAAAGCGCTGCAAAAGGTTGGCAAGCTCGAAGCCGCATTGACTGGCTCAGGTGTCGTTAGGGCGCAGACCGGGCTGATCAACGACTCCCTCAGCGCCTTGACCGGTGGCCGCCCGCAAACAGCCGCCGCCGCATCGACGCCGGCCCCGGCCGCTGCCGTCCGCCCAGCTGCCCCGTCGGGCCCCGCTGGTGCTTCCGCACCTCCTGGTGGTCGCGGTCAAGGTCAGCTCCGTCTGGCCAGCGGCACCCAACATTGTGTGATCAAGGCGTTGAGCCTGAAGGAAGCACTTCTGGTTGTGCGCCGCACCGAGGTGTTGCCGCAGATTCTGGAAGGCGCGGTGCTGGATCTGGAGCAGGGTGACAACGCCGAGGTCGCGCGACTCAACGGCTACCTGCATGCCATTGCTGCGTTCGAGCCCAAGCCGGACAGCGACTGGTTGCAGCTGACGTTCAAGTTTGTCGACCAGGACGCGCAAAAGCTCGATTATATTTCACGTCTGATTGCCCGCGGTTCGGTTCAGAAACACTTCGTGCCAGGTGCGTGACAAGGGTTTTTGAGCGAGCACGGTCGAATTGTCCTACCGATTTTTCAGACATTGCCGGCAGCGATACTGGGCTGGCTTGTCCATGATCTGTCCTTTGCAAGAGGGCGAACGACATGGTCTGTGGATATTGCAGTGGTGAGGAACCGCGCTTGGGCGCGGGCGACTGCGTGCAGTGGCTCGACTATTGCGCGCGGGTCTACGGACTTCCGGAAGGCACCATGCACGCGCAGGAGCTCAGCGCCTACCGTTTGTTGATCGATAGTGGACTTGCCTGGAAAGTCGATCATATCGACGGCTACGGAGGAGTCTGGTTGTGTCTTCAACGGCAGAACCGCGATGGAGAAAGTTATCAGACCGTGCGGCTGAGCCCCGGTACATACCGCCGCATACCCTGTTGCCCTGTTTACCCGGTAGTGCGTTTGGCTGCCAGCCCGGTTGATTCCGACAACTGCTAATCTGTGCGCTGGTTTCTTTTACCGTGGTTGCCCTATGCGTCTACCCTATCTGATTGCTTGCGGGCTGCTGCTGTCAGGCTTTGGCGCCAGCGCTGCGCCGGTCTACAAGTTCATCGATGCCAACGGCGTGGTCAACTACACCGACCGACCGACGCCGGGTGCACAGATCTTCGTCTTTCGTGATCGGATGGTTGAACACCTGGAGCAGCAGGTTCACCTGGATATCCACAAGAATGGCAGCTCGACAAGCTTCATTGCTCGCAATGATTTGTACGCGCCCGTTGAAGTCGAGCTGCGGCTCACGGGGCTGAGCAATGTTGGTGGCGAGGTGCCCAACAGCGTTCGCAAGGTCGTGCCGGCACGCACGAACCTACCGTTGATGGTGGTGACGGCGAAGCAGCCGGCGAGACCGATTGCTTTTACCCAACAGTTTCGCTATGCCTTGGGGGATCCTTCAAGGCAACCTCAGCCCTATGCGTATCCATTGCCGTGGGTGGGCGGTCCGTTTCGGGTGAGCCAGGGCCCTAATGGCAAGTTCAGCCATTTCGGCCCGAGGTCGCGTTACGCCGTCGATATCGCCATGCCCAAGGGCACGCCGATTGTGGCGGCGCGGGCAGGTGTGGTGGTCAAGATCGAGAATGGACAGTCGGAGGGCAGCAGTGAAGCGTCGGGCAACTTTGTCCGGGTACTGCATGATGACGGCACCATGGGTGTTTACCTGCATCTGATGCAAGGCTCGGTGAGCGTCAACGAAGGTCAGCCCGTACAGGTGGGAACGGCACTGGGGCGCTCGGGGAATACCGGCAACAGCACGGGTCCGCATCTTCACTTTGTCATACAGCGCAATACCGGAATGGCGTTGGAGTCGATTCCATACCAATTCAACCAGCCGGTAGGCAACCTGCCCAATTTTGCACTGAGCAGGTAGGCTTCGGTTCAGTGAACCTGAGTGAATTACTCGATTTTCAGGACCTTCGCGAGCACGATTTTCGGCCCTTTCATCTTCTTGATGATGATCCGCAGGCCTTCGACCTCCATCACTTCCTCTTCAGCCGGTACCCGCTTGAGGGTGTCGTAGATCAGGCCGGCAAGGGTTTCGGCCTCAATGTGGTCGAGGTCAACTCCCAGCAGACGTTCAACCTTGAACAGCGGGGTATCGCCGCGTACCAGCAACTTGCCGGGCTGATAGGCGAGAATGCCGCGTTCAGCCTTGCGGTGTTCGTCCTGGATATCGCCTACCAGCACCTCGAGCACATCTTCCATGGTCAGATAACCGATGATCTTGCCGTCGGCTTCTTCGACCAAGGCAAAGTGCGCTCCGCCCTTGCGGAACTGCTCGAGTAGCTTCGACAGCGGCATATGCCGTGACACACGCTCCAACGGGCGGGTCAATTCGGAGAGGTTGAAGGATTCGGGCAGGTGGTCGAGGGCAGCAAGCTCGAGCAGCAGGTCCTTGATATGCAGCAACCCGACAAACTCGCCGCGCTTGGCGTCATAGACCGGATAGCGGCTGAACTTGTGCCGGCGGAACAGCGCCAGGATTTCCTTGAGAGGCGCGTTGAAATCCAGGGTTACCAGATCTTCGCGGGAGTTGGCCCAGTCAACCACCTCCAGTTCGCCCATCTCGACGGCTGACGCCAGCACCCGCATGCCTTGGTCGCTGGGGTCCTGGCCTCGGCTGGAGTGCAGGATCAGCTTGAGCTCTTCGCGGCTGTACGAGTGATCATGATGAGGACCCGGTTCGCCTTGTCCGGCGACTCGCAAAATAGCGTTGGCGCTGCCGTTGAGCAGGTAGATGGCCGGGTACATGGCCCAATAAAACAGATAAAGGGGCACAGCTGTCCACATGGATAGGAGATCGGGCTTGCGGATTGCCCAAGACTTGGGTGCCAGCTCGCCAACCACGATGTGCAGGTAGGAAATCACGAAAAACGCCGCAAAGAACGAAATGCCCTTGGCCACTTCGGGTGATTGCACACCAAAGGATTCCAGCAGGGGTTCGAGCAGGTGGGCGAAGGCCGGTTCGCCGACCCAGCCAAGGCCCAGCGATGCGAGGGTAATGCCTAACTGGCAAGCCGACAGGTAGGCGTCGAGTTGGTTGTGGACTGTACGCAGAATGCGGCCGCGCCAGCCGTTTTTCTTGGCGATGGCTTCGACCCGGGTCGAGCGCAGCTTGACCATCGCGAACTCGGCGGCGACGAAAAAGCCGTTGAGCAAGACCAGGACCAGAGCGAAAAGGATCATGCCGAAGTCGGCAAGGAATGATGGGAGGGTAGAGCCAGGGGAAGGGTCCATGATGGAGTTTTACGGGGTCCGTTTGCAGAAAAAAGGATTCACGCGGTGCCTGAGTGACGGGCATGAGCCATGCAATGTAGCGGCTGTATGAGAGGTTGCCTAGTGGCAGGGACTCAACCGCGTCGGGCGATGCTGATTCTGGAGGCCAGTTGGACCAATGAAAAGTGGCATGTGAAGGTGCTGCCTTGGTTGGGCACGCTACTGATTTCCAGGCGGCCGCGGTGGCGCAACAGGACATGTTTGACAATGGCCAGACCTAGTCCGGTGCCACCGGTGTTCGACGCCCGGCTGGAATCGACCCTGTAGAAACGCTCGGTCAGGCGCGGCAGGTGCTTGGGGTCTATGCCGGGTCCCGAGTCTTGTACGCTCAGATGGCCGCCTTGGGCATCGGTCCACCAGCGGATACGAATTTCGCCCTCGGCCTGGGTGTACTTCACGGCATTGAATACCAGGTTCGAGAAGGCGCTGCGCAGTTCGGATTCGCTGCCTTTGA
>Ga0233335_1000158_pt1 | contig 13879 bp, 13 predicted proteins | sample GEONDECOMP222_FD_180695 | JGI IMG/M metagenome (GOLD analysis project Ga0233335, IMG submission 180695) | Leaf litter microbial communities from Shasta-Trinity National Forest, California, United States - GEON-DECOMP-222 | ecosystem: Environmental > Terrestrial > Plant litter > Unclassified... | reverse complement strand
TGTTGAGGTCGAACCCGGCAAGTCCATTTTGGACGTGGCCCACGACCACCACATCGAAATCGAAAGCGCATGTGGCGGAGTGTGTGCCTGTACTACCTGTCACTGTGTCATCCGCGAAGGCTTTGAATCGCTTGGCGAGGCGGATGATCTGGAAGAGGATTATCTGGATCGTGCCTGGGGTCTGGAGCCAACGTCGCGCCTGACTTGTCAGGCGATCGTCGGCGAAGAAGACATCACCGTCGAGATTCCGAAGTACTCGCTCAACCATGCCGCCGAAGCGCCGCACTGATTCAGGGAAACGTCATGAGCCTGAAATGGGTCGATGTGCAGGAAATAGCCATTCAGTTGGCGGAAGGGCATCCCGATGTGGATCCTTTGACGGTCAATTTTGTTAAATTGCGTAACTTGGTCATGGCACTGCCAGACTTCGACGACGTACCCGACCGCGGCGGCGAAAAAGTCCTTGAGGCGATCCAGGCGCTCTGGATCGAAGAAACCTAGACTTGTAGTTCTGCCGCAAAGGTTGCGACCTTTCAGCGTTAGGCATTCCCATAGAACCCGCGTATAATTCGCGGGTTTAATTTTTCGTAAAAATCATCGTTTCTGGAGTTTCACCATGGCTGTTCAACGTACTTTCTCCATCATCAAGCCTGACGCTGTCGCCAAGAACGTAGTCGGCGAAATCGTCACTCGTTTCGAAAAAGCTGGCCTGCAGGTCGTGGCTTCGAAAATGAAGCAACTGTCCAAGGCTGAAGCTGAAGGTTTCTACGCCGAGCACAGCGCCCGTGGTTTCTTCGGTGAACTGGTTGCGTTCATGATCTCCGGCCCGGTTGTGGTTCAGGTTCTGGAAGGCGAGAACGCCATTGCCAAAAACCGCGAACTGATGGGCGCTACCAACCCTAAAGAAGCTGCTGCCGGCACCATTCGCGCCGACTTCGCTGATTCCATCGACGCCAACGCTGTTCATGGTTCGGACTCCGAAGCTGCCGCTGCCCGCGAAATTGCTTATTTCTTCGCTGCTACTGAAGTAACCACTCGCAAGGCCTAAGGCTTCCGAGTGAAGGTGAAACCATGACTGCATTGACTGGCAAGACAAACCTGTTGGGGCTGACCCAGCCCGAAATGGAAAAGTTCTTCGACTCGATCGGGGAGAAGCGCTTTCGTGCCGGTCAGGTCATGAAGTGGATTCACCATTTTGGCGTTGATGATTTCGACGCCATGAGCAACGTCAGCAAAGCCCTGCGCGAAAAGCTCAAGGGCTGCGCTGAAATCCGCGGTCCCGAAGTTGTCAGCGAAGACATTTCCACCGACGGCACTCGTAAGTGGGTGGTTCGTGTGGCCTCTGGCAGCTGCGTCGAGACTGTGTACATCCCGCAAGGCAAACGAGGCACCTTGTGTGTGTCCTCCCAGGCGGGTTGTGCGCTGGACTGCAGTTTCTGCTCCACCGGTAAGCAAGGCTTCAACAGCAACCTCACTGCCGCCGAAGTGATCGGTCAGGTGTGGATTGCCAATAAATCTTTCGGCAGCGTCCCGGCAACCGTCGACCGTGCCATCACCAACGTGGTGATGATGGGCATGGGTGAACCGCTGCTGAACTTCGACAACGTAGTGGCTGCAATGCATCTGATGATGGATGACCTCGGCTATGGCATTTCCAAGCGCCGGGTGACTTTGTCTACCTCTGGCGTGGTGCCGATGATCGATGAGCTGGCCAAGCACATCGACGTCTCCCTGGCACTCTCCCTGCACGCGCCCAATGATGAGTTGCGCAGCCAGCTGGTGCCGATCAACAAGAAATACCCTCTCAAAATGTTGCTTGAGTCCTGCCAGCGCTACATGTCGGCACTTGGTGAAAAGCGCGTATTGACCATTGAGTACACACTCCTGAAAGACGTCAATGACAAGCTCGAACACGCGGTCGAAATGGTCGAATTGCTCAAGAGCATTCCCTGCAAGATCAATTTGATCCCGTTCAATCCTTTCCCGCACTCGGGATACGAGCGTCCGAGCAACAATGCCATCCGTCGTTTTCAGGATCATTTGCACCAGGCCGGTTTCAATGTCACGGTGCGTACCACGCGCGGCGAAGACATCGATGCTGCTTGCGGGCAATTGGTGGGGCAGGTGATGGATCGCACCCGCCGCAGCGAACGCTACATCGCCGTGCGCCAGTTGGGCGCCGATGGCGATGTACCGCAATCCGCTGCTACCCCGAACTGAAGAGAGGATCTCTATGACGCTGCGCCCCGCGCTACTGGTGTTGCTGGCCATTTTACTGACGGGTTGCGTCTCGACGGGCAAAATCAATCCGATGGATACCCGCAAGGGCCGCAGTGAAGCTCGCGCCGCGTACGTTCAATTGGGGCTTGGCTATCTGCAGCAAGGCAATGCCGAACAGGCCAAGGTGCCATTGCGTCAGGCGCTGGATATCGACTCTTCGGATCCCGACGCGAACGCCGCGCTGGCGCTGGTCTTCCAGGTCGAGGGCGAAAACAAACTGGCCGAGGAACAGTTTCGCAAGGCTCTTTCCGGTCGTAGCGACGATGCTCGCATCCTGAACAACTACGGCAGTTTCCTGTACGAGCAAAAGCGTTATAAAGATGCTCACGAGATGTTCTCGAAGTCCGCCCAGGATTCGCTGTATCCCGAACGCTCCAGAGTTTTTGAAAACCTCGGGTTGACCGCGATGGCACTGGGCAATCGCGTCGAAGCCGCGCAATATCTCGAACGCTCCCTGCGGTTGAACAGCAAGCAACCACGTGCGCTGCTGGAAATGGCTCAATTATCGTTCGATGACAGGCAATATGTGCCGGCACGCGATTATTACGACGGATTCAGCCAGCTCAGCGAGCAAAATGCGCGGAGTCTGTTACTGGGCATCCACCTGGCGAAAATTTTCCAGGACAAGAACAAGGCCGCGAGTTTTGGCCTGCAACTCAAACGACTCTATCCCGGCACGCCGGAATATCAGCAATACCTGTCGGAGCAAAGATGAAAGCGGCGCATCCCGAAGTTGTAGCAGCGACTCGCGTCAACCCTGGCGAGACCTTGCGTCTGGCCCGCGAAAGCCGTGGCTGGACCCAGGCCCAGGTAGCGACTCGCCTTAATCTGACTGTTAGCTCCCTGAATAATCTTGAAACCGGTGCTTTCGACAAGTTGCCGGGGCACACCTTTGCTCGTGGCTATATTCGTGCCTATGCGAAGCTGTTGGAAATGGATCAGGCCGTACTGGTCCAGGCTTTCGACAGCATTACCGGAACCAATGGCCAAGGCTCGAACGTGCATGGTCTTGGCAAGATCGAAGAGCCGTCGCGCCTGGCTCACAACATCTTGCGCATCGTCAGCCTGTTGCTGTTGGTGCTGGTGATCGGCGGCGGGTTTTTCTGGTGGCAGGATCAAGCCGCCCAGAGGGCCAAGGACGCGCCGCCTGTGGCCATGGAGCATGTCGAGGTCGAAAGTGCCGACGGTACGACGCAGATTCATCCATTGGACGAGCCTGAAGAGCCAGCACCGGCTACCGCTCCGGCCGTCACTCCCGGTCAACCAGCGAGCCTGGCAATGGACAGCAAGCCAGCTGTAGACCCGAGTTCGCCGGCTGCACCCGCTCAACCTGAAGCAGCAGCAACTCATCCGGCTGTCCCGATTTCTGCACCAGCGCCAGTGGTCACTGCTCCTGTCGCCAGCACTGCAACGGTACCTGCCTCGGCAGCCCCGGCTCCGGCCGCTGGTGAAGGTCAGGTGTCGATGCAGTTCGTTGCCGATTGCTGGACCCAGGTCTCCGAAGCCGGCGGCAAGGTCTTGTTCAGCGGCCTGAAGCGCAAGGGCGACAGCCTGCAAGTCAATGGCAAGCCGCCGTTTGCAGTACGCCTGGGCTTTGCCCGGGGTGCTCAAGTTTCCTATAACGGACAGTCGGTTGATTTAACCAAATTCACATCTGGCGAGACTGCTCGCCTGAAGCTGGGGCAATAACTGATGCACGGTGAATCTCCTATCAAGCGTCGTGAATCCCGCAAGATCTGGGTTGGCTCGGTTCCGGTCGGTGGCGATGCCCCGATTGCAGTGCAAAGCATGACCAATACCGATACCAACGATGTCGACGCGACGGTTGGCCAGATCGAGCGGCTGGTTGCCGCAGGCGTTGACATTGTCAGGGTTTCGGTGCCTGACATGGACGCTGCCGAGGCGTTCGGCCGCATCAAGCAGCGGGTGCAAGTGCCGTTGGTGGCCGATATTCACTTCGATTACAAGATCGCCCTGCGGGTTGCCGAACTGGGTGTTGATTGCCTGCGTATCAACCCTGGCAATATTGGCCGCGAAGATCGCGTGCGCGCGGTTGTGGATGCTGCCCGTGACCGCGGTATCCCGATTCGGATCGGGGTCAACGCCGGTTCCCTGGAAAAAGACCTGCAGAAGAAATACGGCGAGCCCACACCGGCAGCTCTGGTCGAGTCGGCATTGCGCCACGTCGAACATCTCGAGCGGCTGAACTTCAAGGACTTCAAGGTCAGTGTCAAGGCCTCGGACGTGTTCATGGCGGTCGAAGCCTACCGATTGTTGGCCAAGGAAATCATCCAGCCGTTGCACCTGGGTATTACCGAGGCTGGCGGATTGCGGTCGGGCACAGTGAAATCCGCTGTGGGCCTAGGTATGCTGCTGGCCGACGGCATCGGCGACACCATTCGTATCTCGCTGGCGGCTGACCCGGTCGAGGAAGTCAAGGTCGGTTACGACATCCTCAAGTCTCTGCGCCTGCGGTCGCGTGGCATCAACTTCATCGCTTGCCCGAGCTGCTCGCGGCAGAACTTCGATGTGGTGAAGACCATGAACGAGCTTGAAGGACGCCTCGAGGATCTGTTGGTGCCGCTGGACGTGGCGGTAATCGGTTGCGTGGTCAACGGTCCGGGCGAGGCCAAGGAGGCTCACGTGGGTCTGACTGGCGGCACGCCGAACCTCATCTACATCGATGGCAAACCGGCGCAAAAACTGACGAACGAAAACCTGGTGGACGAGCTTGAAAGGCTGATCCGGCAGAAGGCGGCCGAAAAGGTCGATGCCGACGCAGCGCTGATCGCGCGCGGCTAACCGAGATTCTTAAGGATATTTTGTGAGCAAGTCTCTGCAGGCCATTCGTGGCATGAACGACATACTGCCTGACCAGACCCCTCTGTGGCGCTACTTCGAAGGCGCCGTCGCTGGGTTGCTGGATACCTACGGTTATCGTCAGATCCGCATGCCGATCGTCGAGTTTACCGAGTTGTTCAAGCGCTCCATCGGCGAAGTCACCGACATCGTTGAAAAGGAGATGTACACCTTCGAGGACCGCAACGGCGATTCTTTGACGTTGCGCCCAGAGGGTACGGCCGCCTGCGTGCGTGCGGCGCTTGAGCACGGTATTACCGGGGGTGGCCAGGTTCAGAAGCTCTGGTATATCGGCCCCATGTTTCGCCACGAACGTCCACAGAAAGGTCGTTACCGCCAGTTCCATCAAATCGGCTGCGAGGTGTTCAACCTCGACGGTCCGGACATCGACGCCGAGCTGATCGTACTGACCTGGCGGCTCTGGGGCGCGTTGGGCATTCGCGACGCCGTGAAGCTGGAGCTCAACAGCCTGGGGACCAGTGAGGCGCGCGGGCGGTATCGCGAAGCGCTGGTTGCTTTTCTCACCCAGCACCTCGATGTGCTCGATGAAGACAGCCAGCGCCGTCTGAAAACCAACCCGTTGCGCGTGCTTGATACCAAACATCCTGAAACCCAGGCCGTATTGGTGGATGCGCCCAAACTTGCCGATTACCTGGACGATGAGTCCCGTCTGCACTTCGAAGGCCTCAAGTCACGCCTGGATGCTGCCGCAATTCCCTACGTCATCAACCCGAAGCTGGTGCGCGGGCTGGATTACTACAGCAAGACCGTCTTTGAATGGGTCACCGACCAACTGGGCGCGCAGGGTACTGTCTGTGCGGGTGGTCGCTACGATGGCCTGGTCGAGCAGATGGGCGGCAAGCCGACCCCGGGTGTCGGCTTTGCCATGGGTATCGAGCGCCTGATCCTCCTGCTCGAAACACTGGGCCAGGTACCCGAATCCATTTTGCGCACGGTCGATGTCTACCTGTGCGCATTTGGCGAAGCTGCCGAATTGGCTGGCCTCGCCCTTGCCGAGCGGATGCGCGACCAGTTGCCCGCTTTGCGGCTGCAGGTCAACGCCGGTGCTGGCAGCTTCAAGAGTCAATTCAAGAAGGCCGACAAGAGCGGCGCGATGTATGCGCTGATTCTTGGCGACGACGAACTGGCCGCTCGGCAGGTTGGCGTCAAGCCCCTGCGGGGTCAGGGCGAGCAACAGAATATTGCCTGGGATGCTCTTGCCGAGCATCTGGCGACCTGCACTGTGCAGGCCTGATACAGGCCTGCAGGCGAATTTGTTAGAAGGAGCGTTTGGGTGTCGAATACTGAAGATGAGCAGGTCGCCGAGCTTAAAGATTGGTGGCAGCGCAATGGCAAGTCCCTGGTGACTGGCGGCTTGCTGGCGCTGGTGATCGTGTTCGGCTGGCAAGCCTGGCACAAGTATCAGAACAACCAGGCACAAGGCGCCTCGAACCTGTATCAGCAACTGCTGGAATCTGCCTTGACCCCTGGCGGCAAGCCGGATGCCGGTCAGGTTGCGGATCTCTCCAACAAACTGAAAACCCAGTTTGGCGGTTCCTCGTACGCTCAGTACGGTAGCCTGTTCGTCGCGAAGGTGGCGGTTGACTCCGGTAAGCTGGATGATGCAGCTGCCGAACTGAAAAGCGTTGCCGACAAGCCTGCCGACGCCACGTTGGGCGAAATCGCCAAACAGCGACTGGCTCAGGTCCTGGCCGCTCAGAACAAGGCCGATGAAGCCCTGAAGCTGCTCGACGGCGATGCCGACAAGGCGTTCGTGGCCAGCCGCGAAGAGCTCAAGGGTGACCTGCTGGTGCAGTTGGGTCGTACCGACGATGCTTATGCTGCTTACAAAAAGGCCAAGGCTGCCCTGTCCAACGAGGCAGCGGTCGGTGGTCTTCAAATCAAGCTTGACGACCTGGCCAAAGGGGATGCGTGACGTGATCCGGTGGAAACATGCAGCATTGCTGGCTCTGGCCGTTTTGGCCGCGGGTTGCAGCAGCAACAGCAAGAAAGAATTACCGCCGGCTCCGCTGACTGATTTCAAAGAGGAAGTGGTCCTGCACAAGGAGTGGAGCCGCTCGATCGGTGACGGTCAGGGCAAGACCTACAACATGCTCGAACCTGCCATCGAGAACGAACGCATTTATGCGGCTGACGTGACGGGTGAAGTGTTCGCACTCAACCGCATGAACGGCGACGTGATCTGGAAGAAGAAGCTTAACGAGCCTGTTTCCGGAGCTGTTGGGGTGGGTTATGGCCTGGTTTTGTTGGGCACCATTCGCGGCGAGGTCATCGCACTGGATTCAGCGACTGGCGATGAAAAATGGCGTGGTAAGGCCTCCAGCGAAGTGCTCGCTCCGCCAGCCACCAACGGTGACGTTGTCGTCGTGCAATCGCAGGATGACAAGGTTATCGGTCTGGACGCCGCGACGGGCACCCAGCGCTGGCTGTATGATGCCACCCCCGCCGTGCTGACCCTGCGTGGGACGGGGGCTCCACTGGTGACCGATCACCTGGCCATTGCCGGTTTGTCGACTGGCAAGGTAGTGGCGCTGGATACTCGTAACGGCGTACCGGCATGGGAAACCCGTGTTGCAATACCGGCTGGTCGCTCGGAGCTTGAGCGCGTGGTCGACATCGATGGGGGCCTGCTGCTGAGCAGCGACACCCTGTATGTCGCCAGCTATCAGGGCCGTATGGCAGCGCTGGACCTCGAAAGCGGCCGGGTAAACTGGCAGCGCGATGCGTCCAGCTACTCCGGTGTGGCGCATGGTTTCGGCAGTGTTTACGCAGCCTTGGCCAATGGTACCGTCGAAAGTATCGACGAGCGCTCGACGACTGCATTGTGGACCAACGACTCCCTGGCTCGCCGTCAGCTGTCGGCACCGGAAGTGTTTTCCAGCTATGTGGCTGTTGGCGATTACGAGGGCTACCTTCACCTGCTAAGCCAGGTCGACGGGCGCTTCGTCGGTCGTGAACGTATCGACAGCGACGGCCTGCGTGCTCGTCCGCTGGTCGACGGCAATATGATCTACGTGTTTGGCAACAGCGGCAAACTGGAAGCGCTGACCATCAAGCAGTGAGTTTGACTATGCTTCAGGCCGTTTGGCCTGGAGCGCCTCACAAGAGGCAACTGGCACTCCGGCCGCTCCTGCAGCGGCCTTTGTATTTTCTGAAATAATGTAATGGAGAGCCGCATGGTTCCCGTAATCGCCCTGGTGGGCCGACCCAACGTCGGCAAGTCCACCATGTTCAACCGCCTGACCAAAAGCCGTGACGCCATCGTTGGCGACTTGTCTGGTCTGACCCGTGATCGCCAATACGGTGAGGCGCGCTGGCAAGGGCGTTCCTACATTCTGGTCGACACCGGTGGTATCTCCGGTGACGAACATGGCATGGATGAAAAGATGGCCGAGCAGTCGCTGCTGGCTATCGAAGAAGCCGATGTCGTGGTGTTCATGGTCGATGCGCGTGCTGGCTTCACCGCTGCCGACCAAATGATCGCCGAGCATTTGCGCAAACGTAACAAGCGCTCCCTGCTGGCCGCCAACAAAGTCGATAACGTCGACCCGGAAATGGCCCGTGCTGAATTTGCCCCGTTGGGTATGGGCGACGCCATTCCTGTCGCCGGTGCTCAAGGCCGTGGCGTGAACGCCCTGCTGGAAGCGGCTTTGGCCGACTTTCCTCGGGATATCGAGGAAGAAGACCTCAATGCCGACGTCGCCGAAGGCGAGGAGCCGGTACGCATTCCTGGCCCGAGCGAGAAAGACGGTATCAAGATTGCCATTATCGGTCGTCCCAATGTCGGCAAGTCGACGCTGGTCAACCGCATGTTGGGGGAGGACCGGGTAATCGTCTATGACGAGCCAGGAACCACTCGCGACAGTATCTACATTCCCTTCGAGCGCAACGAAGAGAAGTACACCCTGATCGACACTGCCGGTGTGCGCAAACGCGGCAAGATCCATGAAGAGGTCGAAAAATTCTCGGTCGTCAAGACGTTGCAGGCCATCAAGGATGCCAACGTGGTGATTTTCGTGATGGATGCCCGTGAGGGCGTCGTTGATCACGATCTCAATTTGCTGGGTTTTGCGCTGGAAGCCGGTCGTGCAATCGTCATCGCCCTGAACAAGTGGGACGGGATGGTGCCGAGCGAGCGCGACTACGTGAAAATCGAGTTGGAGCGTCGGTTATTCTTCGTCGACTTCGCCGATATTCACTTTATCTCGGCATTGCATGGTACCGGGGTCGGTAATCTGTACGCATCGGTGCAGGCCTCGTTCAAGTCGGCGATCACTCGCTGGCCGACCAACCGGCTGACCCAGATCCTTGAAGATGCCGTGCAGGAACACCAGCCCCCGATGGTGAACAGCCGTCGCATCAAATTGCGCTACGCGCATTTGGGCGGTGCGAATCCGCCATTGATCGTGATTCATGGCAACCAGGTCGAGAAGGTACCCAAGTCGTACGTCCGCTATCTCGAGAATACTTACCGCCGGGTGCTCAAGCTGGTCGGTACACCGATCCGCATCGAGTTCAAAGGCGGGGAGAACCCGTACGAAGGTAACAAGAACACACTGACTGATCGCCAGGTCAACAAGAAGCGTCGCTTGATGTCGCACCACAAGAAAGCCGACAAGAAGCGCCGCGACAAGCGTTGATCTGTCCCTCGCGGAGCGAGCCGCCGGCTCGCTCCGGCTCGTTCCGTAGCCGCTATGACATACGCTATCCTGCATCGGTCCTTTGTGCAGGTATTGGCCCATGATTACCAGTAAGTTGCCGAATGTCGGCACCACCATCTTTACCACCATGTCTCAGCTCGCTGCCGACTTCGGTGCCATCAACCTTTCTCAGGGCTTTCCGGACTTCAACGGTCCGCAGGGTCTGCTCGATGCCGCTGCACGCCATATCGCTGCCGGGCATAATCAATATTCACCCATGACCGGCTTGCCGACACTGCGTCACCAAGTAGCGGCCAAGCTCGTGCGTGCCTATGGCGCTGCCGTCAATCCTGACACCGAAATAACCATCACGCCAGGCGCCACCGAGGCTATTTTTTGTGCAATCCAGGCGGTGGTTCGCAGCGGCGATGAAGTTATTGTTTTCGACCCCTGCTATGACAGCTATGCGCCCTCGGTCGAGTTGGCCGGTGGCAAATGTGTACATGTAAAACTTGACCCCGGAAATTTCACCATTGACTGGCAACGCTTCAGCGACGCATTGACTTCGCGTACGCGCATGGTCGTGCTGAACAGCCCGCATAATCCCAGTGGCGCCCTGATTACGCGCGATGATCTAGACCAGCTGGCGGTGTTGATCGGCGACCATGATATTTATGTCATCAGCGATGAGGTCTATGAGCATCTCATCTATGACGGTGTACAGCATGCCAGCGTGCTGGCGCACGCTCAGTTGTACGCGCGCTCGTTTGTGGTCAGTTCGTTTGGCAAGACCTATCATGTCACTGGCTGGAAAACCGGTTATGTGGTTGCACCACCGGCGCTCACTACTGAATGGCGCAAGGTTCACCAGTACGTCAATTTCTGTGGTGTGACACCACTTCAATGGGCCTTGGCGGATTTCATGGCTGAGCATCCAGAGCACCTGGACGCATTGCCGGCTTTCTATCAGGCCAAGCGTGATCTGTTCTGCGACTTGCTGAAAGGTTCCCGTTTCACTTTCACACCGTCGCCGGGAACCTATTTCCAGTTGGTGGACTACGAGCACATTCGTCCCGATCTCGATGACCTACAGATGGCTGAATGGATGATCCGTGAGCATGGGGTAGCCGCCATCCCGGTGTCGGCTCTTTATCAGAGCCCGGAGCCAGGCCAACGGCTGCTGCGTCTTTGTTTCGCCAAGAAAGAGGAGACGCTGCGCCAGGCAGCGGAAAAACTATGCCTGATATAAACCGAGCAAATGATTTGAAGTTGGCCCTGGTTCAGACAACGCTGGCCTGGCACGACCGTGGGGCAAATCTTGCACACTTCGAGCGCTTGCTCGAGCAGGCACGAGGCGCGGATCTAGTGGTATTGCCGGAGATGTTTACCACCGGTTTTTCCATGGACTCACAGGCACTGGCCGAGCCGGAAAACGGGCCAGCGAGCAAGTGGCTCAAAGCCCAGGCGCAAAGACTGGACGCCGTGGTGACCGGTAGCGTCATTGTTCAGGACTCAGCCGGTCTTTACCGTAATCGTCTGTTATGGGCATGTCCCAATGGCGGCGTGTTGTATTACGACAAGCGTCATTTGTTCCGGATGGCCAACGAGCACGAGCACTACACTGCGGGCGAGCACCAGGTGACGTTCGTGCTGAAGGGCTGGTCAATTCGCCCTCTGGTCTGCTATGACCTGCGGTTCCCGGTATGGAGTCGCGACAGCCAGGAGACCGACTTGATCCTCTATACCGCCAACTGGCCGGGCGCACGACGTATGCACTGGAACAGGCTCCTGCCGGCGCGGGCCATCGAAAACCTGTGTTATGTCGCGGGGGTGAACAGGATTGGTACCGACGGTAAAGGGTTTGCCTATACCGGGGATAGCCAGGTGCTGGACTTTCAGGGAGAAAGTGTACTGAGTGCGGGAGAGGCGGATGGAGTGTTCCATGTATCGCTGAGCAAGGAGGAATTGACTGCCTACCGCGCTCGCTTTCCAGCTCATCTGGACGCAGATGGCTTCTCCCTTTTGCGGTAGCGCTTCGGCAGCGCCTGAATAGCGTCCTTGCGGGCGCTAAACGGGCGCTAAACCAGCAGCTGTCAGGCCGCTTTGGCGTCCTGCTGGCTCAACGAGCGATTCAACGCACTGAACAGAGCCTTGAAGCTGGCAGTGGTGATATTTTCATCCACGCCTACGCCATGTACCGGTCGACCGCCCGCCACACGCAGCTCGATGTACGCCGCTGCCTTGGCATTGGTGCCAGCACCGATCGCATGCTCGTTGTAGTCCATGATTTCCGCAGAAATCGGCAAGGCTGCACAGAGTGCTTCCAACGCACCATGACCCTTGCCGCGCCAGTGCTGGGTTTCACCATCGCTATGCACTTCTACGTCGACTGCACTGTTACCGTTCTCTTCCTGCAACCGGTGGCTGATCAGGGCATAGGGCATGTTTGCCTGCAGATACTCTTTGTGCAACAGCGAGTAAATCTGCTGCGCTGTCATCTCCAGGCCCAGACGGTCGGTTTCACCTTGTACTACCTGGCTGAACTCGATCTGCATGCGACGGGGCAGGCTGATGCCATATTCCTGCTCCAGCAGGAAGGTAATCCCGCCCTTGCCGGACTGGCTGTTCACTCGAATCACCGCTTCATAGCTGCGCCCGATATCGGCGGGGTCGATCGGCAGGTACGGCACCTCCCAAAGAGTATCGTCTTGCTGCTGAGTGAGACCCTTGCGGATGGCGTCCTGGTGGGAACCGGAGAACGCGGTGTGAACCAAGTCACCGACATAGGGATGACGAGGGTGGACCGGCAGCTGGTTGCACTCCTCGACGACTTTGCGCACGCCATCAATGTCGGAAAAATCCAGTGCCGGGTCTACGCCCTGGGTATAAAGGTTCAGCGCGAGGGTCACCAGATCGACGTTGCCGGTTCGCTCGCCGTTGCCGAAGAGGCAACCTTCCACTCGGTCAGCGCCGGCCATGAGGCCCAGTTCAGTGGCTGCAACACCGGTACCACGGTCATTATGGGTGTGCAGGCTGATGAGAACGCTGTCACGCCGAGATACATTTCGGCCGAACCATTCGATCTGATCGGCGTAGATGTTTGGCGTGGACACTTCAACCGTCGCCGGCAGGTTGAGAATGATTTTGTGCTCTGGAGTCGGATTCCAGACTTCGATCACGGCGTCGCAGACTTCCTTGGCGAACTCCAGTTCGGTGGCGCTGAAGGTTTCCGGGGAATATTGGAACGTCCACTGGGTTTCTGGCTGCTGGGCTGCGTACTTGACGAAGAGCTTGGCGGCGCTGACAGTAATTTCCTTGATGCCTGCTTTGTCTTGATTGAAAACAATTTTGCGAAATGCCGGTGAGGTTGCATTGTACAAGTGAACAATGGCTTTTTTTGCCCCTTTGAGCGACTCGAAGGTCCGAGCAATAAGGTCTTCACGTGCCTGGGTCAGCACCTGAATGGTGGTGTCGTCCGGGATATGGCCGTCCACGATCAGGGTGCGAACGAAATCGAAATCTGTTTGCGAGGCCGAAGGGAAGGATGCTTCGATCTCCTTCACGCCCACGCTGACCAGCGTCTTCCAGAAACGCAACTTCTTGACGGAGTCCATAGGCTCGATCAAGGACTGGTTCCCGTCTCGCAGGTCGGAACTGCACCAGATCGGCGCGACGGTAATGGCTTTGGACGGCCAGGTACGGTCAGGCAGATCGATGGTCGGGAATGCGCGGTATTTCTTGGACGGGTCTTTGAGCATGGTCATGGAGATAATCCTTAAAGGTGCAGCCTCAGGCAGCGGGCGGGCCAAAAATAAAATAAGCGAGAAGGGCGGGGCGAGGCGACGCGATTCAGCCAGGCAGTCGTGCACTGACCAGGCAGAGGCTGCGGTGTTGGCGTAGCAGGAAGAGGGTGTGGAGAATTTTCATGCCCCAACCCTAACCATTGAGGTGAAAGATGGCAAGGGTGTGAAAAAAATTGAGAGAAACTATCGTTGATCACGCTTTAGAGAAGATTTATGCCGGCTTTGTCTGCGATGCTGAGCACCGATTGCGCATTTTTTTCTGGCTGCGCAAGTGAA
>Ga0233335_1000156_pt1 | contig 14250 bp, 11 predicted proteins | sample GEONDECOMP222_FD_180695 | JGI IMG/M metagenome (GOLD analysis project Ga0233335, IMG submission 180695) | Leaf litter microbial communities from Shasta-Trinity National Forest, California, United States - GEON-DECOMP-222 | ecosystem: Environmental > Terrestrial > Plant litter > Unclassified... | reverse complement strand
CTGTCTCCCCTACTTCCGAAAATCACGATGCCCACGCTGCTGCTTGCCGGCCGCGAGGACAATATGACCCCATTCGCGCCCGCTCCCAGCGGCGTAGGCTTCTCGGTGATCGAGAAGACACTGCCGAATTGCGAGATGGTCGTGCTCGACGATTGCGGGCATTATCTGGTGCTTGAACAGCCCGAGGCAGCCACCCGGTTGGCGACGGAATTCCTGCTGCGAGAGTAAATCTGCCGTTTCCTTCTCCAGCGCGCTCCAGCATGGCGACCTCTATCCCTGGAGGCCGCCATGCTCATCCCGTCCGCCGAAAAGGCGCACCTTCTTCGCCGGTCTCCACTGACTGTAGATAACCGGCGAGTGGATCGATGGCCGCGCTCAAGCCGATCCTTGTTGAATGCCCGCCGCGGGGCGAACATCTCACCACTGTTCGTGCCGTGTCCTCGGTCGACGTCGACGACGCCGTCCAGGAAACACGCATCGCTTCCGAAAGCTTAAGGCGCGGGATGAACGGTGGCGGGCGAGCGAACATCCTGTCCCGCTCCGCAGACCTGCCCGAGGCCAATACCGACGAAATCGGCGCTTTGGCGTTCGGCAACAACCAGACACTCGCTACCGGCAAGGTGATTATCCGGCTGCTCGCAGATACTCCGTTATTATGCCGGCTGGGCTTGACAGGAGGGCGATGGTTTCGGGCGGCCAACACCGAGACAGTGCGCGGCTTGAGCGCCCCTGCGATCGACAGGCCGACCGAAGGGGCGCGTGATCAGAAGCGATAGCCCAGTCGCACCCCCGCTTGGCGCGGGCGGCGCAGCACCAGCGTGACGCTCTGGTTAGTGGTGTTGTCATAGCCGGTATAAACGTCCGACGCGCGCTGAACGCGCACGGGCGCATTCTCGTTGGTGATATTCTTGCCGTAGAACTCCACCGTCCAATGATCGCTTGTCACCCCGACCCGCAGGTTCACCACATTGGCAGCGGCGGTCTTGGCGAAGTTGAACTCCGAATCCCACATCGGCCCGAAATAGTCATAGTCGCCGCGGATATAGCCACTGACATGATCGTCGAGCGGACGGGTATAGTCGAAGCTCAGCGTGCCCTGCCACGGCGAGACGGATTCGAGCTTGTTGCCATCGACGTTACGGCAGGCATATTGCGTTTTCTGCGCCGCCGTTAGCGTGCTCGTATCATAAGTGAGCGCAGCATAATTGACCGAGCAGAAGTGCTTATACTCGGCATCGTTATAGCTGACTGCGCCGCGCAGGCTCAGACCCCGCACCGGAGTTTCCCAATTGAGCAGCGCCTCCAGCCCGTTGATCTTCGAATTCCCCTGGTTGGTGGTCAGCGCGACATTCACCCCCGAAACGTAGAAGGTGCCGGTGGTCTGCTGGTTGAGCCAGTCCATGTGATAGGCGGCGGCCTCGATCGTAAGCTTGCGGGTGATCCGACCTTTGATGCCGATCTCGTAATTGCGCAGATTCTCTTCCTTGATCGTGCGATATTGGTCCGGAGTGTAGATTGAGGTGTTGAAACCACCGGGCGTAGTGCCCTCGGAATAGGTCGCGTAAAGATTGAAATTACCGATTTTGTACTGGAGATTCACGCGCGGCAGGAAAGCGTTGAAGGTTGCGCGGAAAATCTGGTTGTCGAGCGTATAGGGCGCGTTCGCATTATAATATGCGAGCAGGTAGGTCACCGAATTGGCGGAGACCGTCTTCACCGTCTCGGACTGGTAACGCCCCTCCAGGCTGAGCGTCAGATGCTTGGTGAAGTCGATATAGGCCGCGCCGAACACCGATTTGTCATAGGTCCGGGTATCCGCATAATAATGCGGAATGATCAGATCGTAGGTGCCGACCACCGGTGCAAGTAAATAGGAATCGCTTTTATTGGGATCATAGGCCTTGTCGAGGTCGAGGTAATATCCCCCAATCGCCAGCCGGATCGGCTTGTCCTCGGGCGTACTGATCCGCAGTTCCAGGGATTTGTCCCGCTCGGTGAGCGCGGTGCGCAGCGAGTAAAGATAGCCGTAGGTCGCGGGCGCGCGATCGTGCAGGTTGAGGTTGAGTTCGTTGTCGGCGGTCTCATGACCATAAGCGCCGGTCAGCGTGACCGAAAAGCCGCTCGCGGACTGCCACTGGCCGCGCAAATATGTGGTAATATTGTTGGCGCGGTAGCCGGGATTGTTCAGATATTGATAGGTTGCGTCAAAGTCGCCGGACTTGGGGGTGATGCTGTTGATCGCGCTCGGATAATATGTCACCGCGCCGGTGGCCGCGCCAGTAACCGGATTGATCTTGTTGATCGTACCGTTGCGGGCCGCCGGGGAAATGAACAGTGCGGCCAACGGCGCGTCGTCAATCCGTGAATATGCCGCAAGGCCGGTAATAGTCAGCGTGTCGGTCGGCGTGAACACCAACTTGGCCATACCACCACCGCCGCTCTGGGCGCCATTGCGGATGCCGTTCTTCGGATTGATCCAGGCGCTGGGGCCATTATAATCGTCGTAGCTTCCGGAAATCGTCGCATAGAGTTTGCCGGGGATCAGCGGCCCCGCGACATAGCCGTCGACCTTTTCCTCCCCGAGCGTCGCTACCTCGACATTGATCGCGCCCTCGATCGTGTCGGTCGGCTTGCGGGTGACATAGTTCATCGCCCCGGCGAAGGTGCTGCGGCCGAACAAGGCGCTCTGCGGGCCTTTGAGCACCTCGATTGTCCCGAGGCCGTCGAGCGGAATCCCGGAATAGTTTCCCGCGATATACACGCCGTCGAGGAACACCGAGGCCTTCGCCGATCCGGTAGTCGAGACGCCCAGTCCGCGCATCGTCAGCTTCACGCTGTCCCCGCGATCGTTGGCGGCGGTGTTGAGGCTGGGCACCACGTTCATCAATTCGCTGTAGGACCGAACGCCCAGCGTCGTGAGCGCATTGCCGGTCAGCGCGGTCATCGTGATCGGCACGTCGAGTAGCCGCTCGTCCTTGCGGCGCGCAGTGACGGTGATTTCTTCTTTGTCGGCGGCGACGGCAGCCGTCTGAGCGCGGGCGACAGCGGTGGAGAGCAATAATCCCGCCAGCGCCGTCGTCGAATGGATCAGGACATTAGATGCTCGGTTCTTCTGTGACATGGGGGCCCCTTAAGTCGAATGGCAACGGACGAATGGAGGCACCGGCCGAATGGTCCCGCGGTGGATCCCGCAGTTGTTCGACGGCCGAATGTCTCTGATACCCTCTCCACAGGGATTTTATGGTCTTCGTCACGACACCGGACGTGGAGCGTTGCGCTCCATCTTCCCGGCGTTCCTCCAGCAGTGTCAGAAATACAAAAGCGGTCGCAGCGGCGACCAGACAGGCTGCGCCGGCAAGCGCGAGCGGGCCGCGAGGGCTCCAGGCATCGGCGGCATAGCCGATCAATGCGGCGGACAGCGGCACCAGCGCATAGCTGCTCGCTTGGTACAGCCCGACGGCGCGGCCTTGGATGGCCCGCGCGACCTGCAACTGCACGCTCGCGCTCGACGTTGCGAGATACAGGTTGGAAAGCAGCCCGATCGGGAGCAACGCCAGCCCGAACTGTACCGGCGTGCGGCACAGCGCCGCGACCAGATAGGCAAGACCAAGCCCCGCGGCGGCGCCCAATACGATCCGGTGCGAGGGCCGCTTCAGACTCGCCACTCCGAGCGCTCCGACGATCGACCCGGCAGCCATCAACGAGGTAAGTCCGCCGAACTGCCCGGCGCTAAGCGCGAATACTCTCGTCGCCATCACCGTGATGGTGATCTGAAAATTCATCGAAAAGGAACAGACAACCGTCGCCAGCGCCATCAGCACTAGGACCTGAGGCTGCCGGCGGAGCTCGGCGATTGCCGCGCCCAACCGGGCGGGAGCGCGGACCGCGCCCGACGAGGATTCGGCGGTGATACCATAGAGCAGCGCGGTCGCGATCAGATGACACCCGCCGACCGTGAGAAATGCCGCCGCGATTCCTGACCAGGCCATCAACAGCCCGGCCAGCATCGGGCCGATTACCCGCGCGCTGTGAAAGATCAGCGCGCTGAGCCCCATCGCATTGACGAGGTTGGCGTCGGTGATGAACGAGCGGACATAGGCCATGCGCGCTGGCGCATCGACCGCTGCGGCGACGCCGAGCAGCACGGCGAAACCATAGAGTTGGTAGCGCGTCACCGCGCCCCATCCCACCACTGCGCCGAGCACGATCGCCGTGCTCCCGAGCAACAGCCCGCTTGCGGTCAACACCGATCGCTTCGATACCCGGTCCGCGATCGTGCCGGCGAAGGGCGACAGCAGCAGCACCGGCAGGAATTGCAGCGCGGTGACGATCCCGACCGTCGCCCCCTGCCCGGTGATCCGGATCGCCAGCCAGTCCTGGGCGATCCGCTGCATCCACATCGCGACATTGACCATGAGGGACGCGCCCGCGAACCAGCGGAAGTCGGGCACCGCCAGCGACCGGAACAGAGCGCGTCGCATGATCAGAACGCCCGCAGGTTTTCACGCAACGTGCGACCCGTATATTCGGTGCGCGTGCACCCCATGCGTTGGAGTACCGGCACGAGCCCGTCGACCAGTTCGGTGATGTAGCGCCGGGTAATCAGCCCACCGAGCAAGAAGCCGTCGCCGCCAACGTGAAGAATCGCGTCGCGCATCTGCCCCGCCACCTGTTCGGCGGTGCCGATCCAGCGTTCGTCTGGGGTGTGCATGTCTGCGGTCGCCTGGCGCAGAGTACGACCTTCGTTGCGGCGGACAAACTCGATCAAAGTCTGACGCGAGCCGTTGGTGCTGAGGCCATCGGACGACAGCGGCTCGTCTAGCGGGAATTGCCCGAAATCGATCGAGGTGATTTTCGAATAGCGCGCAAGCAGCCCGACGGCGTTGTCGAGATTATACTGCTTGATCAGCCGCAGCTTCTCGGCCGCCTCGGCCTCGGATTCGCCGATGATCGGCGAGATCACCATCATCAGCTTGATATCGTCCGGGTTGCGGCCGAAACCGACCGCCATCTCGCGCACTTCCTCGCGATATTTCTTGGCGTAATCAAGATTGTGGCCTTCGGCGACGATCGTGTCCGCATATTGGGCGGCGAACCGGCGTCCGCGCGGCGAGCTTCCAGCCTGGGCGACAACGGGGCGGCCCTGCGGCGCGGGGCCGGTGTTGAGCGGCCCGCGGCTCTTGAACCACTCGCCCTCAAAATCAATCGTATGCACCTTGGCGGGATCGACCAGCACGCCGGACTTGGTATCCGCGATGATCGAATCGGGCTCCCATGAATCCCACAGAGCGTTAGCCAGATCGGTGAATTCGGCGGCATGGTCGTAGCGCAGGTCGTGCTCGAGCATCGCGTCGATGCCAAAATTCTGCACGGCGCGATCCGACGAGCCGGTAACGATGTTCCAGCCGGCGCGACCATCGGATAATTGGTCCATGCTCGCGATCATCCGCGCCAGCAAATAAGGATGCATCGCGAAGGTCGAGACGGTCGGAATGATGCCGATATGCCTGGTCGCCTGAAGCATATAGGGCGCGACGATCATTGGGTCGCGCCGCGGGCACGACAGGCCGCGCTGGAGATAGATGTCCATCTCTCCATTCTGCGCGTCGGGAACGTAGAGATTGTCCTCCATCAGGATATAGTCGAATCCGGCGCGCTCAAGCTCTCGGGCGACGAACACGTAAAGGTCCGGATTCATCCACTCCTTGGCGTTGTTGCCGGACCAGGGCCGCCCCCAGGACTGGACGTGCGATTCCGCCAGGAAATAGGCGAGATGAAACGGAATGACCTTCTGGCTCATGGGCGAGCTTTCCCCCTGTTAGTGGTCGCGCCGCTTTCAGGCGCGGTTTTGCGAGCGACCCGTCGGCGATGTGACCGGCCCGAATATCGATGATGCAGTGCGAAACATGATGCCGAGTCGATGATCGGCCGGCACCCTCAAACTATGCAAACTGTATACAGAGGCAAGTAGAATTATATTGTTTTAGAAAAAACTTCGCGTCCCGCCCCTCTTATCGCGTTGACGAACCGGGAAACTAGGGCATGATGTATATATCGTAGAACGTCAGACTGCACACAGCAGCGCCGTTCCGCCGGTGAGCGCACGCAGCAAAAGGGGTTTGCGTCATGGACAGCATCTCAAGGGATTCGATCGTCTCGCACGGCTGGCTGCGGCAGGCGTCGCCGGCAAAGATCGATCGTGCTTATGCGTGGGGGCTGTGGCCGTCAGTTACCGGCCATGCGCCGATTATTTTCCTCGCGCCCTATCTCAACTATGCGACCGGCACCTCGATCGCACTGCTCGGGCTGATCTCGACGATCGGGCGGATCTACGACGCCGCTTATGACCCCTTCATGGGGATGCTGTCGGACCGCACTCCGGCACGGTTCGGGCGCCGCAAACCTTGGGTGTTCGGCGGTTATAGCGCGATGCTGATGGTGATGCTGGTGGCACTCGCCTTTCTGCCAAAGCAGGGCGGATCGCTCTCTTATCTGTGGTTGGGGGTGGGCCTGTTCTGCTTCTTCACCACCTGGACCACCGCGTTCATCCCCTACATCGCCCATGCCGGCGAGATCACCACCAATTACGACCGCCGCACCAAGATCAACCTATGGCAGGGGGTGGTTCAGATTTCAGCCGGGCTGATCGTCTATCTCGTTCCCTATCTTCTGGTTGATCCCGATACCCAGACGCTACGCGCGGCGGTGGGCGGCGTGCTGCACGGCTTTGCGCTGACCGAACCGGTGGCGGCATGGCTGACGCGACCGCGGGTGTCCGGCGCCGCCAATTACGGATCGGTGATGGCCGTGCTGGTATGGATGACCGCGGCAACGCTGCCGATCATCCTGTGGCGCTACATGCGCTATGTGCCGGAGAAGCCGCGCGAGACTCACGCCACAGCCGGATCGATCAAGGCGGCGTTCCGCAACCGCATCTTCCGCAATTTCTCGTTCGGCTATCTGCTGCTGATCGCGGGGTATATGGGACGGCTCAGCCTGTTCCCGTTCGTCGTCGCCTACGCCACGGGCGGGCATTACAGCTTCCTGCTGCTGATGTTGGTGCAGAGCTTATCCGGGATTTTCGCCACGCCGCTGTGGTCACGGATATTCAAGAAGGTGGAGCGCACCCATGCCTTGCTGCTCGCCACCGCGGTTGAAGCCGTCGGGCTGCTGCTGCTGAGCGCGGCGACTGCAGTGCCATCGCTCGCGCCCCTTGCCTTTCTCGCGATCGGGCTGCCCGGCGGCACCCTCTACCTGCTGCCCTATCTGATGGCCGGCGATGCGGCCGATTACGCACAACTCAAGCACGGCGAAGACAATCGCGGCGTGCATATCGCGATCATCTCGATGATCCTGAAGCTTGGCTCGGTGTTCAGCTCGGCGGGGCTGTGGTGCGCAGGACTGCTCGGCTTCAACCCGGTGCACGGCATCACCCCCAATGACATCGGCACGCTGAAAGCGCTCGGCATCTATCTGCCCGCAGCGCTGATCGTAATCGGGGGCCTGATCATGGCGCGCTTTCCAATCGACCGGGCCCGCCACCGCATCATCCAGCTGCGGCTCGATAGGCGCGCGCGCGAGCCGCTGCTGGCGGCGCCGGCCGCGATTGACGTATGATCGCGCCCGTTGGTCTCAGGCGATATCGAGAAACAGGGCTTGGCCTTTCGGGCCATTTCTCGACTACGCCCAACGCAAACAGAGTTTTTTCCGGTCGCAATCGAGTCTAGACGAAGCGACACGTCTGGAAGGACCCCAATGGCTACCGCCTTTGAACAGGCCTATCTCAAAATTCGCGATATGATCACCCGCGGCGACCTCCAGGCCGAAGACCTGCTCGTTCCCGAGGATCTAGCCACATTGTGCGGGGTCTCACGCACGCCGGTGCGTGAGGCGTTGTTCCGGCTCGAGGCGGAGATGTTCGTCTCCCGCCTCGACAACAAGCGGATGATCGTACGCGCTTGGTCGAGCGACGAGATCGACGTGTTTGTCGAGTTGCGGATGCGGATCGGCGGTTTCGTCGCGAGCCGCGCGGCTACGCGGATCACCGAGGTGCATCTGGCCGAGCTCCATACGCTCAACGACCAACTCGAGGCAGCAATCGGCGCCGGCGCGACCGGCGCCTCCGACGGAGAGGGCGAACTCTCGATCAGCGCCCGCTTCTATGAGATCCTGATCGCCGCCGCGGAATCAGATCGGCTGAGCACGTTGTCTCTACAGCTGGTCAATCCCGCACCGCTGCTGCGGCTGCTCGAACGCCACACCGATCAGCGGCAAGCCGATATCCTGCAGACCCACCGTGAGTTGGTACGCGCGTTCGAGGCGCGCGATCCGCGCTGGGCAGAAGCGGCAATGGTCGTGCTGGTGCGAAAGACTTATCGCTCGGACGTGCTGGCAAAGATCCGCAAGGGCTGAGCGATATGCTGCCGAATCGCTTCGGCGACAGCGCCGGGGGCGAGGTCGGGTTCGAAATTGGCGCCGCGCTCCAGTACTAACGCCGCAGCATCGGGGCGCAGTCTGCGGGCGCGCTCGAAAAAGGCAAATAAAATGTCGTCGGGCGCGGCCATGATCAGCATCGGGCAGGCGATGCACGCGTAGAGCGCAGCAAAATCCTGCCCCCATACCGCCGCATAGGCGTGCGGGCGGGCGGCCCAGGCGCGCAGCATATCGACCATCTCGGCATGTAGGAGCGCGATGTCCGCATCGGCGCCGCCAGTGCGCAGATACTCCCAATTCTTGAGCAGATACGCGCCGCTGCGACCCGGGCGAAACGCGGCGCCGAGCTTGCCCGCAAACGTCGCGCGCTCCTCGACGGTCAGCGGATTGGGGCCAATCATGGCCAGCGTCGCGATCCGGTCGGGCGCGCGTGCGGCCAGTTCGATCGCGATCGCGGCGCCGGTATGGTGGCCGACGAGATGCACCCGCTCCAGCCCCAGCGCATCGATCGCCTCCAGCATCCACCGCGCATACTCCACCATGCCGGGCGCGCCGGGTGGATCAAAGCTGCCGCCAAATCCCGGCGTGTCGAAGGCGTACAGCGGGTGCGCCCCTGTGAGCTGCACCATCACTTTCTCCCACATCCGACCCGAACTCGCGGTCTGATGCAGAAACACCACCGGCAGGCCTTCGCTGCCCGCGATATATCGGTAATGGAGCTGGCCTTCGGGCAGATCGACATAGGCTTTGCGGATACTCATCGACATGACCTATCGCCGCGCCGCAATGCGCAAAAGCGCCTCGAGCGCCACATCCGTGATTTATCCCGGCTCAGAAATGCGCCTTGAACGCTGAACGCACGGTGCGGACGATGTCGTCGGCCTCGGTGCGGATTGCATCGCTGGGCCCCGCCACCGAGAGCACCAACGGTCGGGTCTGCTCCCCCGGCAGCACCCAGGCGACAGCGCCGACGCTGTGCACATACGTGTCGAAGCCAATCCCATAGCCGCGCTCTCGCACCTGCCCGACCTGCTCCAGCACCGCCGGCAGCGACGCCTTGGCCTCAGTGGACTTAGCGCGGCGATTCTGACGGCCGACCAGTTTGGCGATATCGGCATCCGGCTTGGTCGACAGCGCCGTCCAGCCGATCGTCGAGGCGAACAGCGGCGCAAACGTCCCCGCCTGGACGTTGACCATCAACGGCTTGGTGCCAGGGCGAATCTGCACGAACTGCATCTGCAGATCGTTCTGGCACGAGAGCGAAACAGTCTCACCAGTGCGGTCGGCGACCTCCTCGATCAGCGCGGATAATTGGCCGTTGCCGTAAAGCGACGTCTCCAGCCACTCGCCGAGATGCGCCACCCGCATCGTCGGGAAATACGTGCGCTCGATCCGATCGAACGAGAGATAACCGAGCTTCACCAGGCTCTTGAGCAGCGCCAGCGTGCTCGACTGTGGATAGTTGAGCTGCCGCTCGACCTGGGTCGCGTTGAGCGGCTCGCGCGCGGTGCGCCACAGTTCGAGCACCTCGAACACGCGCCCCACCGATTTGACGACATCCTCGGCCATAGCCGGTCCCCTCCCGTTTAAAAACACATATATAACATCCTAAATCGCATGACTGTGGTTCGATTGACAAGGCCGGAAACGCGGCCCTACCTTTGGCCTTGCCCGAAGCGATCGGGCGCCAGTCGGAGCGTATTCGTGGGTCATATCGATATCGTCTGCAACGTCTTCACCCCCGAGGCGGTGCAGCAGGGCCTCACCGGACTGGACGACAATTTCAAAGAACAGGTGCGGATGGACCCGGCGCTGCGGCCGGGCATCTCGATCGAAGACTATATACGCAAGATGGACGCCTGCGGGATCGAGCGCTCACTGCTGATTGCGGTGCGCTGCGGCGACCTGAACGTGAAAGGCTCGTTTGAGCTGCCGTACGAATTCGTCGCCGAGATCTGCGCCAAATATCCTGACCGCTTCTCTGGGCTCGCCGGGATTGATCAGACCCGTGGGATGCGGGGACTGCGCGAGCTCGAAGTCGCCGTGAACGACTATGGCTTCGTCGGCGCGCATTGGTATCCGCACTGGTTCGGCTGCGCGCCCGATGCCGCGCAAATCTATCCTTATTATGCCAAATGCTGTGAGCTCGACATTCCGATCATGATGCAGGTCGGGCACAATCTGGTCTATTCCAAGGAACGCCGCCTGCCATCGGTGGCGCGGCCGATCCTGCTCGATCAAGTGGCGATCGACTTCCCCGAACTCATCATCATCGGCATCCATATCGGCATCCCCTGGACCGACGAGATGATCTCGATGTGCTGGAAGCATGACAACGTCTTCACCGCGGGCGACGCTTATGCACCCAAGCACTGGCCGGCCAATTACGTTCATTACGCCAAGACCTATGGCAGCCATAAAGTGCTGTTCGGCACCGATTTTCCGGTGATCGACCCGAACCGCGCGGTCGCCGAGATCGAGGCGCTCGGCTTCAAGCCTGCCGCGTTCGCCGCGCATATGCGCGAGAATGCGCTGCGCGTGTTCAAGAAGCTGCCGCGATGAGCTTGGCCACCCGCCCAGCCGCCCTGCCCGTCTCGTTCCGCTCGCTGACTGTGCTGGACTCGGTTCGCGCCGCCGCCGCCCGCGGCCCAGGTAAGATCGCGATCGTGCATGGCGACCGCACGCTGAGCTTCGGCGATCTGGTCGCGCGCGCGGACAAATTGCGCGATGCTATGCTCACCGGCTTCGGCCTCGGCAAAAGCGACACGGTCGCGATCGTCGCGCGCAATTGCGTGGAATATATCGAGATCGTCTGCGGCGCGCCCGATGCCGGCGTGGCGGTGGCCACCGTCAACCCGCGGCTTGCACCGACGGAGATCGGCGCGACCGTCGCCGATGCCGGTGCGCGCGTCGTCTTCACCGATGCCGCTACCGCCGAGGCGGTACGCGCCGCCGGGCTCGATCCAAGCGTCGCAATCGTCGTGCTCGGCCAAGAGTATGAGGCGCTGCTGGCCGGAGCGGGAGCGCCGGACGCCTATCCCGTGATCGATGAGTGGGACGTGTGGACGATCCCTTACACCTCGGGCACCACCGGCCAACCCAAGGGGGTGATGCTCTCGCACCGCTCGCGGCTGCTGTTCTCGCTGATCTCAGCGTCCGAATTTGGCTGTTTCGGACCCGACGACAAGTTCCTAGCGATGACGCCAATGGCGTTCGGCGGCGGCCTTGGCTTCCCGCTCGCCTCGCTGTCGACCGGCGGATCGATCGAGATCCTAGACAAATTCGATGCCGAAATCACCCTGTCGAAGCTCAAGTTCGGCGGCTTCACCGGTATCTTCATGGTGCCGACCCATTTCCAGATGATCTTCGAACTGCCGCTTGAGACGCTCGATCGCTACCGCCGGCCGCCGATCAACGCGATCGTCTCCAATGCGGCGCCGCTGCCGCAGGCGATGAAACAGAAGATAGTTCCCTATTTCGGCGAAGGCATCCTACACGAGATTTACAGTTCGACCGAGATGGGGGTGGTTTGCAACCTGCGCCCACGCTTCCAACTGCTCAAAGAACGCTGCGTTGGCACCCCCCAGGCGCACGCCCAGGTCAGCATCCGCGATCTTGAGGGCAAGGAATGCGATGCGGACGAGGTCGGCGAGGTATTCGTCCGCTCGCCCACCTTGTTCAACGGCTATCTCAACCGCCCCGAGGAAACCGCCAAGGCGTTTAAGGACGGCTGGGTCTCGGTCGGCGACATGGCCCGGCGCGATACCGAGGGCTTTATTTATATCGTCGACCGCAAGAAGGACATGGTGATCTCCGGCGGGGTCAACATCTACCCGCGCGAGATCGAGGAGTTGCTGCTCCACCATCCCAAGGTTGTCGAAGTGGCGGTGATCGGGGTGCCCGACGAGCGCTGGGGCGAGCGGCTCAGGGCGGTAATCGTGGTGCGCGCCGGCGAAACCCTGACCGCCGTCGACGTGGCCGATTACTGCACCGGCAAGCTCGCCGCCTACAAGATTCCGCGCGAACTGAGCCTGGTCGAGGCGCTGCCGCGCAACGCCAATGGCAAGGTGCTCAAGACCGATCTGCGAAAGCACGCCTGACCCCTTTTTTTCGAGGACTGCCCATGCTCACGGACGTGAAGACCGAAACGCCCCCCAGCACCCGCTACGGGTGGTACGTCGTCTTCATCCTCGTGGTGGCCTATACACTGTCCTATATCGACCGGCAGATTCTGACCCTCCTGGTGCAGCCGATCAAGGCGAGCCTGAAGATCAGCGATGTGCAGGTGAGTCTGCTGCAGGGTCTGGCGTTCGCGATCTTCTATACGTTCCTCGGCATCCCGATCGCGCGGCTGGCCGACCGGCACAAGCGCACCGCGATCATCTCGGTCGGCATATTGGTGTGGAGCGTGATGACCGCGGCGTGCGGCTTGGCCCGCAACTTCGGTCAATTGTTCACCGCCCGGGTCGGTGTCGGTGTGGGTGAGGCAGCGCTGGGACCAGCGGCCTATTCGATGATCGCCGATTATTTCCCGGCCAGAAAGCTCGCCAAAGCGCTGTCGGTCTACACCGGAGCGATCTATTTCGGGGCTGGCATAGCGATGCTCGCGGGCGGCGCGCTGATCGGCATGGTGCCGGCGACCACCCTCCCCGGCATCGGCACGATGGAGCCGTGGCAATTGGTGTTCGTCGCGGTCGGCGTGCCCGGGGTGCTGGTGGCGCTGCTCACCGCTTCGCTGCGCGAGCCACGCCGTACCGGGGTCATTGCGGGCGATGCTTTCCCAAGCATCAGCGAGGTCGCCCGCTATGTCGGCGAACGGCGTGGCTGCTATGCCTTCCTGATCCTCGGCTTCTCGGCTTCCAGCCTGATGTGGAACGGGGTGACCGGCTGGATCCCGACCCATTTCATCCGCACCTTTGGCTGGACCCCGGCGCAGGTCGGGCTGCGCTACGGCATGGTCCTGTTCTTCTGTGGATCCGCCGGCATCTACGGCGGCGGCGTGCTGAGCGGTTGGCTGCGCGAGCGGGGGCGTATCGACTCCAACCTACAACTGGGAATGATCTCGGCCGCGCTGGCGATCCCGACCGGCGTGCTTGCACCGTTGATGCCGACCGCGGGGCTTTCGCTGTTCGTTTATGCGCTATTCGTGTTAGCCGGGAGCATGCCCTATGGCGGCGCGGCCGCGGCATTGCAGGAGATCACGCCGAACCGGATGCGCGCCCAGGTAACGGCGATCTATTTCTTCGGACTGAACCTTGCCGGGATCGGGATCGGGCCCACGGTCGTCGCCCTATTCACCGACAAGGTGTTCCACGACGAATTGATGCTGCGCTATTCGCTGGCGGTGACCGTGATGATCGGCGCGCCGCTGTGCCTGCTGCTGCTGGGGCTGGCCCGCAAACCGTATCGCAAGGCGTTCGCCCGGTTCAACGGGTGACCCTCATCCCGGACCCATTCCGGCGATATTATGATAATTGAATGTGGATGCAACAGTGCTCAGCGGCGGATCGGAGTGATCTATGCATGAAGCGTAGGTGGCGGTCAGGCGGCCTTCAAATCATCGACAATTGAGCGGCCATTGCCGGGCTTCATTCCCGCGACGGCGGCCGTGACGATCCACGTGGCTGCCCCCAGACTAACTTTGCCGCCACGTTCCCGCGTGGACAACGCCGCCCGCACCTTGATTTCGGCCTCGTGCAAAAGAACCGGTGCTTCCCTCAAGATCTTTCCCAAAGGTCCGACCCGCGTGAGAACCTTCACCATCGCGTCAACACCACCGCTGGATATTCGAGCGTCGTTCGCCTTGATCCTAATATG
>Ga0233335_1000155_pt1 | contig 14303 bp, 11 predicted proteins | sample GEONDECOMP222_FD_180695 | JGI IMG/M metagenome (GOLD analysis project Ga0233335, IMG submission 180695) | Leaf litter microbial communities from Shasta-Trinity National Forest, California, United States - GEON-DECOMP-222 | ecosystem: Environmental > Terrestrial > Plant litter > Unclassified... | reverse complement strand
TGGGGGCTTGCGCATGAACCAGCCCAACCCGCCCGCCACGCCTGCCACCAGGCACAGCCCGAGCAGCACGAGCACCCAGCGCCGGGAGGACGTGGTAACGGGGGCGTCGGCTACCGGCGGTACAGTGTTATCGCTCATGTTCACAAACCCAATTCATCCGTGGTGCGGGATGTTCGATAGTTGAAAGTTTTTATCAAAGTTCGCTCACCGATCGCCCGCAGGGGCGCGATGAACATTTCGCGTTTTTCGACGGTATTTTCGTTGAGCATCAGATTGATGTGGCGACCACAGGAGTGCGAGCACTGACCACAAAACACCATAAATCCTTGGCATTGAGCATCCATGAAAAAGAGGGATAGTTCACAAAAAAATACATGTCGCGAATTAATGGCGCCGGGAGTCAGGCGTCCTGAAACCCTATGTAAGGCTTTTAAAATTGCGACAAACAACATATTGAATATGTTGTGCGAAAGTATGCGGCAAGCCCTAGCGAGGAACAAGAAGGCCGGGGAAATGTTCTCGGCAGGGCTCGCGCCATTCGATGCGGCTGGCGAGGCATCTGCCTGATGGAAATACCCCGAATCAAAGCCCCGCGTACCGCCCTCGAAAACTCCTCTACCCTCCTGCCCATTGCCGCAGGAAGCGGTCACCCAGCACTGCACGGAGCACCCCATGTCCCTCGCTATCGTCCATAGCCGCGCCCAGGTCGGTGTCGGCGCGCCCGTCGTCACGGTCGAAGCCCATCTCGCCAATGGCCTGCCAGCACTGACGCTGGTCGGTTTGCCGGAAGCCTCCGTGAAAGAGAGCAAGGACCGCGTGCGCAGCGCAATCCTCAACTCCGGGCTGGAATTCCCTGCGCGACGCATCACCTTGAACCTGGCCCCGGCCGATCTGCCCAAGGATGGCGGGCGCTTCGACCTGGCCATCGCCCTGGGCATCCTCGCCGGCAGCGGGCAATTGCCGATCGCCGCCTTGCGGGATGTCGAGTGCCTGGGCGAGCTGGCGTTGTCGGGGGCGGTGCGGTCAGTGCAGGGCGTGTTGCCGGCAGCCCTGGCGGCACGCGATGCCGGGCGAGCGCTGGTGGTGCCGCGGGAGAATGCCGAGGAGGCGGCCCTGGCCAGCGGCCTGGTGGTGATCGCCGCCGATACCCTGCAAGGCTTGGTGGCGCACTTCAATGGCAAGGCACCGATCGGGCCCTTTCAGGCCAATGGCTTGCTGCTGGTCAACAAACCCTACCCGGATCTGAGCGAGGTGCAGGGGCAGATCGCCGCCAAGCGCGCCCTGCTGATTGCCGCTGCGGGCGCGCACAACCTGCTGTTCAGCGGCCCGCCGGGGACCGGCAAGACCTTGCTCGCCAGTCGCTTGCCCGGTTTGCTGCCGCCGCTGGATGAACGCGAGGCGCTGGAGGTGGCTGCGATTCAATCAGTGGCCAGCCACGTGCCGCTCAAGCACTGGCCACAGCGGCCGTTCAGGCACCCTCACCACTCGGCCTCGGGCGCAGCGCTGGTCGGTGGCGGCAGTCGACCACAACCTGGCGAAATCACCTTGGCACATCATGGCGTGCTGTTTCTGGACGAACTTCCAGAGTTCGACAGGAAGGTCCTGGAGGTGCTGCGCGAACCGTTGGAAAGCGGCGAAATCGTCATCGCCCGCGCTCGGGACCGGATTCGCTTCCCCGCGCGCTTTCAACTGGTGGCAGCGATGAATCCTTGCCCCTGCGGCTATCTGGGCGAATCCACCGGCCGTTGCCAGTGCAGCGCCGATCAGATCCAGCGTTATCGCAACAAACTCTCCGGCCCGCTGCTCGATCGCATCGACCTGCACCTCACCGTCGCCCGCGAAGCCACTGCTCTCGCCCATCAACCCACCGCCGGAGACGACAGCGCCAACGCCGCGCAACAGGTAGCCGAAGCGCGGGACCGGCAAAATCAACGGCAGGGTTGCGCCAACGCCTTTCTCGACTTGCCGGGCCTGCGTCAGCATTGCCCGCTGAGCAAGGCCGACGAGCAGTGGCTCGAAACCGCCTGCGAACGCCTGACCCTGTCACTGCGCTCGGCTCATCGGCTGTTGAAAGTGGCCCGGACCTTGGCCGACCTGCAACGGGTCGAGCAGATCCAGCGCAGTCATATCGCCGAAGCGCTGCAGTATCGGCCGGCGACGCAATGAGGTACGACCCCGATCAATCAGGCCGCCAGATGGAGCGCCAGACCTCAACACTCGCTTCATCCAGTAACCAGTCTCGTTGCACCTGTGCACGAAATGCATCGCCCAGCAGCGCCACCGAATCCAGATCACTCAAATATGTACGTATGGAGCGCATCCAATCCTCGTAGGTGTTCTTCACCCGGGTTACTGGCAAATTACCCTGAAAGGGCTCCAAGTCGCTGCAAATCACCGGTACTGCGCACATAGCATGTTCCAGCAGGCGCTGGTGACTGCCGCAGCGATTTAGCAAGGTCGCCTGCAGTGGGACTACGGCGAAATCCAGATTCAACGATGCTAGCGCAGTCGGATAGGCCATCAACGGTACGCCTTTGTGTACCTCATGCACGTAAGGGCGAAGCTCTTCAGGACAGGTGCCAAAAACGATCCACTCGACATCAGTCGCCAACGCCTTGATTACCTCGCCAATGACACGTATATCCTCTACCTGAGAAAGACCGCCTGTCCAGCCGATCCGCGGCCTGGCGCTATAGCGCCGGACAGTCTCCAGGGAGTTCCAGAGAACCGGGTCCAGGCGAGTCGGCATGATACGAATATCATTGTTGAACCCGTCGAAAACCTGAGCGAGCAGCGGGTTCGAGACAGTCAGCCGATCCATACAGGAAAACGCCTGAGCCATGCTCTCCACCACCTGCTCGGGCGATTGCCTAAGGCGCGCGAACTCTGGTAAATGAGGTAGATATGCATCCAGATCGAATACTTTGAACGCTCTGGAGAACTGCTTCATCTGCTGCATCCTGGTCATGCCCTGCCGACTCAGCTGGTGTTGCAGCACAATGACATCCGGATCGATGCGTTCCAGCTCCACGGGCGACAGCAGATGCTTAACATGTAGGCCTTCGATCCGGCCAGAATCGCGCAGCGCATTAAGCGGTGCAATGAGGCGCTGGCCGCAAGCGAGTTTTTCTACCGGATGAATCAATACTAGCGGCAAAGGCTTCCAGGCGGCCAATGGCCGCCACGACAAGGCACTTTCAACCGGTCTGAACGGCACGTCGGCACTCAGCGAAAAATTCCGGTTGTAGGTAGGGTCACGAGCCAGCAGCGGCAACCAGCGTTCGTATATCTTGTTTTCTTGTTCGAGAGTGGGTCGTTCGACCTCGTTGTCGCTGATCAGAAGCTTGGCTCTGGGCGCCCATACGTTGAGGTACCCGGCCTGATGAATCTTGAGGCACAGATCGACGTCGGACCAAGGCGCCAAATGCTCATCGAATCCTCCGACGGCCTGGAAATGCTCTTGGCGTATCATCAGGCACTGTCCGCTCAGGGCGCAAAAATTCTGATCGACTTGCAAACGTTGCATATAGCCGTTCGTATCCGCGGTAGCCCCCTTGCCAGGCCCACCCACCGGCCCGCCCAACCCCAAGAGGAGCCCGGCGTGGCAAATCTTGCCATCACCGCCGATTAACATGGCGCCTACACAGCCAACCTCCGGGCGCATGGCATGGTTGAGCAGATGTTGTAGCCAGTCGGTGCGAATGACACCAATAGTACAATCCAGAAACACCAGGAACTCCCCTCGCGCTTCATTCGCCGCATTGTTGCGCAGCACTTCAGCGGAGCCAACTGGAGGCCTGAGCACCCGTATGTGAGAGATGCCCAATTGCTCGACCCCTTCAAGCCAACTGACGATCTGCGGGTCATCGCTGCCGCTATCGAGCAACAGCAGCTCGTAGTTGCCGTATGGGGTATTTTCCAACAGGCTTTCGGTGCAGCGCTGCACCTTGGCCAACTGGCCATCCACGACGATGAGAATACTCACCGCAGGCGTGGCACTATGGCCGTAATTGAGCTCATAGCAGCCAGGCATCCGCGAATCGACGCAGGCTTGATCGAAACCCCGCGCCCGCAAATGGCGCTCGATGACTTCCCGTTCTTGCGGTTCGTCGCGCAAGCTCAACACCTTGCTACCCAGCAACGGCTCACTAATATGCCCCAAGCCTTCCAAGCCAGTACTTTCGATAAGACGCAAGATGTATTCGAGCTCGAATGCCCTAGGGTATTGCGTAGCGAAACCGCCCATCACTTGCCAAGTCTCAAGCTGGAACAGCCAATGTCGGCTCATGCTCGCCGGGCAGCTGAGCAGAAGGTCAAGGTTCATGTCGGGCCGCAAAAGCAGACTATGGGTACCATTTTCGAAGCGCATCACCTCATCCGCATACAATGCGCGCCTATGTGGAGCATTCGCCAGATCCAACGCCGCCATCACAAAGCCATTGACGGTCAGCTCTTCCCCCGCCTGCAGCAACATGAACCATTGCGCCGAAGATCCCATCAATGCGTCGTTCAAGCGCTGAAGGCATTCTCCTGCCGCTATCTGCTCCGTCACCAGATTGGTCTGCGGTAAGACCAATACCCGCTCGATGCTCAACACACGAATACGCACATCGGCATCGAGGACACCCTGTAATGCGTTGATGCTGTCGACCGTCACATGAAGTTGTTGTGCGTCGCCTGCAAGGTCGAGTATCACCAGTTCGAGTGCCGGGACAGGATGTTGGCTGATGTAGGCGCCGACAGATGCCTGTTGGACTTCATTCAGGGTCCGGGAAGCAAGCCAGCGGCTGACTTCACAGGTTTTGTTCTGGGCCTTGTACTGGCGGGCCGCCGCCTGGGTTACATCGGTGAACCCATCCAAAGCGGCCCAGAACTCCTCCTCCTGCTGGATCATGCGCTGCTGGAACGCCGGCAATGTGCGGCGAGCCCATTCCAACTGTTCAGGCTCCAGACTCAAGGCTAGTCCGAGCCCTTGGCTTTCAGCTTTGCCGATGATTCCGGGGACCCACTCATTGGGCAGAATCACACTGATGCATCCACACAACGCCGCCTCGCCAGCCAACGCTGACGACTCAGTGCAATAGAAGTATTCGCACGTCTGGAACAGATCCGCCAATGCCTCCCAAGACGCGGGGTAAGCCGAAGTAATCTCTACCGAATCCTCGGCCAGCAGGGCCGGGTCAACCTTAGCCTGCGTCGCTCTGCCTTGGTAATAACAGATTTTTCCGGCAACGCGTTTGGCAGGGTCTTCAGGCAAGCAGAACACTCGTCGGTCAAACGGAGGCATGAACATAATCTGATCTTCAGGCTCGCCGGGAAGCTGAAGGTCCTTGGTATAGGCATAGATGATGTCATCGGCACCATAGCCTGTAGAGCCCAGCAGCGTCAGATAACCAGGCCAGTTGAGCAGATATCTGACGACCACGTTACCCCCCAGAGGATTGCTGGCGACCACCTCGGGATAGATCACGATCGGCTCTACGCCTTGTTCGGCATGACGGCTGATGACTTCCTGAGTGAGACGCGGCGTCATCAACCCGGGATTGAATACATTGCCGTATACGTAAGCCTCGAACCCCGATCGCATCAGGGCATCACATAGGGCATGAAGCACCCGAATGCCGGCGGAATTACGCCGATAGTCCATCGCATAGACATAATATGGACTAGGGCGAGGGGCATACAAAGAACGCGTCACTCGGACACTCCTGAAACCGGGTTAGGACACTAGTTTTATTAACAAATGGTGAATCGTCAGGGCCTTGCCCAGCGAGCCATGCTAGTGATCGATTCGTCCAGCGAGGTCCAAACCTGCAGCCCCGCGCTCCGAGCCTTTCGTATATCTGGCACATAATACGAACGGGCTTGCTCACTTACCTGGCCGACGATCTTCACCGGCTTGCCGGGGGCAATACACGCCACTACCTGATGGGCCAGCTCGGCGACAGTAAGACCCTGATCCGATCCGACGTTGTAAGCGCTGCCCGCCTCGCCTTTGACCAACAAGGTCAGCAACCAGCCCGCCAGATCCGCGCCGTGCAAATAGCTGCGCACCGCCTGACCGCTGGACTGCAGCACCAACTCATCTCGCCACAATGCATCTCGGACAAAATTGCCGATCGCAAAATGGCCATCCAGCGCGATACCGGGCCCAGAGAATGCAAAGCAACGCGTCAGCACGACCTCCAATCCATAGCGTGTGGCATATAAGGCAGCGATAGTTTCCTGGGCGCGCTTACCCTCGGCATAGGCGCTGCTGGCCAAAGCGCTATTACAGGCGGATAGCGAGCTTTCCTGTACCGGAAAAGCCCCCTCAATCGCACCGTATTGCGCACCGCTGCCAGTGAAAAGCACGCGCTTAGCACCCGAGCGCACGGCCAGATCGAGTATCTGCCTGGCACCCAGCACGATGGTGTCAAAAATTTGCAGCGGGTCGGCATGCGCCCCTGCCAAGGTATCAGTGGCCGCATGCAGTACCAGATCCACCGGCCGCTGGATGGTCAAAGCCTCCAGATGCTGCACATCAGCTTCGATCCAAGTGATCCAGGACGCCTCTGCGTATTCCGGGTACTCCTGCAAAAACCGCTGGGGCACACGCGATACCGCCGTCACGACGATAGCCGCGCCGCCACGATTGAGGCCTGCGAGTGTCGCCAATAACCACCGGCCAAAAAATCCGGTACAGCCTGTCAAGATCAGATGCTGGCCAGCCAGGGAGCCAGCAATGGTTAGGTGCGCGGCAATACGTTCGATATCCGCCGCGACAACGGCAGAAGCCAGTGACACCTTCATGCCTGACCACGCCGTGCAAGCAGCCCGAGCACGGTACCCTCGCGCCAGCCTAGATCGACGTCCAGATGCATGACTTCCTGTACCTGCAAGCCGGCACGCAGAACGAGTTCACGCAGCGATTGCTCGGTGAAAAAATTGATGTGCTCGTGCCAGTGGCGCTTGAGGCCAGCCAGTTGTTTACTGCCGGGATTGTCACGGATCAAGGCCTCACGAGGCACCTCGATGTACAGGAGTGTATCCTCACCCAGAGACTCGGCGATCTGTCCCAGGATTTCATGAGGATAGGCCACATGCTCCAGCACCTGGCTACAAGTAATCAGGTCATAGCGATGGCGCTTTATCGTATCCAGATCCACCGCCAACACACCGGCAACTGGCGCCACCGAGGAAATATCATAAACATGGGTAAACCGGCTACGTCCCGACAGGGGCGTGTTGATGCCACAGTCACCGCCCCAATCCAGGATTGCCGGATCGGCAGGCACGCGTGGTTCAAGCCAGCGCTCGACATCGGCGATGTAGGCTGCCCGGCCTTCGTAGTGCTGACTGGCAGCACCATATCCAGGCTCGTACTGCTGGCGCTCTCGGTTGTAGCGCTCGTCTCGATAGCCTTGATACAGCTTCATCATCTCGGCATCCGAAAAGCGGTAATCCAGAAACAGCACACCGCACTGCTGACATTGCAATGACATGCACAACGTATACGCCATGCCTACCTGCAGATCGCGCAGCCCCCAGTCTTGCGTAATCTGCACTGGCTCATGGCCAAAAACCCGTTTGGCGACAAAAGGCATCAACACTGCCGCAGAGCGGTCGAGTTCAGCACTGGTGCAGCAAATGCACTGCTGCGCGATGCGATCGTTAGCCATGAATCGAACCTCGAAAACCGTTAATGAAGCAGATTTACCAGACGCTACGACCGCCATCCATGACCAGATTGCAGCCATTCATATAGGCCGAAGCATCGGAGCACAGAAATGCGATCGCCCCTCGATACTCGTCTTCCTTGGCCATTCGGCCCAGTGGAATCAGTTGCGTCAGCTTGCTGACGAATACATCGTTCTGGCCGGCATACACGCCACCTGGAGACACTGCATTACAACGCACGCCCTGCTCGCACCAATAGGTCGCCAGGTACTTGGTCAGGCCGATCAAGCCATGCTTGACCACCGAGTAGGTGACCGGCTTGACCGGCTGCTGATCGGTTTCGCTGCCGTCCACGCGGTATAGCCGTTGGTCCGGGGCGATCACTCCCAGGTCTGAAGCGATATTGATAATCACGCCCCCTTGCTGATCCGCCATTTGCTTGCCGAACACCTTCGCGCAATTGAATGCACCGCCTAGCCCAACATCCAGGTCTTGTTGCCACTGCTCCCATGGGAAGTGTTCCAGCCGCGAAAAATTCTTGCCGTCAGCGCTTTCAACCTTCGGGTTACGCGCCGCGTTATTGATCAGGATATCGATGCGGCTGTAACTACCTACAAGCTGATCGCAGATCGCTTGCAGCGCATCCAATTGCGTTATGTCCGCTACAAAGATATCGGCATCGATGCCAGTTTCTTCAAGCAATCGTGCATGGGCACTTTGTAGTGCGCCTTCGCTGACGTCGATCAACACTGGAATCGCTCCCAGCCCCGCAACCGCTGCGGCATGCTGATACCCCAGCAGCCCTGCTCCACCCGTGATGACCGCCACACGACCACTGAGGTCGAACAACTGCTGCATTGCCCCTGGATTAGCCATGGACGGTGATCTCGCCTAGATTGACTTCAGTGCCGCGCTTCAGGGATTGCAGGGCTGCCAATGCCAAGCGCAGGCTTTGCAGCCCATCGAACAAGCTGACCTGTGGCGACGCCTTGCCAGTGACGCAATCGATGAAGTGGCGAGCCTGATGCAGGAACATGTCGTTGCGCACGAACCCGCTGAAATCGGAATGTTCCACCACCTGCCCCTCTGCGTCATACACATTCAACTTGAGGTTGATCAGATCGATTTCTGCACTGCCACCATCGCCGATGATCTTGAAAGTCCGCACTGGCGGGCGCTGTACGAAATCCTGGTGCAGATGAATAGGAAAGGATCCGAGTTCGCCGCGATACTGCATCAGCGACGTGGCAGTGTCCTCGACATCGATCTCCAGATTACTCAGCTTGCCCCCGCGGCAAAGGATGCTTTGTGGCAAACCGAAGAACCAATAGATCAAGTCCATCTCGTGGATCTGCGAGAGGATTACGCCGCCGCCCTGATCTGCGCGCGCGGCATACATCTGCCGATAATCTTCGTACTTGTGCCAGTTGGGCAGGTATTCACCGATCTCGGCACTGACTCGAATGATATTTGCGAAATGCCCTGTGTCGATAAGTGCCTTGAGACGCTGCAAACCGGGGTGGAATCGAAAGTTGTATCCCACATAAAAAAGCAACTGCTGTTGCTCGACCAGCGCCAGGAGTTCATCGATCCCCTGGAGATCGCTGGCCAGCGGCTTCTCCATGAACACCGGCACGCCAGCCCGGGCGCACTGCAGGGCGATCGGCACATGCAGCGCGTTGGGGTTACAGATGTAAACCGCTTGAGGTCTGGCGGCGAGGGCAGCATCCAGATCGGCATGCACGATCACGCCATAGTCCACCTCAAGATCGGCGCCTTCCTCAACGGTCAGGTTGTCTTGCAACTTGATGCGCTGGCGGCGAACGCGATACGCATGTACTTCCAGTTCATTGCCCAGCAATGTGCGCAAATTGCGCAAATGACGCTGCCCGATACCGCCCAGACCACAAAATAAAATCCGCACTTTGACCTCGATTCATTCAGACCAGACGTTTGCCGCGCAGCCAGTCGGCTGACAGTTCGCTCATTTGTCGCAACCATTGGGGCTCTTCTCCCGCCTTGCCACGGGCGACCTGCAAGACAAAGTCACCGCTATAGCCACAGCGAATCAACTGTTCGCGCAGACTGGCAAAATCAGCATCACCTTCCCCTAGAGGCACAGTAGTAGCCCCCAGCCGACGGTCTTTGATATGAAAACTACCGACACGGGCGCCATAGGCGGCGAATTCTTGTGCCGGTGCGTAGCCCAGCGAAGCGCTATTACCGGCGTCGTAATTGACTTTAATCAACGGATGGTCAAGCAGCGCGAGGAAATCGGCGAATGCCTGAGGCCCCATATCCGTTTCCAGATGCAACTCCACGCCATGAGCCTCGGCACTCGGCAGCACTTGTTGCAGGCAATCGACGACCAACTGACGCTCCTGCCCCGAGGCGATCTTGGAGTTATCCACAAACGGCAAGACAAGACGACCAATGCCCAGCTCAGGACAAACCGCAATTAGCCATTGCAGCTTCGCTAAACGCGCGTTGCGCTCTTCGGCGGAGCAACGCACCAAGGGACAGTCCATGAAATAGTCAGCACAGATCGACACCACTGCAATCCCGTGCTCGGCCAGACATGCCTTGAGCTCGAGACGACCTTCGATGGTTTCCAACGGATTCGCTCCCTCGCCATACAGGTCGTAGATCCACTCAATGCCTCGCAGCCCGGCCACGACTGCGTTAGCGATTTCTTCGCGCCACTGATCACGGGGAAAAGACTGGAAACGCCCGTCTTGGGGAGGGATCAGGCGCCCCTGCATGGTGTAGAAACCTGCATCGGCATACCGCTGTAAATAATCGTCAGCCATCATTCACCCACCAGCGGAATCAACATGTTGGCCTTAAGCTCTTCACGCTCAAGGAAGGGGAATAGGTCTTCCAGCGGGCTGGATACCATGACGCCGTTCTCGCCGATACGCGAGGTTATGCGCGGGCCAATCGCTTGATCCGGCTCGACCATCACTTCACAGAACACCGGGCCAGGCGTTTCCAGTGCCTGAGCAATCACACGCGCCAGCGATGCCTGCTCGCTGACCTGCAATACCGGTAGGCCGAATGCTGCGGCCAGCGCGCCAATATCGGGCAGCGTGAGACCGGATACTGGATCGCAACCGATGGTCTGCTTGAAGTAACCACTTTGCGATGCCCGGATCGAGGCATAACCGTTGTTGTTGAGCACGAAGTACTTGATCGGCAACTGAAGCCGGCTGGCGACCTCGAGCTCTTGAATATTCATCACGAAACCACCGTCGCCATCGACCGAAATCGTGCGCCGCCCGCCACTGCCCAGACAGCCGCCAATGGCAGCGGGCAAGCCATAGCCCATCGAGCCGAGGCCTCCCGTGGCCACGGCTCGCTGCCCACGCTTAAGCTTGGCGGAAATCCAAAAGGTATCGATCGAGGCCCCGGAACTACCAGGGATAATCATGTCGTCACCCTTCAGCGCATCGCAGAGCATCTCGGTGAAGACGTAGCTGTTGACGAAGCCGGTTTTATCCCGGTACTCCTGCAAGACCACTGGATACTGATCCTTCCAGACGGTGCAGCGCTCGCGCCAGGCCTGGTACTCGAATGATTTGCCCTTCGCTGACCGGGACAGGCCCTCGATGAAGTCACCGGCATCGCAGACGAAGGCCTGGTCAGGCATATCGCCCAGCTTGGCGATTTCTGCCGCATCGATGTCTACCACCACGATCTCGGCGGCTCGCGCGAATTGACTACGGTCGAAGCCAGTAATGGAGAAGTCCATGCGGCAGCCGATGGCGATGACCAGATCGGCGTTCTGCACCGTGAAGTTGGCTCCTCGGGAAGCGACAGTCCCGCAGCGGCCGAAATACAGCGGATGCTCGTACTCAAGCAAGTCGGCAGCGATCCAGGTGGTCATGGTCGGAATGCCCAATTGTTCGACCAAAGCACGCATGGATGTTTGAGCGCCAGCGCAGTGGATGCCGTTGCCTACCAGCAGGACCGGGCGCTGCGCGGTCTGGAGACGTGCTGCCAAGGACTGCAACGCTGCCACATCTGGAAGCGCAGATTGCAGGCTTGCATCGGCGACGTAACCAGGCAGTTGCTGCGGGTCGATTTCAGTGGCCTGAACATCCAGCGGGATATCGATCCAGACCGGCCCTTTGCGGCCCGTCATCATCAAGTGATGGGCTTTCTCCAGCTCATAGCGCACCTGCTGTGGATCGATCAGGCAGACTGCGTATTTACTGATCGGTGTCACGACGCTGACGATGTCCAACTCTTGAGTGCCCAATTGGCGCAGGCCACTGTTGCCCTTAAGGTCGGCACGCTTGACCTGACCGGACACGAACATCACCGGCGTCGACTCGAACCAGGCACCGGCCAAGCCGGTGATTGCGTTGGTTGCTCCGGGACCAGAGGTGGTCAAGCAGGCGCCGAAGTTGCCTGAGGTCCGCGCGTAACCCTCGGCCGCGATCGCCGCGCCTTGTTCGTGAAGCATGCTGACTGCCGTCAGCGCCGGCTGACGGAACAACGCATTGTTGAGGTGCATGGCGCCACCGCCAGGCAGGAAGAACACATGCCTGACGCCTTGGCGGGCAATGAACTCGAAGACATAGTCTGCAACACGCATGGGAAATCGCCTGAAAAAGTGAAATTAGTGGTGAGCGACGCGATCCGCTGGCACGGCGTAAAGGACCAGGTCCCAGCCATCTGCAACATGGGGGCACAGGCTGTAACGATATCCGTCGTAGTAACCTTGTAACTGCAAGAGCAAGCTCCAAAGATGAGCCTGTTCGTGGTAAACGCAAACCGCCATGACCGGATGGTGCTGTCGGATCAACTGCTCGCCACCCTTCAAACACTGCGGTTCGAAACCTTCGATGTCGATTTTGATGAAAGTGGCGGGAGCGATTTGCCGGGACAACTCGTCCAGTGTGGTCATCTGTACGACTTCAGTGCCTTTGCCGACCCTTGACGAGGGGCCGTTGTCATCTTCGACCGAGACCTGGCAGACGCTGTCACCCACGGCCAGCGCATGAGCGAACAACCCGCAATGCTCCCCGCTCAAGTCGTCGATTGTGGCTTGCAGATCCACCACGTTTTTTGCCGAGGGTTCGAACGAATGTATTTCGCGGTAGGGACGGCCGCTCTGGAGGTAGCCAGCAATCGAGTCGCCATTGAAGGCACCAATATCGTAAAGCACCTCCTCTGCACTCGTGTTGACGTACTGGTGATTGAAATAGATCTGCAGCTCGGAGGCGGGTGGGAGCAAATCGTAGTCCAGAAACAGGCGCCACTGGACATGGTCAACGAACAAACGCTGTGAGGGCTCGTCATAGAGAAGATGAAATGCCTGACGGATGCGGTCCGCTTCGGCAATCACTTTTTCCGGCAAGTCCAGGCTGTAGTACGGCAGGAACTTCTCGGGAAAATGCCACGCCAGGTGGCCGAACAAGGCAAAACGCTCGAAGCCTAGTGTGCGCAATGGCGCCAGGCGCTCGTCCATGCGGTCGCTCGCCTCGCCAAACCAGATTGTGGTCAACACGGCAGGCAAGTGACCGGCCTCGCGACGGGCCAATTGCGCAGGACTCAGCACCTCGAGCCCAGAAATCAAGGTGCCCCAGAGCGCCGGGTTATTGTCGATAAAGGCGAGCGGGCGCATATCCGTCTCGAGCAGCGCCGTTGCTACCTTACGCCCCAGATTACCCGCACCGAACAGCACGAAGGGGGCCGAAGCACCACCCAGAGACTGCTCCAAGGTCTGATATTGACGCTGGCGAATTACCTCGACAGGCTCACTGAGCAATCTATCCAGGCGCGCACTGAGGGTCAGATCATTCATGGGCAGCCTCTTCATTCAAAGCGTTGAGAAACTCCAGCGCCGACCAGAATCCGGCGCCATGGTCCTTGTGTCCCTGCCAAACCTCAGGGATGAAACTGACTGTCGGGAAGCGCTTGAGCTGCGCCCAGGTCGCTGGCCAGTCCACATCACCGGTACCCATCAACACACCCTCGCCGTTGGCGCCCTTGGCGTCTGCCACATGCAAGTGCGCGGAGTGCGGCAACAGCAGTTGCAGCGCGGCCTGGAAGTCCAGTTCGAAGTGGAAGCAGGTCATCTGCAGGTGCGAAAGGTCCAGGCACAGGCGCATGCCGAGGCGCTGGGCCTGTTCGGCCAACTCGTCCGGCATCATGAAAATGTTCTGGTGCCGCTGTCCGCCGAAATGCCACGGGAACGGCGCCATGTTCTGCGGGATCAGTTCGGTGCGACCAAAGTCGATCTGCGCGCAGGACTCGCGGAACCGCTCGTACAACTCGGTACGCTGGCTGAAGGGCAGCGGCGCATCAGCGGAAAAACCACCGACGTTGGCGACAATCAGCAGCGAATCGGCATTAGGGAAGAACTCGGCCATCTGCAGGGTCGCATCGACCACGCGCTGCAGATTGGCAATCGAGCGTTCGCGATAGGCGGGATCGTCAGCTACCAGGTCGAGCAGTTCGCTGTTCTCGAACAGCTCCGGCGCGTGTACCACCAGGCGGGTGCACTCGACCGTGGTGAGGTATGGCTGGGGCGCCACGCTCAAGTCGCGGTACGACAAGTGGAACTCGTACAGATCCGGCTTGATCCAGCGGTTGTATTGCAAGAAATCGTGATAGCGCACCGGCACGCCCCAGAG
>Ga0233335_1000154_pt1 | contig 14312 bp, 17 predicted proteins | sample GEONDECOMP222_FD_180695 | JGI IMG/M metagenome (GOLD analysis project Ga0233335, IMG submission 180695) | Leaf litter microbial communities from Shasta-Trinity National Forest, California, United States - GEON-DECOMP-222 | ecosystem: Environmental > Terrestrial > Plant litter > Unclassified... | reverse complement strand
TTTGAACGGTTCTCACCGACCATCACACGGTGGCTTCCCACGTCGCCGCAGCAACGCTCACCAAGCCTCGAAATCCCACCACACCGCGGGACGTGACCGAAAATAGTCTTCCCGCTCGTCCGTGAGATGGCCGCGGCCGGCGCCCCAATCAGGGTGCCGGTCGCGGTGGCGTGCAGGGTCCTGGGCCGATCAGCCCAGGGGTACTACAAATGGTTGCGGGACCCCGTGTCCCGGCGAGACTGGGACGATGCGCATCTGATCGACGTGTTGCGGGAGATCCATGCCGACGACCCGACGTTGGGGTATCGGTTCCTCGCCGATGAGCTCGCCGACCAGGGCGCGACAGCGAGTGAGAACCGGGTGTGGCGCCTGGCGCTCATCGGTGGCCTGCAGGCTTCGCACCACCGAGGGCGCGGTAAAGGCAACAAACCAGGTCCTGCCGTCCACGACGACCTCCTCGGCGTCGTCCACGACAACGGGCGAGTCACCCACGACTTCAGCACTGTCGCGACGGGACCGGATCAGGTGTGGTTAACGGACATCACCGAGCATTGGACCGGTGACGGAAAGCTTTATCTTTGTGCGGTTAAGGACTGCTGGTCGAACAAGATCGTCGGCTACTCCATCGACACCCGCATGAAATCAGAACTCGCCGCCGCGGCTCTTCGGAACGCGATCACCCTCCGCGCCCCGGCCGGAACAATCGTCCACTCCGACAGGGGTAGCCAATTTCGTTCGAAGAAAGTCGTCCGGCTTTTGAAGAACAACGGACTGCGTGGCTCCATGGGTCGTGTCGGGTCCTCGAGCGACAACGCCGCGATGGAGTCGTTCTTTTCGCTGCTGCAGAAGAACGTATTGAACACCCGCCGGTGGAATACCCGGGAGGAACTGCGCCTCGCGATGGTCGTCTGGATTGAGAAGAAGTACAACCGACGCCGCCGACAGAGGGCACTTGGGAAGCTCACCCCGGTCGAGTTTGAGACAATCTACTCAGCCGCACACGCGGCCTAGCAAACCACCCACCCCCAGTGTCAACCAAACTCTGGGCAGACCCAGCTATACAGCTCGCCGTACCCAGCCAGGACCTGTCTAAGAGCCGGATCAGCTGCCGCGACTGGAGCCAGCGCCTTCTGCAATTGCTGGCCACTCAGTCCTCGAGCACCTGGCTTGCTGTCTTTAGGTGGCACGAGTTTTCCGAGGAAAGTATCCGTCCGACCAGCAACGATGCGACCGAGCAGAACCGCGAATTCGTCTGGCAGTTCATCCATGTCAATATTCTCCTCCGACGCACGGACGGCCAGAAATAGGTCAGTTCGAAATGGGCCTGCCCAGGGTTAGGGCTGTAGCCGCGCGGCCTCCACCCCCAACTGCCTACCCTTGAATAGAGTTCGAGCAGTTCAGTCCAACTAGAGCGGTGAACACGTGCCCACCAAAATCAGTCGTGTCCGATTTACCGAGTTCACGGTCTTTTCCGTCCTCGATCTGCCCGTTGCAGCGGGCATTAACGTGATCGCGGGCGAGAACGGCGCAGGCAAATCTCACCTGCTTAAGGCGCTTTACTCCGTGATTTCTGCGGACGAAGCCCCGCGCGAGACGCTCTCTTCAAGTCCTGAAGCTCGGCTGGCAGCAAAGCTCGTCAATGTCCTCCGTCCTGAATCCCTGGGGCGACTCGTACGGCGGCGCCCGGGACGAGGAAGAAGTGAGATCGACATCCGCTTCACAGCACCGGAGCAGCGCCTTAGCTTCTCGTTCTCCACGAACTCTCGCTCCGAGGTAAACATTTCACGCCGTCTCACTGCGGCTGTAAGCGGTACTCCGGTTTTCCTTCCGACCCGGGAGCTGTTGACCATTTATCCAGGATTCGTCTCGCTCTATGACCGAACGTCGCTGGAGTTCGAGGAGAGCTGGCGCGACACGTGCCTTCTCCTCGGTTTGCCCCTGACTCGTGGACCTCGGGAAGAAAGGGCCAAGTCACTGCTGGCGCCTCTTGAGGACTCCTTAGGCGGCACAGTCGCCGAGGAGGGCGGACGGTTCTATCTCCGCGTGGCTGGCGGAGGGAAGTACGAGATGCCTCTTGTTGCGGAGGGTATGCGCAAGCTCGCGATGCTTGCACGCCTTATCGCCAACGGCACTCTTCTTGACAGCGGCTTCCTATTCTGGGATGAACCGGAAGCGAATCTTAACCCCCGCGTTCTGCGCCATGTTGCTCGTACCATCGCTCAGCTTGCGCGGTCGGGCGTCCAAGTTTTCGTGGGAACCCACAGTCTCTATCTCATGAAGGAGTTGGAGATCTTGAAGCGGGCCGAACCCAACACGTTCCCCCCGATGCAATTTGTCACCCTCTCCAAAGGGGACGACGGCGTACGGGCGAACACCGGGGAGTATCTGGAGGACCTCAACAATCTCGCCATTCTCGACGAATCAATCGCTCAATCGGACCGGTACCTTGACGCGATCGTTTCGTCGTGATCATCGATGTCGAGGGGGCGAAGTTCTCCTTTTCGCCAGACTGGAGCGCGTTTAAATACGACGATTCGGCCTTCTATCGCGACGTTTTCTCCCGCGTGCATGACAACTTAGGCGCCGTGGACATCGTCGCCATCGAACGAGACTTGCATACAGGCGAGGACGTAAGAGTCGTGCTGATTGAAGTCAAGGACTACCGGCACCCGACTGCAGGCGGCAAAACACCGAGTCAACTAGTAGACGCTGTGCTGCGAAAGGTGACAGCGACGCTCTCCGGACTTTCCGTCGCTGCGAGACGCGCAGATAACGCCGCCGAAAAAGGTTTGGCGGTACGTGCGCAGACATCGGCGCGCCTCGAGGTCATTCTTCACTGTGAGAATCCACCGACTCCTATCGTCGATCCTTCCGAGCTCGTGATCAAGTTGCGGCAGCGACTGCAGCCCATCGTCGATTCCGTCAACGTCGGGTCGGAACATCGACCCCGTGGTACCTGGTCGGTCAGAATGCCCGACCTGGGCATCTAAGAACCACGCGCCCGGTAATGCAATTCGGCGCGTAGAGGATCGTGAGCAGGGGCTCCACTTCAGTTTCGACGCGTTGTCCGAAGCTGGAAAAAGCCGGAGAAAACCGGAGAAAACCGGCAGTATCTCCACGACGGCGACCGATGTCGCTGTGAGGCCGGCTCAACGCGGAAGAGTTAGCTGCAGTCCGGAATCCTCGACATGCCGGTGCCAACCCTCCGGACTGTGTCACTCCCCTAATTGGCCGTAGGCCTAGTTCAGGAACTAGCGCGAGATCCTTCCTGAGCACGCCTGTAGAACGTTGAGCGGGTCAACCCAAGATCCCGGAGTACCTGCGCCGTCGACTCACCCTCCTCGATCAGATGCAGGGCATTGCGGATCTGCCGGTCGGACACCTTCTGCGGCCGACCACCCAAATCCCCACCCGCACCACGTCGCTTCGCGACGGAGTCGGCGATCCGCTCCCGCTTGATGTCGAGCTCCATCTGCGCCAACGCCGACATCACCGTAAACACCATTGACCCCATCGGGGTCGACGTGTCCACATCCCCTCCCCCAAGGTTCAACACCCGAAGACCCGCCGACCGGGACCGCAACCCCTCAGCAAAGTCGAGCATGTTCTGCGTCGACCGCCCGAGACGGTCAAGTGTCGTGACGACCAAGGTGTCGCCATCGTGGATCGCGTCCAGAGCCCGATCGAAAGCCGGCCGCGAAGCTCTAGCACCCGACACACCTTGATCGATATAGAGGTCATCCCGACGCACGCCAGCGGCAAGAAGGTCCGCTTCCTGCCGATCCGTGTCTTGCTGCTTCGTCGATACGCGCGCGTACCCAATCAACTTCCCCAACGGGGCCTCCAGGTGTCCCAAAACTAACGATGAACCTCTGGATTCAAGCAGACACTTTTGGCACATAGATATGGGAATCTCGGTGTGGCGGAAGCTCGGGCTTGAGCCAGGTTGTAAGCGAGCGCCCCGTGGGACATCCCATATCCCTAGGGTTTCGAGACTTCTTGGCGCCTTTGGTTTTCGCACCAGATAGATACGGCGATGCCGGAGGCGTCGGGGTTTTGAAGTAGGGAGGCTCACTCGGGTTTGATCTCAAAATAGGTTGTAACCTACCTTGACATTCTCGTCTAAGACGGTCAAGGTAGTCAGGCACAACATATCTTGCAACCTAGCTTGGAGCTCTCTTGATACCAATCACCGTCCATGTTCCTGATCACCGCGTCGAGGAGTTTTACATCCGCTTCGGCGAATTCATCTCGAACATTCGTCATCCCGAGGATCCACTCCGGCTCCCCTCGGGAACTGTTCCGTCATGGGTTCAGACCGACGACGCCCCCAAGCTCGCCGCCAAGCTATGGGAAGAAGTATCGCTTCCAGGCCACGCAGTCCTCAACTACCTGGTCCGAGCGACAAAGACTGAGACCGTCCACTTGCGACCCGAGGAAATTGCAGAAGCAATGTCTCACCCGAAAGGCAAGTCCGGTATAGCAGGCATCCTAGGCGGAGTGGGGAAGGCGATACGCCGCGCCAGCCTGCCCACCTACACGACGCCTAATGGCGACTCTTGGCACTACATCTGGGACTGGGATGGCGAACGATATTCCATGGCTCCGGAGGTTGCTGAAGTCCTCCGCTTGGCCGAGCGGAAGCGGAAGTAGTCTGCACCTCTTTAGCGCCCACGGCCCTGATGGTAATAACATGCGCTGCTTGCATTCGCTCAGCTACAGTGTCGGACGCTCTATCGCGAATACCCCGCTTGAGTGGATCATCTAGGACAAATAGGTTCCGGTGGAATTGGTCGTGATCGTCGCTGCGGGTTACCTATTCGATTGGAGAATCGGATCCAGCCGCATCAAGAGCTGCAATCTGCTCTTCATAGCGGGCAATGAGGGCCGCCGCCGCCTCTCGTATCTCTTTCGCCCTCTTGAACGACACCCACTCGGAGTCCCCGGTGTAAATGTCTTTGATCTTTGGAAGGAGCCCGAAAGCGAAATCTTGCAAGGATTCGATGCGCGTCTCTGCGTCGTCGACAATGTCCGGGTAGTGCGTTTCGCGCTTGCGGATACTGAACGCCCCATGCGGGTATACGTCTGCCGTGATCTTGGCGTTCAGCTCTTCGTCTCGAAGTTCAACGCGCACCGGGCCGAGCTGCTCGATCTCTGCAACCGCGACCAGGAAGGCGGGCCGGTCGAAGTCGACTCCGTCGCTCAGCATCGTGGTGCGCCGGACATTGTCGCGTGCACCCGTGGCCAATACATCCGCGATGGTTGTATAGCCGTCAAGTTCTCGGGCGTCACGTGCTCGGACGAGCAGCCAGAGGATGAGATCCGCGCTGAAAGCCAAATCCGCGCCGTCGCGGCTAATGCTTGCTGTCTCGTCGTCCGCACGGGCAAGGTCTCGAAGCGAGCGAAGAAGGCCGTTAAGGATGGCACCGTTGGAGGAGGCAAACATAGCCTGAAAGGCATCGTGCCGCCCGGGCAGGGCGTTAATCATGACATCTACAGCATCGAGCACGTGATGCTCCTGGGCAGTGCCTGTAGGGTTCGCGCGCACCAGCCCGGGGTCCTTGCGAAAGTAGTAGTAGCGAGCGATGACGCGCTGCGGCCAATGGGCCTCCGAGTCCCGGATCTCCGGGTCGGATTGAGGCGGAGCGATATTCGGCACTCGGATGTTCGAACCTGCGTCGGCGATACTCGCCCAGCCTCCGGTGAGGGTCGCATGATCGGGTCGCTGCTTCTTCATCGCCTCGACGAGTTGCGCAAGAGTTGTGCTTCCGGAGACGGTGACGGCCGAGACCGTGTAGCGGCTTGAGGTGAAGGTGGGCAACTGGAGTCCGTCAATTAATGTTGAAGTCCTCCGCGGCGGAGGTCACTCGTACAAGTTTTGACAATAGCTGAGCAGCCTTCGTCGATGCGCTTGCGCCGTATTCGAGGTTGAACGTGTCGTTGATCTCGGTCGTCGACTCGAAGAACACCTTGGCCCACATCCAAGTCCGCTGCTGTGCAGGAGCGACGACCTTCATGGAAAAGCCGTTGCGGTAGTCGGCGGCACCGACGGATGTGTTCGCGTCGATGGGACTCGACAGGATCACGGTCGTCGCCACGGGTGCACCGACCGGTTCCACGGTCAGGATCAACCCACGTGCTCGGAGCCACCGCATCAGGATTTCGGTCAAGAATCCTTTCGGCCGTCCGCTGAAAGATACTTCGAAGGGCAGGCTGGCGAAGTTCGGGGCGTGCAAATGGATGCGAAGGTCGTTCAAAGCGTTCGGGTCGCCCCGAACCTTCCAAACGACGGTGATCCGTGGCCGCTGCCACAACAGTAAGGAGACCGCGCCGACGAGAAGAGCCGCCGCGACGGGTGTTCCCGCGTCGGGGATCCAGGACGGCATGTCTGGCCAAACGCCATGCACCCAGGGAATCAGGTGGTAGCTGATGAAGACAACTGCCGCGGCTTCAAAGAGATTGATCCACTTCTCAGTCACGAGAAGTGCACAGCCGTCCATGCCCCGGAAAGAAACTGCCGGATGTCGAACGATTCCGCAGAGCGCGCGGCACCTTGTCGCAGCAGTGTGACGGTGCGGAGGTCAGCTGTCGTCAACTTAACACCCGTGACGTAAACGTCCCAGGTCTCATCCGCTAAGACTGCGGCTTGGAACACGCCCTCTTCTTCGAGGGTTTTCGCGAGGGCATCAGACACGGTCTCTTCGAGATCGTCGGACACACGAGTGAACGATCGGTCTTCAATAATGAAGCCGTCAATTCGATACCCGGTTCGGGTAGCGAACGAAGCAATGGCGAGGAGATCCTGCGTGCCGAGTCGAGGCACTCGTACACCCTCACGCGGCTTCTCGAATGCTAGAGGAGCGAGGTTTTTGGGGTTGTCAAGCAAGTCGAACCGAGGAGCTCCGGAGCCGACACGGCGCATTAATACCTGCTGCATCGGTCCTCCTCTTTCCACGGCTGCTTCCTCAACGTGCAACGGATGGGAGAGTGCTGATCGGCACGCTCCCGGTGATGCTGGCGGTTCCTGGCGGGATTATCAGAGGAGACGCGGTCGCCCAAAGGGCAACCCGCATGTGAGGCAAACCTACCTGCTGGTCTCCCCCGTCGTTGTCAGCAGTCATGCCCTGTCGATCCCGCAAGATTAACCGCGGGCAACCACGCAGTTCTCACGGAGCATGTCACTCACCGCTGACATTGGGGAGCATCACCGTCTCGCCCTCGTCCGACCGGCATTGAACAACACCCGGTGGCCCTGTAACGGCGGATCTAGCGGCTGGGTCTAATGACGCTCATTCGGCCTAGTTCCGCCCATATCGAGAGCGCACTGCCTCTTCAATGACGCTGCGAATGGTTTCTCCACCTTCTGTCGCTGCGTCGATTAACTCGACGATCTCGGGCGACAATCGTGTGCTGAATGGGACAGTCACTTCCCGGCGAGGCCTCCCCCTCCGCGTGGGCACACTGGGCGCCGTGACAGACGTCTGGAAAGCTGCCGACACAGTGGCCGGCCGCTGGTAATCGACCGGGTCAACTTTTTCGTCGGCTGCCGGCTGCGGCCGGCGACGAGCCCGGAGATCATTGGGCCGGTCCTGCTGGTCGCTCATCGGATCACCTGTTCCACGATTGCCTTGTACGCATCCAACACGGGTGCACCCTTCCTGTAGTTGCCGTACCACTCCCCCGTGAGCCGGACTTCTTGCAGAACTGCTCGCTCTGGAATGAGCGGCGTCAGAAGCATGCCCGTTTCGCGTAGTTCTTCGATGCTGGCCACGGCCGGGCGGGACATGATTGTTTCCCGGACCGCCCCAACTACGATTCCCGCTTCGATCAGGTTGACGGGAGCGCCGATTCGCTCTCGGCTGTGGCGGAATTGCTGCACAGTTCTGCGGGCTCCCGTGACACCATCCACGCCGTCTCCACTCGCTGTGGCAGCGTAGACGACGGTGTCGGCCGCATTCAGAGCAGATAGGGTCAGCGGTCCGCCTTGCCTGTTCGGGCAGTCAATGACGACTAACTCAGCGGATACCCCCTCGAGTGCGGTCCGTAGCCTCAGTTCGGCATGGTCAGCGCGATCGGCTTCACGGTTCGAGACGCTTCGCGACGAAGGGACCACCCGCAAATTGTCGGACCATGCCGTCCTAACTGCCAGGTCTTCGGCCCATCCCTGCGGGTCGTCATCCCCCAGGATTGCGCCGACATGAAGACCCTCGGCACTGGGCTCGACGTCGAGCCACTTGGTCGAGGCCGCACGAGGGTCTAGGTCGACAAGCAAGACACGTTTCCCCTGCTGCGCCGAGATCATCGCGAGCGACACTGCGGTCGTGGTTTTGGACACACCACCTGATTCGCTATACACCATGATTGACTGCATGCACACAATCATGCCAGCCAGAATGCTGTCTGTCCAGTCAGCATTCTGGAATTCCTGCATTCTTTCCTGCATGAATGACAGCAAGAATACCGCGCGGCGCTGTTGACGAGTCATCCGGTATCAGCTCACATGCTTAATCGAGGCTTCGAGGGCCATAGGTACCGACCGGCGCGGATGGCCACGAGGCACCCCAGGGGTCCCGCGGATGACCTAGAGATCAATCCAGGCCTTTTGCTCAGCCGGGTGAAAAAGACTCCGTACCTCGGGCCAACGACCACAGGCCTTGCACGGTGCTCGTGTCGGACACCAGCTCTCCGCGGATGGCAGCAAGCTTCTCACTCAAAAGATCTACGAGCTCCAGGTCACTTATCTCCCCCAGGGCATCTTCCCGAATTCGAGTCGGCCAGCGGCCTTCTTCTAGCGTGAGCAGACCGGTGACCACGAGGCCGCTGGCCAGGGATACTTGGGCAATTCGAGCCGCTTCTACAAGCATTGGCATCGGCATGCGGTTCTTCGTGATCATGGCCGACACGTTTGGCCTCAACACCCCAAATCGGGCTGAAAGCTCGACTCTAAGCCCGCCGGGATCAATCGACTGAATCCAGTCTCGCAGACCATTTCCTAAGGCCCACAGCCCCAGCCCTGGCTGAATTGCAGCTCTATCTGCGCGGGAGGACATCTCGTCGGCTACGTCCCAATAATTCAGTTGGCTCAAAACTTCCGGAAGTGATGGGTCCCGCGTTCCCGCAACTAGGTCTTGGTAGGGAGAGAACGTAGAGAGCTGGTCAAGGGGATCGAGGCCGAGCTTTCGCGCAAGGAGCAGAACGGTGGTTTCCGGAACATGGTCGGCGCGTAGTTGCGCCTGCACAGTGGTCCGGTTCATTCCCGAGATTCTGCTCAGCTCGGACGGAGATGGTGATTTGCCAATGGCTGAAAGCCAGTCGACAAACTCTTCCTGAGGTATCGGCATAACCGTCTCTCCTCTCCGTAGGCCTCGGCGCCTCGCATACGCTGATGACGATCGACACCGGCCGCTTTACGCGTAGCTTTCCCACCCCACAGCATCTCAGAAGGAGCCGCCAGTGAAAGTGGCTGTCGTGGGGGGAGGCATTGGTGGCCTCGCTGTCGCAGTGGGCCTTCAGCGCCGGGGCCACTCCGTCATGGTCTTCGAAAAAGACCGCGACGCAGACAAGCCGGGTTCAGGATTGGCTCTTTTCGGCAACGCGTCCCGAGCCGCACAGGCTTTGGGATTTGCCCTTCCCCATGAACAGCATGCTTTCCCAGAGTTGACACTCGGCCACCTGGACTCTCAAGGCCGAAGACTCTCCACACTTCCGCGCCGGACGGCGAGCCATCTCAACGTGGTTCGACGTTCCACCCTTCAGCACCACTTGCTGGCATTACTGGAATCCGGAACAGTTCGCTTCGGCCACGCAGCTACAGTCGCCACCGATGGAAAAGCTCGAATCCATCTCACGGGCACCACCAACGCTGAGGTCCTTGACTTCGACCTTGTTGTAGCGGCCGACGGAATCAACAGCCCTTCCCGCCAAAAGCTTGGTCTGCCGACTCGCGTCCGACACACGGGATATTCGACCTGGCGAGGAATTACGTCCCACCCGGTCGACCTCCGCGGTGCCGCGGGGGAGTCGTGGGGTTCGAGGAGGCGTTTCGGCTACTTACCCTTGGCTGACGGTTGCGTCTACTGGTTCGGCGTTGCACCCTCCCTGAGCACGCTGACCGACTCGCCGCGAGAAGAAGCTCGAGCTCTTTTCGGTGCCTGGCACGCCCCCATCTCGGAGATCCTCACCGCGACGCATGAAGACTCCATCTCGAGGCACGGCCTCCGTCAACTCGATGTCGTTCCGGACACTTATGTCGTGGACCGAACCGTCCTTCTAGGGGACGCTGCTCACGCAATGCTTCCGGACCTTGGGCAGGGAGCAGGTCAAGCACTGGAAGACGCTGCCACGCTTGTGGCTCTCCTCGAGCAAGACAACGGCAGCGTCGGTGACGCTCTAAGTACCTACGACCGGTTGCGCCGCAAGCGGACCAAACAAGTAAAACGGGCCGCCAATGCGGCCGCCGTATTTGCGAAATCGGAGGCCTGGGGGAGCGTTCTTCTCCGCAACTACAGCCTTCGCCTTGTTCCCAATTTCTTACTGGGCAAAGTAATCGACCGCGTTCAGGCCTGGGACGCAGATCTCATCCCCTGACAGGGCCTAGCTACCGACCTAGTTCCAGTCTGCTCAGCTCCAACTACAGGTGGGCACATCCGTGCTTGGATCAGTCCGTGTTTAGCGAATTCCTGGTCGGATCGATCGTCACGTTTTCGGGTGGCGTTGCCTTCACGGTTGGCGGTCTCGCAGTGGCACCGATCGGCCGACTGATGTCTAGCCGACCTGGCCCCTTGACGACTGCTGCGACCACCGCGGGATTCGTGATGGATGGCATTGGGTTCATCGCCGTGGTCGCTGGAGGTATTGGGATAGCCAAGGCACCTGGGGCGATAGAGCCCTAACTGCTGCATCCGCACCGCGCCTAAGGCTAGAGATGTCCGAGGCAGTATTGCCACTCTGCTGCTTGCCTGCCGTCGGGTAGCATTTCCGCATGACGTCGCCCGGAACTGCCCTCACTGCACCTGCTGAGGATCCCAAGAATGAGCTGCCCGCTGCCAGCGACGAATCCGCGGACGCTCTTCAGGAAGCCCTCGCTGCTGAGCTGCGTGCAGCTCTGGCCATCGCGAACATCAAGGTACGAGCCTGGTCCAGGGTTGCGCTAGTAAGTCATGATTCGATCTACCGGATTCTTCGAGGCCAACGCCCTGTCACCGTTGTGGAGTTGGTCATGCTCTGCCGCGCGCTGGGCGATGACCCGCTGGAGCTGATCGTCAGGGCAACACGACGAGCTGGTCTTCCAGACGGACCGGCATCACTTTTCACAAGGGGATGAGGACGCAATGAAGATCATCTACGACACGGTCAGCGACACCATCTCGGTAGACGGCCTGGACTCGCGAGAGACAAAAATTCTTGACGGCAAGCTTTCGGAGGCGTTCTCTCGAAACGACCCGATCATGACCGTCGCGGCGGCCGTGATGGCTGAGGCGCAGAAACTTTCCGCCTCACACAAGTAGCGGAGACCGAGGCAGTCGTTCGCTTAGCTAGTGCGTGCTTCGCCCAACTTCTGGTCTAGTTCGAGCGTGGTCGGCTTCGCCTTTAGTGACGCTTGGCCCGCGACGGCTTGCCAGACGCCGGAGTTCCAGTGCATGCCGACTCCGAGGAGCCCCCAGGTGGGTCCGTCCCAGACGAGGGCTCGTCCTTGGGGGATAGCGGTGATGTCGCCTTCGGTGAGGACCTGTTGCCGTTGCGCGGTGTAGCTGGGTGTGACCTGTTGGATGGGGAGTGAGTACTTGCCCAGGTATGAGGTGGAGACGGAGTACGAGGTCATTTGGCGGTCGTATTCGCCGGCCGCAGAGCTCAAGGCACTGACGGTGTCTTTGTCAAAGACACCGCGGAAGATGACCTTGGTGGGGAAGAGGGTCAGGAAGGACCTTGCGGCGTCGCCCCACCTTGCGACAGCAGGGCCGAGGGCTTGGATTCCGACGATGATGTGCAGGCCTTGGCCGCCGGCTTCGGAGATGATGGCCGGCAGGGGGATCGGTGCGGTGGTGTTGGCTTCATCGAGAGCAAAGGTGACGTGCGGCCGGGCGGGTTCGAGGCCTGCTTGTTCTCTTTTGGTGCGGTCGTAGGTTTCGAACCGGATCTGCTCCAGCAGTGCCGCGAGGAGTGGCGCGTAGAGGGTTTGTTTGTCGGGGCGGGCGGTGATGTAGAGGGTGTCGTTGGATTCGATGAACGCTCTGGGGTCGAAGTTGGGGTCGTCGCCGATTTTGCGGGCGCTGACGGAGTCGTAGACGCGGAGGAGGCCGACCATGGTGGAGATGATCGAGCCGCGTTCCTTGTCTGGCGTCGCGATCAGCCCGAGGAGTTTCTGGACGGCGATGCCGGCTCCTTCGTCGCCTTCTGCTTCCGCGATCGTGAGGATGGTGACGATTTCGGTTTGGGTGTCTTCGTCGGCAGCGGACAGGGCCCAGCGGGCGACGGCGGCGATGGGGAGGCCGTCGAGGTGGGCGGCGTAAAGGAGGGTTTGCACCCAGTCGGTGGCACGGCCAACGAAGTGGTTGTCGTTGCCGCCCTTCCCGCTTTGGAGGAGAGGTTCTGACATGGTTTTGCCGACTTGGAGGGCATCGTCCCAAGAACGGACGGAGACCAGGGGTGACCAGCGGACGTGTTCGATGCCGGGTGGGGTGATTTCGTCTCCGCCGGGATCGAAGTGCCAGACGCGTCCTTTCCGAGCTCTGGTGGGGGCGGTGGCGATCATGATGTCGGATTTGATCGACGACGACACACAGGCCCCGGGTGCAATCAGGACGCTGGGGATGAGGACGGCGCTGGTTTTCCCGGATCCGGGCGGGCCAAGGACGAGGACGCCGCCGCGTGGGGGAGCGGTGACGAGAGTGTCGGTGCCGTCCAGGGACCAGCCAAGGACCGCGCCGGGGAGTTTCCCCGTGCGAGCAGTGACCCGGTCGGTGATCGCGGCCACAGTGTTCGGGGCAGCGATCAGCTGGTGCGATTCCGTTTTTGACAACGCCCGCTTGGTTGGCTCCTTGGGCCGTCGGGTGCGGGGGAGCCTGCCGAGGAAGTAGCCGATGAGGTACGCGACGGCCTGGGGAAGGGAAACGACGAACGCCGCAAGGATCAAGTAGGGGCGCCCGTAGAAGGGGCGGGTGGCGCGGCGCCCGTTCAACCAGCCGATCCAGACGGCGATCGCGCCGGTAAGGATGAACGCCCACAGCAGCAGGTCCCCGAACCCTCGCATTTGGTCGGCGATTAGCGGTCCGGTGACGTTAGGGCAGTTCTCCGGCGTGCCGGGTTTTGCGCCAGGGCAGGTGAACCCGGTGGGGGTGCCGATGGAGGCGAGGAGCCCGATCAGCCAGGCGGGGAAGGTGAACGCCCAGAGGACGGGGAACCACCACAACCACCCGCCGCGACGCTTCAGGTTCGGGGCGGCGGCCCCGCCTCGTGCTTGTGGACCCCACGTCATCAGTCATCCCCTCTACCCACACACCCGGGTCCGGCCTGGTTGGCGGCCGGTGGGGGAGAGTGGTTCCCTGAGGTTCCTATCCTGCCGCCCCACACCGACACCCAGGGCAGCCTGGTCGGGTTAGCGTTCGCGGTCGGTGTCTTGTTGTCGGCGTTCCTCGGCCGCCTGCCGGGCACGCGCGACTCGCTCCGCCGCCGTCAACCGGCCACCATTCGAGGCCTGCTTCTCCGAGCCCGGAGGCGACGTCGGGGATGGTTTCTGATCGGCGGGTGGGCTGTCTCGTTGCGGGGCGGGTGTGCCGGTGCTGGTCTCGTTGGCCTGCCGGACACGATCCCGCGCCGACACCGTCGGCTCGACCGCCGGCGAAGCTTCGCGATCCGGGGGCACCTCCTGCCCAGGAGGCGTTCTGTCTAGTCGCTCCTGCTGCTCGAGGTCCCGCTCCGGGGGAGCAGTAACACGTGCGGGCTGCTGAACAGGTTGTGTCGACACGTCCTGTTGCTGGCGGTCCCCACGCTCGTCCCTCACCGGTGTTGGCCGTTGCTCCGGAACCTCTGCACGGCGGGTCTCAGAGGGCGCCGGTTGTGGCTGTACGGTCTCAGCCGTCTGGCTGGTACGGGCGCGGTCGGTGGCGGCTTGTTGCTGCGCGGCAGTCACTTCCGACTTCAGGGTGCGCCGCTGTGCAGGGTTCTCCCGGATCCGGGGGGCTTGGCTGAGGCCGTATTCCTTTTCGATGTCGGTGGCGGCACGTTGGGCTTGCCGGTAGTCCTGCCGGGCGTGCCAAACGTCTCCGGTTTCGGAGACGCGGGAGGTGACGATGTGGACGTGGTCGTCGCCGTGG
>Ga0233335_1000152_pt1 | contig 14388 bp, 23 predicted proteins | sample GEONDECOMP222_FD_180695 | JGI IMG/M metagenome (GOLD analysis project Ga0233335, IMG submission 180695) | Leaf litter microbial communities from Shasta-Trinity National Forest, California, United States - GEON-DECOMP-222 | ecosystem: Environmental > Terrestrial > Plant litter > Unclassified... | reverse complement strand
GGCAGCGGGCGGCCATTCCCAGTAAGCCGTCCACGCGGCAAGGAGACCTCAGCCATACCCGCCGCCCGAGGGTGATCGACACACTACGACAGCGCCGAAACCACCCACCAACACCGTAAGGAGGGCGACTTAATCATTGGCTCGACAGCCACGCGATCCGCGATCGGGACCCTTGTGGAGCGGACCAGCGGGTTTGTGATGTTGCTGCACCTACCTGGTGATCACACCGCAGCGACGGTGTCGGCGGCGATGATCAAAGCGATGAACACCCTCCCGGAGCAACTGCGGCGGTCGGTGACGTGGGATCAAGGCCGGGAGATGGCCAAGCACCAAGACGTCACTATGGCGACGGGGATGCCGATCTATTTCTGTGACCCGCACTCGCCCTGGCAGCGCGGCTCCAACGAGAACATGAACGGTCTGCTGAGGCAATATTTCCCCAAGTCCACCGATCTCTCGTTCCATGGCCCCGGGATCCTCGACAACGTCGTCTCAGAACTCAACGCCAGACCGCGGAAACGCCACGGCTACCGCACCCCCGCAGAAGTCCTCACCGAGCTACTCTCGAACCCGTCAAATCAAACCGGCGTTGCAGTCACCACCTGAATTCGCCTCAGGTAGTCAAGCACTGTTTTGAGACGTTTTGGAGGCATGGTGGGCAGGTTGATCGGGTACGCGCGCGTGTCGACGCGGGAGCAGAACACGGACCGGCAGCGAGAAGATCTTCTGGCGGCGGGTGTCCGGCGAGATGACCTCTATATCGATCACGGGGTCAGTGGTGCGCGGGCAACGCGGCCAAAGTTCGATGAGGCACTATCGTCCCTGCATGAGGGGGACACGCTGACGGTGACGACGTTGGACCGGTTGGGTCGGTCGACGCAGAACATGCTTGCTCTGGCGGAAGACCTCCGGGGGAGGAATGCTGCGTTGCGGGTGCTGAATTTGGGTGGGGGTGATGTGGACACGGGAACCCCGATGGGGTCGATGGTGTTCACGGTGATGGCTGCTCTGGCGCAGATGGAGTTAGAGATCAAGCGGGAGCGAATCAGCGACAGCGTTTCGAAGCGGCGAGCCGCGGGCAAGAATCTGGGAGGCCGGCCGATGAGTTTCACGGATCGGCAGCTATCGAATGCGCGCCGCCTGATCAATGCCGGGGAACCGGTCGTACAGGTAACGAAAGACTTGGGGATGTCGCGGGCGACGTTGTACCGGCGCCTCGCTCAGACCGGGGACGCCTCGTGAGGAGGCGCCGCACCCGGGTGGTGCCGCTCGGGGAGCGGCCGGAGGTGAAAGCGCACCTGCATCAGGACTTCGAGGTGACCCGGGCCAAGCTTGACCTGTTCGCCGCGACGCCGGAAGATGTGCGGCTGCTAGTGATCGCGGAGTTACGGCGACGGGTCGAAGACCAGGAGCACATCCTTGTCCCGACTTTGGAAGCGGCGGGTTTGGCGATCTTTGCGATCTTCATCAGCATCACCCCGGACAGCATGCGGACCGCCGTGGTGGCGCATCTGACTCTGACGGGATGGTCCCGGTGGGTGACCGTCACGGCCGGGTTCCTCATCTATGCCGCCATCGTGCTGGTGGTCCTCCTGCCCTCGATTCGGGCCGCCGTCATCCGCAACCGGGACCGGTCTCGCGCGGCCGTGTGGTTAGCCGCGTACGACACGGACGCCATGGGACGTCCTCACCGCGGAAGGCTGCCACTCTAGGACGCGCGGACCCGACTCGTAGCTGAGCTCTCGATCGGGTGCCAGTGCGTTGGTTGCGGCATGGGCCAAGTCAATTTCTGTCGGGGTCTGTTTCTGTCTCGGTTTGGATTGTTCCGAGTTGGTCGACGGCGTGTTCTCGTTCCGCGATATCGAGGCTAGCGAGGGCGTCAAGTTCCGCGTCCGGTGCTTCCTCGACCGCGATCAGCCGATCATCCGCGTGGGGGAGGTCGTGCAGAATTTCGTCAAGTTTGCGTTGGATGGCGGATTGTTGCCGGGCCTGGGTGTGTTGGATCACGAAGACCACGAGCAGGGTGATGGTGGAGCTGGTGATATAGAGAACGTTGTCCCACCAGTCCGGGAACCCGGAGGCGAAGCCGAACACGACCCAGCCCAGGATGACGGCGGCGGCGATGAGGCCGGTCGTGGAGTGCGCGGTCGCCGTTGGAACCCGGGTGGCAGCAGGCCGACCATTTCGTCGTCGGACTAGACACGCATGGCTGGGTGCGCTCCGGCACGGGGCTCAGCGCACGGAGCATTAGCATGTTGGTGGCCCCTCACCGGGCGCGGACCGGGTTTGTCGAAGACACGACTGTCCGCGCTCCGACCGGCGGCCGGTATTCAGCCCTGAACGCCGGTGAGCTGTACGAGGCACAAGACGACGTTGACCGTCTCATCGCCGAGGCGCTTCTTCGTTCCGCCGAACTGCTAGCGGAAGCTGCCGCCATCGGCACCGCTCTCCATCACGACGCCGCCCGTCCCGACACAGTTCAGGGCTGACTGCCTCTCGACTTTGAGCTGATCTTGAGAGCTTCATCTCTTTCGGTGTCGGCGATAAGCGCGGCGGTCGTGTAGCGCATGGTGAAGCTGCCTTTGTGCTGGTCGATGACCTCGCCGAGGCGGGCGAGGAGCTCGGTGAGGCGATCGGGTGGGATGACGTTGTGGCCGCGGGCAAGGGGCACTTGCTCGAGCCAGATATCGCGGATGATGGTCTCCTCCCAGAGGAACCGGGACTCGACCGGTGCGGCGAAAGCGTTCGCTGCCGCGATGCCCTGGCCGGCAGAGGCGAAGAGGCGATCGACGCCGTCGGCTGCACGGGTGGTCCACGGGATGGATGTCAGCCCGGTGTCGACGGATCGTTAGACGTCGGCGAACGCGGCGGCCAGGTCGGGGTCCGGGTCGCCGAGGTTCCAAAAAAGTGCCAGCCGGCCACCGGGGCGAAGGATGCGGGGAGCCGCAGGTCACGCGGTATCGCTGGATCAAGTCCCTGGTGGTGGTGTAGCCGTTTGTCCTTCGGAGGGTGGGATTAGGCGCTGAGTTCGAGGTCGGGTTGGTCGGTCACCCCCTGGTCGGTGTTGGGAAGGAGGGGCAGGCGGCTTTTGGCGACGAAGTCGAGGCCGAGGTAGCGGCGTCCCTCGGCCCATTCATCGGTCTGCTCGGCGAGGACCGCGCCGACGAGACGGGTGGTCGCGTCCCGGTTCGGGAAGATGCCCACTGAGTCGATGCGGCGGCGGATCTCCCGGTTCAAAAGCTCGTTCGGGTTGTTGGACCACACCTGCTGCCAGAGCCCGTCGGGGAACGTCGTGAATGCGAGGATGTCGACGCGGGCTGCATCGAGGTGCTCGAATGCGGCAGGAATCTTCTCGTCGACGTAGAAGAACGTGTTGAACACGCGCCGGTTGAACACTCGGGAGGAACTGCGCCTCGCGATGGTCGTCTGGATCGAGAAGAAGTACAACCGCCGCCGCCGGCAAAGAGCCCTCGGGAAGCTCACTCCGGTCGAGTTTGAGACAATTTACTTAACCGCACACGCAGCGTAAAACCCACCCCAGCGTCAACCAAAGTCTGGGATGATTCGGACGTAGCCCAGGAGTCGTCCGTGTTCGGCTGAGCTACTCATGGTCTTGCGCCGCTACTTAAGGCCAAGCCGTCACAACTGAAGCGTTCGCGATCCGACCTGAGGCAGGTCGGAACATGATTTGGTGAGCAAGTCTTCCTTGTTCGGAGCGCGGTCGGGGAGGGGAACGATCTCGCTATATTTACAGCTGCGTGCATCTCGGTCACGAGATACACGACGTAGCCCGAGGCGCGTATTCTGCGATCGCGGCAGTGGACGCTGTAGAGGTAAGACGCAGTTCTCCTACAAAGGATTGCGCCCCCTTGTGTTCCCCGTAAGACGGCTCAGGCCGGAACGAGGCGCATCGGCTGAAAGCCCGCCTTGTTGGCAAAAATCTCCTGAACGAGCACCGCAGACGGGAGCGGCCGCCACGCGACCTCGATGCGATCGATAAGACCATCCTCATTCAGGTGGAGATGCTCGTTCCCCTCAACCGTGATCCCGTTGGACGTGAAGGTGAAAAAGACGGCCACGTCGTGATCCGATGCAAACTTCAGTTTGACTCCGAGTGAGTCGACTATGTCGATGAAACCGGAAAGGACTTCCACGACCGCTGCCTTACCTTCGGTGGGCTCCGCGAATATCGGGCCCAGGAGGACCATGTCGTCGGCCAGATGCGGGGCGATCCCTGACTTGTCCTTTTTGCTAAGGGCGTTCCAATACGTATCCACATGCGTCATGTTCATTGCATTCACTCCTTAGTAGGAATCCAACTGTCGCCGAGACCGCTCCGCTAGGAGCGACGTCAAGGGTGAGGTGATCAGGCCGACTTCAGCCCCGCACCTGAGAGCCTGACCGAATAGCGAGGTAATTGACGGTAACACGTTACCCGGAAAATAGACCAGGGTAATTTCTTGGACGGAATGTCGCCGCCAGGCTGGCCTTCCGGCTTCAATCTCGCGGCGACAATGAGCATGTCCTCCGTCATGGCCTGGCTTCGGTCACGTAGACCGCCATGTCCGTCGCCGGGAAGATTGCGGCGAACAAAGCTTGGATTTTTGCTTGTCCTTAAATCCCAGGGGATCCAGTGCTCTGGTGAAGCCGACCTACGTCAGCACAAGCTCGCAGGTAAAAGGCAGTAGGTAAGACAGACCTACGGATTGGGCCATTCCGGCTCGGAATTTCGGGGTTTTCGGTGACTGGACCTCCGTCGTGAAAGTTGAGACCAAACGTAAGGGAAGCGCCAGAGTTGCCTCCAAAGATGCTATTTCTCGTGAAATGGCCGTGTGAACGGTCGGTTCGGGCTCCATGCATGGGGTCGTCGGACGAAGTCAAGCGCGGAAGGGGAGGGATCAAACACTGATCCCTGGGAAACATTCTGAGGTCGCGGACCTGACATATGGCCGAGGTGCGTTCACGCCAGGCCGGCACTAGGACACTCGTGAGCGGATCGCGGATGACACTCTCAGATCCTCCAGACCTCAGACGCGCGAACGAGGAGATCGCGCGATCCTTGGCTCGTAGCAGCCTGCGGCGCCGTGGGTGGGCCCCTAGTCGTAACGTGACGGCCCGGGGAACATCGCGTTCGTTCGAGTGGGTCAGCCGCTTCGTGCCGCAGCAGATCTGTCGGAAGAGACCCTATGACCTTCTGGTCGCGACGCCGGTTCCTGAGCCTCAATGTCTAAACCCAAAGGGTCCGCGCTTTGGCAATTTGAGTAACCGCGCGCCAATCTGAAATTGACATCTGGGTAGATCTACGTGTGACGCCCATCGCCAGGCTCGCTTTATTAGAGCAGTGGCTGCGGGGTCGGCGTCGGGTCGGATCCCGCAGCCCTTTCTGTTCTCGGAGCCCACTTGCTCCATGGCGTCCGACGACGACGCGTCGGCCACCGCCGGGTTGATCATCACCGGGTACGTGCCTGGACCAAGGTTGGAGACGGCGGCGTGATCTCGGAGTCTGCTAGCCACCGCTAGCCGGCGAACATGGGCTTCCAGCTTCCGGGGCCGCCAAGGCGCCTTGGCGGACGCTGGGTCTGCGCCGATCGGGGGCTCTCCGGCGGCGGTCGGGCCGATGAGCTGAACGATCCAAGCCGTGCCGTAGATGGGGCCCTTCGCTGTCGCCCACTCGCACGCAAACGACCGACGGCTCTTTCGAGCAACGTCAACGAAGCGGTGGCGCAGAACACCAGGCGCCACATTAACCCAGCTGGGCGGGAGTCACGAGGCCCTGTCCATGCGGCGGCGTGCTAGGTCAGAGCTGCTTCCCCCAAGAGGATTAGATCGAAAGGAGTGAGGAGCCAGAGGAAGCCGGCCGTCGTGAGCACGCGTCACGCAGCGACTGCCGGAAGTGCCTTGCGACGCCTGTGTGGTCGGTAAGGCTCGTCAGGGAGCTGCGGCGAAGCCTCACTCAACAGGGCATGGACCGTGCTCGTGGCAGGGACGCGGACCCCAACTTGCTCCGCGTTACGTATCACGGCCCCCGTGATGAATTCATGCTCGAGCGGGCGCCCGGCTCGAAGGTCGGTCTGCATGGACGACGGGATGTCGGGAAAGTCAGCGATTCGACTGATCGTGTCCTCGATCTCCTGCCAGGCGAACATGACCCCAATCGACTCAGCCACATGGAACACCTCCGTGACGAGACTCTTCGTGAGCGGGAGAAGGTTTGGTCCTACACAGTCCCTGGAATTGCCACCCGTGAGCGTTGTCAGAGAGTTGACCACGACATTGATCATCAACTTGCGCCACGCTTCGAGGCGGTAGTCCGCCGAGATGCGGGGCTGGTCTTCAGTTCGGAACAACCCACAGAATTCATCTGCCAGGGGCCCGCGTTCGATCACAAGGTCTCCGCTGTAGCGCAGAAGAACGTCATCTTCGCCTATCCGCTCCGCCGACATATTGGCCGTTACCGGAAGTGCGCGACGCGCGGGTACCCAGCGGAAGACCCGGGAACGCAAATCGATGCCGTTCTGAACCACCGCAATCTTCGTTTCGGGACCGACGAGACGGTCGAGCCACACCCGCGGATCGACGGTCGCCTTGGTGGCCAGAATCACCCAATCGACTGGAGTCGCTAACGCAGGGTCCGATATCACGGAGCCTGTGACGGGTGCCGCGACGGCACCTCGATGTACGGTCACGCTGGACCCGCGATTCTGCCGGCACAACATCAGGTCAGCGCGGTCGCTGTTCAGGGCTGAGGCGACAACCGCTCCGATTGCGCCGACGCCGACTACGGCGACGGTCAGACGATTTTGGGACATCTTCTTCCTTAGAACTGCTGGTTTCTCTCGGGCGGTCCTCATTGTTGCCGGAGGGAGCACGCGAGCCATCCGTGGAATCACCCAACCGAAAGAGCGGCGTTCTGGCAGCCGCTCAGGAGACGGTGCATCGCAACGCCGACTCGGCGCTTCCGTGTGCCCTATGGTTGGTGCCGTTGGCGGGTCAACAAGGCGCGCCTGTGAAGCGCGATGTCTGGGAGAAGGAACGGCCGTGGGTCCTGAGTTGAGTCAACCGACTGATCTGGCGCGCGAAGGTGAACTGCGTTCCGTGGCGCGAGCCCTCCACCGCTTGGATGAAGTCCATCGACGATTACGGAACACCATCGCAGCGTCTCAGGCCCTGTCGGGATCCGAATTGAGCGCCCTTTTCGTTTTATCTGACACTGGTGGCATGCACCGAGCGGACCTGGCGAACGAATTGGGCATTTCCCGCGGGGCCGTGTCGGGTCTGCTCGACCAACTCCAGGACGCTGGTCTCACACACGCGGCCCTCTCCCCAACTAGCGGAGGCCGTGAACGCCACGTCTTGACGCCGGCGGGCGACCGTGTCATGACCACGGTCAGGGCAAGCTACCTGCGGGCATTGCGGACTACCGATTCATCTCTTCGCGTACCTGGTGTGGTCGCGTACTTAGACATGCTCTCCGAGCGGATCGAACGCCACCAGGAGTGAATCCCCGCGATGTCGGCGGGTCTGGACCGGCTCGAGCTCCGGCGTCGACATCGAGCACGATAAGCGGACATCGGTTGGTGACTCGGCCGATGCGGTCCTCGCGGTTTGTTGTTCATGAAAGACGCGGTTGTTTACGAACCCGGCCCGGGCGCCCCAAGAGCCCTCGGTGCAGCGAACCACCCATGCCATCAAGGGCCCCGCCTTGGGGTCTGGATTGCAGGTCGCCCTTACATAGGCAGAGAGCGTTTCCCATTGTGCGGAATGCAGACTGAAGCAGTGTACTTTCAATAAAGCAGGCTCTACTCAAAGATTCAGCACGCCGGTGGAGAGCGTGACCTGTCCGACAGGCAACGTCATGCCGACCGGCGCTCGTCCCCGACTCTAGGGGTCTGACTGCCACCCACTCAACGTATTAAGGACCTACATCATGGCTAGCTCACTTTCAGCAACCCCCGGCTACGTCGCAGGGACATGGAACTTGGACCCCTCCCATTCGGAAGTGACATTCTCCGTTCGGCACCTTGCAATCTCGAAGATCAAGGGATCGTTCTCCACATTCACCGCCTCGCTCATCACCGGAGAGACGCTCACTGATTCACACGTCGAAGCGACGATCGACATCGCTTCGGTATCTACGGGAAATGCGCAGCGCGACGGCCACCTGCAGACGGGTGAGTTCTTCCTGGCGGACGAGTACCCGCAGATGACCTTCGTGTCCAGCTCTACCGACGAAGACGATGATGATGTCCTCATCAAGGGAGACCTGACCCTCCGAGGGGTCACCAGGCCGGTCACTCTCGCCGCGGAATTCGGCGGAATCACTGTCGACGGATACGGACAGACGAAGGCAGGCTTCTCCGCCAAGACAAAGATCGATCGCACAGATTTCGGGGTCAACTGGAACGCCGCGCTAGAGGCTGGTGGCTTCACTCTCGGTGACACCGTCACCATTGAACTCGAACTCCAGTTCATTCTCCAGTAGTAACAGCCATCGCGCGGGTGCCCCTCGGATGCAGGAGCACCCGCGCGCGATTGCCTGCGGACGGGCGTGGTCCTTAGCGGGCATAAAAGCTCGGCTCAATGGAATATTAACCAATTTAGTCGCAGTCCGCCTCTACTCGATCTCCCTCTCGCTTGCCTCCTCGCGAACCTTCCCGGTTGTGGACACAGGTAGGGACGCGCGCCGAGCCAGACGTCTCACGCGATCGAGACTGTCCGCCTTGTGTGGGCCTGTTTTAGTAGAACATCCGAGGAAGCCAGTATTTCTTCGGTTGTCGGTCGTCGTGCCCCGCGTCACAGTTGGCCTATGACTCCCGACTCCGCAGCTCACGAACAACAGCACTCTCAGCTCCCAGACGAGGCACGGCGCCGCACGGCGGATGTGCTCGTCGTCGGTGCCGGACCAACAGGGCTACTCCTCGCCTCCGAGCTTTTAACAGCTGGCGTCCGCGCTATCACCATCGAGGCCCGGCTAGAGCGTGGCCCTCATGCTCGCGCCCTTGGAATACACGCGCGCACCATGGAAGTGTTGGCTCTCAGAGGCCTTTCCTCCTCATTCCTACGAGAGGGGGTGAAGGTTCCTGCGTGGCATTTCGGAATGCTACCCAACAGGATTGACCTTTCAGGACTTCCGACACCGTTCCCCTTTCTGCTCGCAATACCACAGACGCGGACGGAAGAACTCCTGCAGGCGCATGCCGAGAGTCTTGGAGCGACAATCGAGCGCGGCGTGCGCTTGGTGGGGCTCCAGGAGTTGGAAGGACGTCTCCTAGCCGATGTCGAAGACGGCTCCGGTCGCTATCAGATCGAGGCGAAATACGTGGTGGGCTGCGACGGCGGACGCAGCACCGTCAGAAGTCTCGGCGGCATCGACTTCCCCGGGAGCGACGCGGATGCATGGGGTTTTCTCGCAGACGTGGAAATGACACGTCCACCAGCCCCCGGGTTCGGCATCAACACGTCGGACGGCGCTGTCATCGTGGCCAACCTTCCCGATGGTCGACGTCGGGTTGCCGGCTGGATGCCGGGCTTGAGCAGAGAGACTCAGCTGGACCTCAACGCGATCACCCAATTCACCAAGTCTCTTCTCGGAGACGACTTCGGGATGAACTCTCCTTCGTGGATCTCGCAGTTCGGCAACGACAATCGCCTCGCTACCAGCTACCGGAATGGGCGGGTGATCTTGGCCGGAGATGCCGCCCATGTCCATTGGCCAACAGGCGGGGTAGGTATGAACGTCGGGCTGCAAGACGCATTCGCCCTCGGTTGGCGCCTGGCACGAGTCGCAAAGGGTCAGGCTGACGACAGTCTTCTGGACGGCTACTCGCGAGAACGCCATTCGGTCGGTGAGCAATTGCGCGAACTCACCCTTGCGCAGGGAGCCCTGATCACTGCCGCTACTCCGGAGCAACGAGGCCTCCGCGACTTCCTCAACGACACGGTGAAAACAACCCCACAGTTCAGTTTCAATCTGGCGATGACCCTCTCGGCATTGAACGTGCAGTACTCGGAACCCGGTAAGAACCTCTGCGTCGGACGTCGAATCCCTAGTAACTCCAGTCTGTCGACCGATCAACTCGACACGCTCATCGCACTTTTTGTCCCAGCCGCGCCGGTCCTCATCAGCCCCGCTGGGGGTACGGCAGCGATCCAGGACTTCGGCGTCACGACTCACGCCGGCTTGCCGCACCAGATCCTGGGGGACGATTGGCTCGGGACGCGACATGTGCTCGTGCGACCAGATGGATACGTTGCCTGGGCGTCAGCGGATTGGCAACTCAGTCTCGAAGACCTGACGGAGGCACTGGGAACTCTCGGATGGGCCCGGTCCACCCCAGAGCGATAAGCATTCCCACTTATTGCCATACCGGCAACGTGGCCACGCACGGTGTGTTTGCTGCACGCAGGATTTCCGCGACGAACTCCCGCGGCTCCGATCCCTCAACCGGCCTAGCTTCGTGAGACACGAAACGTTTCCGCGTATGGCACCTGTACACGAACGTAATCATCGACCGGCTGGATCTCTCAGGGCTGGCTTCTCAACCCGCCTTCGAATTCGGCTGCGTCGCCGTCAATCCGTACTTCTACGGACGACGGGCGGGCTGAACCCGGACACACTCGATACGTGGACGCTGCGCCGGCCTTGCCACGAGCAAGGCAGCGTCAGTCCCTGATATCTCCCGACACGAAGGAAACTCCAATGACTGCTGACAACGTCACCAATGAGCCCACCCCCTGGACGGCGCCCACCGCCGATCTGACCGGCTTCCGCATTGCCGTAATCGGAGGCGCAGGCGGGGTAGGGGAGGATGTCACCCGCGAACTGCTCGCAGCCGGAGCTTCCGTAGTCGCCACCGGTCGCAACGCAGACCGCATCCGCTCTTTCGAGGACCGGGTCACCGCCAATAACCTTCCTGGCATCCTTTCCACGGAACGGCTCGAAGGTCTCGACCTCGACCTCGACGCGGCACTCGCGCGGCTGGCGTCGACGTATGGCCCCTTCGACGGTGCCGTGCTCGCTGTGGGGACATGGGGCGAGCAGGGACAGAAAAAGGCCAGCGATTACACGGATGCTGAGTGGGACGCGATGATCGCCGGAAACCTCACCAGCATCTTCCGGCTCCTGCGCGGCTTCCTTCCGCTCATGACCGAGCGGGGCTCGATTGTCCACATCAATGGGCTGAGCGCCGAAGTGCCTTACCCCGGGAACTCCGTTGTCGCAGCCAGTGCCGCGGCAACCAAATCCATCTTCCGGACTCTTGACGTGGAGCAGGCCGGAAACGGCCCCAAGCTCTTCGAGCTCATTCTCGGCGTCGTTCAGACTCGCGCCAATCCTGACAACACTCTTCCGGGTTTTCCCGCTCTGAATGGAAAGCAAGCCGGGCAGCACATCGCGGCTCTCATCTCCGGCTCGAGCGACCTGACGGCGGACACCTTGCAGTACTTCGTCGACGGGGCCGTTGGGCCCTACGCCGGCGACAGCCGATTCTAAGAAAGAGCACTTACAAACCATGGTCGACGTCATCACACCATCCAGTCCCGCGTACGAACTGTACCGGCACGTTTACACGGCTCGCGGAAATCCCGGCCACGTATACGTCCCCAAGAACGCCGAAGAGGTTTCGGCCGCGCTCGGTATGACCCTAGCGGGCCATCGAGAGTTGTCCATCAGAAGCGGTGGTCACGGCATCAGCAGCGTTTCGACCAACGAGGATGGCATTGTCATCGATTTGCGCCGACTCGACAGAGTCGAGCGTCTCGACGACACGCGAGTCCGCATCGGACCCGGCGCGCGTTGGGGCTCCATCGCCCACCAACTCGAACCATGGGGACTTGCCATCAGCTCGGGGGATTCCGGAGACGTGGGTGTCGGCGGACTCGCCACGACGGGCGGCATCGGACTCATGGGTCGCGCCCACGGGCTGACCATCGACCGTCTCCGTGCCGCCGAGATCGTCACCGCCGACGGGAGCATTCACCGCGTCGATGACGCACACGACCCTGACCTCTTCTGGGCTATCCGCGGCGCAGGCGCAAACGTGGGAATCGTCACGTCGTTCGAATTCGACGCATCCGTCGCAAGCAAAGTCGTCCAAGGTACGTTGTTTTTCGGAATCCCCGATGTGGCACACTTTCTCCACCTCTGGGGCGAGATTCTGGAGTCCAGTCCCCGGGAGATCTCGGCGTTCCTCTACATCGCAGCTGGACCCGTCGCTCAGGCTCAGGCAACGATCGTTTATGCCGACAGCGACGAAGAGGCAGCACGAGAGGCCATGAAAGACTTCCTGGCGCTGCCCGGACTCGTCCAGCAGCAGATCGCCGTGGTGCCGTACAGTTCCGTCCCGATCACCACCGGCGACCCCCACGCAGGTCAGCAGGGCGCCCACACCCATTCAGGTCTCCTCGACCATCTCGACACGACTACCTCTCGCGTTCTTGCCGAGCATCTGGCGGATGCCGCGGTGGACATGATCATGGTCCGCTCTGTCGGGGGCGCGATCAACGACGTCGAGGAGATGGCCACGGCTTACGCGCACCGGCACCAGAACTTTTCGATCATGAGCGTGTCGATGATCGGGGGCGAGCCATTCGATCGAGCCTGGAAACCAGCCTACCAGCTGATGGACGGGATGTACCTGAGCTTCGAAACGGCGCACAAGCCCGGACATATCGAAGATGCCTTCCCGCCCAAGACCCTGGAACGCCTACGCAGCATCAAAGCGGAACGCGACCCGGAGAACATCTTCCACCAGAACTTCGGCGTCGCCCTGCGGTAATACGCAATCAACTGCCGGGGGGCACTTCGACGATTCGAATGAACTTATGAGCGGAGAAGCGCTCCCGGCAGCACAACGCTTGGCCGCTAACCGTCCGTGACTTCGAATATCTCGGTCGCCATCTTGCCAAGGTTTCGACCGCGAATGGAAGCAGACGCATCGGCCAAACCGAGGCCCAGCTCATCCCCGAAGCCAACGGAGGCTGCTCCGCTATGACCGTTCCGGACTCGGGGCCGGCGGTTCGTCCCTGGGCACCTCGAAGCACCCATCGACGCTGCTTCCTGCCACCGTCTCGCAGTCCGGAGATTTCGACCGTGTCTGCGGGACCGCACGAGTGAAGGCTGCCCGTTGATGCCTTACGGGAGCGGTGGTTGCACTGACGATCCAATCGTCATGGCAGATGAAGGTAATGAACAACCAGCTGAAAGAAGATCGTCATGTCATCCCTTGCCGCTATGAGCCTGCTTATTGAAGCAACCAGCCCCTCGACGCTCGCTAATTTCTGGGCAAATGTTTTCGGTGTGTCCGTTGATCCCGGGTCCGGTCCGGACCTTGCTTCGCTCACGGTGAGCGCGAAGACCCCACAACTCGTGTTCGAGAGGACGGACGAGCCGAAAACGACCCCTAATCGCGTCGTACTTCGACTCGTTACAGACAATTTTAAGTCCCATCTCCGCCAGCTCGACAGGATGGGCGTCCAGTACTCGCTCGACATGACCGACGCCGGGCGCGCCCGCCTTCAAGACCTGGAAGGCAACGAATTCGAGCTCTTCGCCCGAACGCCTCAAGCTCCCACCGTGTAGCTGAGACATAGTTCGAACCATCGCCAAGGCGTCCGAGTCCTCCGGTCTCCAACCTGCTTTCGCGGCGTGCGCGACGGGTGGTTGCGGCGCACTTGCGCCACCCGATGGGTCATCTCCTCTGCGTAAAATGGGTTAAACATGGCAGGGCGCCTGGCTTATCACGCCTCGTGGCGAAATCAGGCGCGACTCGTTCCCGTCGTCCCGAGGTATGCCTGCGTCGCGCCACGATCTCTGGCCAGTTCAAGGAGCGTGTTTGTTATCATCGTCCGTGGCCTCGCCGGCGATGCGCGGGAACCTACGCGAGAACGTGCAGCCCGACGAAATTCGGGCTCGTCTGAATGGCAACACCGACAGAGACCACTTGTGCGCCTGTCGAGGTGAGGGAAACGCCGGTCACCCGCGGGTCATCGAGGAACGACCGATTCGCGAAGGGCAGGCTCTTGGCCGGAGATCCAAGCTTTAGCCCGCCCGTCAGACATTCACCATTCGGTCAGCGTCGCCCGCCACGGCCCGGCGAAACCGATCCTGGCCTGCAACTGTCGTGATGGGGCTGTCGAGCAACGTTGTCATTGAAGGTATCTTCGCAGCGTGAAACAACCCCTGTCGCGCGGCCCAGTCGGCCTGTTCAGCAGAGACGATCTCGCCGACCTGCAGGCTCTGCATCCATGAGCCCCCTTCACTCGCCGTGACAGGTCCTCGGTCAAGTCCCCGGAGGTGGTGTAGCCGTGTTTCCTTCGGTTGGTGGGGTTAGGCGCTGAATTCGAGGGCGGGTTGCTCGCTCACCTCCTGCCCGGTGTTGGTGACGAGGG
>Ga0233335_1000151_pt1 | contig 14465 bp, 11 predicted proteins | sample GEONDECOMP222_FD_180695 | JGI IMG/M metagenome (GOLD analysis project Ga0233335, IMG submission 180695) | Leaf litter microbial communities from Shasta-Trinity National Forest, California, United States - GEON-DECOMP-222 | ecosystem: Environmental > Terrestrial > Plant litter > Unclassified... | reverse complement strand
GCGTTGGAATGCTTCCAGTACTTTCAGGCGACGCGCGAACTTCTTGATCTTCGCTTCCGAACCCGTTGCTTTGAGTTCAGCGCGCAAGACTTCCGCTTGTGCATCGATGTCGATCGAGCGCAGCAATTCACGCACGCCTTCCGCGCCCATTTCGGCACGGAATTCGTCGCCGAATTCCTCGACCTTCGTGTAGTAGTCTTCCTCGGTCATGATCTGGCCGCGCTTGAGCGGCGTCATGCCCGGTTCGATCACCACAAAGGCTTCGAAATACAACACGCGTTCGATGTCGCGCAACGTCATGTCCAGGACCATACCCAAACGCGACGGCAACGACTTCAGGAACCAGATGTGCGCAACAGGCGACGCCAGTTCGATATGGCCCATGCGTTCACGACGCACTTTGGCCAACGTCACTTCAACGCCGCACTTCTCGCAGATCACGCCGCGGTGCTTCAAGCGCTTGTACTTACCGCACAGGCACTCATAGTCCTTGATCGGGCCAAAAATCTTGGCGCAGAACAAGCCATCCCGTTCCGGCTTGAAGGTCCGATAGTTGATCGTTTCCGGCTTCTTCACTTCACCGAAGGACCAAGAACGAATCTTCTCAGGCGACGCCAGACCAATCTTGATCGCGTCGAACACTTCTTCTTGCTGGACTTGCTTGAATAGATCGAGCAGTGCTTTCATTGCTTTCTCTCCGTAGTCCGATTAATTGCGATCCAGATCGATATCGATACCCAACGAGCGGATTTCCTTCACCAGCACGTTGAACGACTCTGGCATGCCCGCGTCGATCACATGATCACCCTTCACCAGGTTTTCATAGACCTTCGTACGTCCCGCGACGTCATCCGACTTCACGGTCAGCATTTCCTGCAACACATACGATGCGCCGTATGCTTCCAGGGCCCACACTTCCATTTCCCCGAAGCGCTGACCACCGAACTGTGCCTTACCACCCAACGGCTGCTGGGTAACCAAGGAGTACGGTCCAGTCGAACGCGCGTGCATCTTATCGTCGACCAAGTGGTGCAGTTTCAGCATGTGCATATAGCCCACGGTCACGGTCCGCTCGAACGCTTCGCCGGTGCGTCCGTCATACAACGTCACCTGCTGCTTCGACGGCGTCATGCCCAGCGTCTTGGCCAATGCGTCCGGATACGCCAGATCGAGTGCGCGATTGATTTCATCTTCATTCGCACCGTCGAACACCGGCGTTGCATACGGCACACCCAGTTTCAGGTTTTCCGCCAGCTCGAACACTTCCGTATCGCTGAAGCTGTCCAGATCTTCGATCCGGCCGCTTTCGTTGTAGATCTTGCCCAGGAACTCACGCAGCTCGATCGCCTTCGCCTGTGCGCGCACCATCTCGTTGATCCGATGACCCAGACCCTTCGCTGCCCAACCTAAGTGGACTTCGAGAATCTGACCCACGTTCATCCGCGACGGCACACCCAGCGGGTTCAAAACGATGTCACATGGCGTACCGTCCGCCATGTACGGCATATCTTCGATCGGCACGATACGGGAAACCACACCCTTATTACCGTGACGGCCGGCCATCTTGTCACCTGGTTGCAGGCGACGCTTCACGGCCAGATATACCTTCACCATCTTCAACACGCCTGGCGGCAATTCATCGCCTTGCGTCAACTTCTTGCGCTTCTCTTCGAAAGCCAGATCGAATTGGTGACGCTTCTGTTCGATCGATTCCTTGATCGCTTCCAGTTGCGTTGCCGAGTCGTCTTCTGCCAGACGGATATCGAACCAGTGATAGTGATCCAGCTCAGCCAAGTATTCCTTGGTCAGCGTGGCACCCTTCGCCAGCTTCTTCGGACCGCCGTTGACGGCCTTGCCGATCAACATACGTTCCAGACGCTGGAACGCATCGCCTTCGACGATACGCAACTGGTCGTTCAAGTCCAGGCGATAACGCTTCAGCTCATCGTCGATGATCTGTTGCGCACGCTTGTCACGCACAATGCCTTCACGCGTGAAGACCTGAACGTCGATCACCGTACCGCTCATACCCGAAGGCACGCGCAGCGAGGTGTCTTTTACGTCCGAAGCCTTCTCGCCGAAAATCGCGCGCAGCAGCTTTTCTTCTGGCGTCAGCTGGGTCTCGCCCTTCGGCGTGACCTTACCGACCATCACGTCACCGGCTTCTACTTCTGCACCGATGTACACGATGCCCGACTCGTCCAGACGACCCAATTGGATCTCAGCCAAGTTCGAGATATCGCGCGTGATTTCCTCAGGTCCGAGCTTCGTGTCACGGGCAACGACGTTCAACTCTTCGATGTGAATCGAGGTGTAACGGTCGTCTGCAACAACCTTCTCCGAGATCAAGATCGAATCTTCGAAGTTGTAGCCGTTCCACGGCATAAACGCGACCAGCATGTTCTGACCCAGGGCCAGTTCACCGATGTCGGTAGATGCACCGTCAGCAATCACGTCACCGCGCGCGACACGGTCGCCCACTTTGACGATCGGACGCTGATTGATGTTCGTGTTCTGGTTCGAACGCGTGTACTTGATCAGGTTGTAGATGTCCACGCCGACTTCGCCAGCAACGGCTTCATCGTCGTTCACCCGAATCACGACACGTGCTGCATCCACGTAGTCGACATGACCACCACGCGTTGCTTGAACGGTAGTGCCCGAGTCGACTGCCACGGTACGTTCGATACCGGTACCGACCAGCGCCTTTTCAGGACGCAGGCAAGGCACGGCCTGACGTTGCATGTTCGAACCCATCAATGCACGGTTCGCATCATCGTGTTCCAGGAACGGAATCAACGATGCCGCGACCGACACGATCTGCGACGGTGCCACGTCCATGTACTGCACACGGTCCGGCGTCGCCATCAGCGTTTCGCCCATTTCCCGCGCCGAGACCAATTCATCGGTCAAGGTACCGTCTTCGGACACCGCAGCATTCGCCTGAGCGATCAGGTAACGGCCTTCTTCGATCGCCGACAGGAAATCGATTTGTTCCGTGACCTTGCCGCTTTCAACCTTGCGGTAAGGCGTTTCGAGGAAGCCATACTCGTTCAGGTGCGCAAACAGCGCCAACGAGTTGATCAGACCAATGTTAGGTCCTTCCGGCGTTTCGATTGGGCACACACGACCGTAGTGCGTCGGGTGCACGTCACGTACTTCAAAGCCAGCCCGTTCACGCGTCAAACCGCCCGGTCCAAGTGCCGAAACACGGCGCTTGTGGGTGATTTCCGACAGCGGATTGGTTTGATCCATAAACTGCGACAGCTGCGAAGAGCCGAAGAATTCACGGATGGCAGACGAGATCGGCTTGCTGTTGATCAAGTCGTGCGGCATCAGGTTTTCGCTTTCAGCCTGACCCAGACGTTCCTTGACCGCACGCTCAACCCGCACCAGACCGGCACGGAATTGATTCTCAGCCAACTCACCGACGCAACGCACACGGCGATTACCCAAGTGATCGATATCGTCGACTTCGCCCTTACCGTTACGCAGTTCGACCAGGATCTTGATGGTCGCGAGAATGTCATCATCCTGCAGCGTCATCGGACCCACGATCTCGTCGCGACCTACACGACGATTGAACTTCATACGGCCTACCTTGGAGAGGTCGTACGCGTCTTCGCTATAGAACAAGCGATTGAACAGCGCTTCGACCGCTTCTTCAGTAGGCGGCTCGCCTGGACGCATCATCCGGTAAATGGCGATACGCGCAGCGGTGCGATCGGCGGTTTCGTCGATACGCAGCGTTTGCGAGATGTAGGGACCTTGATCCAGGTCGTTCGTGTACAACGTTTGAATTTCTTTGACCGAACCGGCACGCAGCTTTTCCAGCACGCCTTCCGTCAATTCTTCATTCGCGGTTGCAATCACTTCACCGGTTTCAGCATCGATGACATTCTTTGCCAGCACGCGGCCGAGCAAATAATCTTCCGGCACGGAGATGAACTTCATCTTCGCGTTTTCCATGTCACGGATATGCTTGGCGTTGATCCGCTTTTCCTTCGGAACGATGACGGTGCCGTCACGGTCCGTGATGTCAAAGCGTGCCATTTCACCGCGCAGACGCTCAGCGACGAACTCAACTTGTGCGCCTTCATCCATCAACGTGAAATTGTCGAATACGAAGAAGTTCGCCAGGATTTGTTCCGGCGTCAGGCCAATCGCCTTCAGCAGGATCGTAACCGGCATTTTCCGACGACGGTCGACACGGAAGTACAACATGTCTTTCGGGTCGAACTCAAAGTCGAGCCAGGAACCGCGGTAAGGAATGATCCGTGCCGAGAACAGCAATTTTCCCGAGCTGTGCGTCTTGCCCTTGTCGTGTTCGAAGAACACGCCTGGGGAACGATGCAGCTGCGAGACGATGACACGCTCGGTACCATTGATCACGAAAGAGCCGTTTTCCGTCATCAGGGGCATTTCGCCCATATAGACTTCTTGCTCTTTCACTTCCTTCACAACCGGCTTGCTTGGCGATTCCTTGTCAAGAATGACAAGTTGCACCACTGCGCGCAGTTGCGAACAGAAGGTCAAACCGCGTTGCTGACATTCCGTGACATCGAATGCCGGCGGGGACAACATATAACGCACGAATTCGAGTCGCGCAAAACCATTGTGCGAAACGATCGGGAAAACAGACGTGAACGCCGCTTGCAAGCCTTCTGGCTTACGAGTGGGTGCAGCAGTCTCTTGCTGTAGGAATGCGCTAAACGACTCAAGTTGCGTCGCTAGCAGATAAGGAACCGGGTGAACGTTGGTGCGCTTCGCAAAACTCTTGCGGATGCGCTTTTTCTCGGTGAAGGAATATTGCATACTATCTCCAGATCACTGGGGGAGATCGTCTAGGCAGACGTCTGAAACCCACGTGTTCACCGACTGAGGCCCGATGTCCGAAATTCGATGGGCAGGCGCGAAAGTTGCCTTACGCACTTAGCCTAAAGAAAATCGGACGTAGAAGCTTGGTGGTTGGCCGCTACCAACCATGGCTGACGGTAAAAACTACCGTTTTAGTGTATAAATACATAAAACGGCGCCTCTTACCCGACCAAACTTGCCTTCTGCAGTCGCTTCAGAAGACAAAGAAAAAAGCTGTCGCACCCTATAGGATACGCGCAACAGCTTTTCTTTGCTTTCTGTAAGGTTATTGTCTTGCGCCGAAGCGCAAAAAGGCTGACGGGGGAAACCCGCCAGCCTTAAAACTACGAAACCGAAATTACTTGATTTCGAATTCCGCGCCGGCTTCAGCCAGCTTCTTAGCAGCAGCGTCAGCGTCAGCCTTCGATACGCCTTCCTTCACTGGCTTCGGTGCACCGTCAACCAGGTCCTTCGCTTCCTTCAGGCCCAGGCCGGTCAGTTCGCGAACAGCCTTAATGACGCTAACCTTGTTCGCGCCAGGACCCTTCAGGATCAGCGTGAATTCGGTTTGCTCTTCAACAGCAGCAGCAGCGCCGCCAGCTGGGCCAGCCACTGCCATTGCAGCTGCCGACACGCCAAACTTCTCTTCGAACGCCTTGATCAGGTCGTTCAGTTCCAGCACCGTCAGGTTGCCTACGGCTTCCAGGATGTCGTCTTTGGTGATTGCCATGATAAAAAACCCTATGTATTGATTGCGGTTAGATGCAACGCTGTTGCCCACCTTGCGGCAGGCAACGCCGACGCATGAGCTAAATTACTCAGCCGATGCTGCAGGCGCTTCTGGCGCCGCTTCAGCAGTAGCTGGTTCAGCTTCAGCAGCCGGTTCAGCAGCTGCACCTTCGTCTTTCTTTGCGGCCAATGCAGCCAAAGCGCGGGCGAAACCCGACACTGGAGCTTGCATAACACCCAGCAAGAGACCGAGCAGTTCTTCGCGGCTCGGAATGGAAGCCAGCGCTTGCACGCCCGCCTTATCCATTACCTGACCTTCATAAGAACCGAAACAGATCACCAACTTGTCGTTGGTTTTTGCAAAGTCATTAATGACCTTTGCAGCTGCTACAGCGTCTTCCGACAAACCGTAGATCAGCGGACCCGTCATCTTCTCTGCCAACGAAGCGAATGACGTACCTTCCACGGCGCGACGCGCCAGGGTGTTTTTCAACACGCGAAGGTAGACACCCTTTTCACGCGCTTGCGCGCGCAGCTTCGTCAGATCTCCAACCGCGATGCCGCGATATTCAGCAAGAACGATGGTCTGGGACTTCGCGACTTGCGCGACGATCTCAGCAACCACGGCCTGCTTATCTTCTCTATTGAGTGGCACGGTTAAAACTCCTGATTCGATTCATCAGCCGGATGGCCAACTCATCGCATTAACAACGGCGTCCGTCGGTTAGGAGCATTTCAAACGGGCCGCCCAACAGCGCGACTACCGCAATCAATCCTGCAAAACGTCTCGGGTTCGCCATCTGCGTTGGCAACATTAAGGCTTGGGACACTGAGCCGCCCCTCACCGCCAACGGTCTTTGACAACTGGATGCAGCACTGACAACCTTTCGATCATCCGATGCCACACCCGCCCCAAAGCCCTGAAAGAAGCAGAACGCCAGGCGCTCCGCTCCCAAATTCTTTACTGCTCGCTTACTGCGCGGTCGCGGTCAATGTCGACTGATCGACACGGATGCCGGCGCCTTGCGTGCTCGACACAGCGATACGACGGACATAAATGCCCTTGCTGGTTGCCGGCTTCAGCTTTTGCAGCGCTTCGATCAACGCGTTCAAGTTCGACTGCAGTGCAGCCGGTTCGAACGATGCGCGACCGATCGTGCCGTGAATGATGCCGCCTTTGTCGACACGGAACTGCACTTGACCCGCTTTGGCGTTCTTCACAGCCGTAGCGACGTCAGGCGTTACCGTACCCACCTTCGGGTTTGGCATCAAACCGCGGGGTCCCAGGATCTGACCCAGCGTACCGACAACACGCATCGTGTCCGGCGAAGCGATGACCACGTCGAAGTTCAGGTTACCGGCTTTGACTTGCTCAGCCAGATCTTCCATACCGACGATGTCAGCACCAGCAGCACGAGCTTGCTCAGCCTTTTCGCCTTGTGCAAACACGGCTACGCGAACCGACTTACCCGTTCCCGCTGGCAGCACGACGGCGCCACGAACCACTTGGTCCGACTTCTTCGCGTCAACGCCCAGCTGAATCGCCACGTCGATCGACTCATTGAACTTCGCGGTGGCGTTCTTCTTTACCAGCACCAGTGCGTCGACCAGTGCATAAGCCTTCGTACGATCAACAGTTGCTTCGATCGCTTTCAGACGCTTGGATATTTTAGCCATTACAGACCCTCTACCGTGATGCCCATCGAACGGGCGCTACCTGCGACCGTGCGGACAGCCGCTTCCAGGTCAGAAGCGGTCAGATCGGGGGTCTTCGTTTTAGCGATTTCTTCAGCTTGCGCGCGAGTGATCGAGCCTACCTTGTCGGTATGTGGCGTCGGTGAACCCTTGGTGATGCCCGCAGCCTTCTTGATCAGCACGGTGGCCGGCGGCGTCTTCAGAACGAACGTGAAGCTCTTGTCCGCGAAGGCCGTGATGACCACAGGCGTTGGCAAACCTGGCTCGAGGCCTTGGGTTTGCGCATTGAACGCCTTACAGAATTCCATGATGTTCAGGCCGCGTTGGCCCAATGCCGGACCGACCGGCGGCGACGGGTTGGCTTTACCTGCAGGAATCTGCAGCTTGATATAGCCAATAATCTTCTTTGCCATCTTATTGCCTCGTATAGGGCGCTTTCGCCCGTGAGTGGTAACGCGCCGTTCGCAACAAAGCCGACCTCACGATCGGCTTGCTACCGCGACGCTCCTCGATGACCTCGTGAATCGCCCAAGCCCACTGGATATACCTTTCGGCATATCCTATCGGCATCAGGTTTTTTCCACTTGGCCGAATTCCAGCTCCACCGGTGTGCCACGACCAAAAATGGTCACTGCAACGCGCACCTTGGATTTTTCGTAATTCACTTCTTCGACGGTGCCATTGAAGTCCGTGAACGGACCATCCTTCACACGCACCATCTCGCCCACTTCGAACAACGTCTTCGGCCGTGGCTTCTCGACGCCTTCCTGCATTTGCGACATGATCTTGTCGACTTCACGCTGCGTGATGGGACTCGGACGGTTACGCACACCACCCAGGAAGCCCGTCACCTTCGACGTGTTCTTCACCAAGTGCCAGCTTTCGTCGGTCATATCCATCTCGACCAGCACGTAGCCCGGGAAAAACCGACGCTCCGTGACCGTCTTCTGGCCGTTCTTAATTTCTACCACTTCTTCGGAAGGCACCAGAATGCGTCCGAAGGCATCAGCCATGTCTTCACGAGCAATACGCTCAATCAAGGCACGCTGCACGCTCTTTTCCATACCGGAATAAACATGCACGACATACCAGCGCTTGCTACTGGGAGCTGCTGCGCCAGCGTCGGAAGGGGATGCAGGTGTATCACTCATATCATCTCCATCCAAGGATCACCGAGAAGACCAACCATTCGATCGTCTTGTCGGTAAGCCAGAGGTAAATCGCCATCACTACGACGAAGCCGAAAACCACCAAGGTGGTCTGCCCTGCTTCCTTACGCGTTGGCCAGACGACTTTACGCACTTCGCGGTAAGCGTCTTTCCCAAACGCGATAAAGCTCTTACCGGCAAAGGAATAGGAAGCGGCCGCTGCACCGGCAATGATCAACAGCAACAGGACGATTACCCGAATGGCGAGATTTTGACCGCCAAGCAGGTAGAACGCCACAATACCCAGCACCACCAACGCGACGCCGAGGGACAACATCAGCTTGTCGCTGGTGCTGTTGACAGTTTCGACGGGAGGATTCGCCATAAGACCTTGAAAGCACCCACCAGAAAAGGTGGGCGCATAGTTTGGCAGGGGCGGAGGGAATCGAACCCACAACCTTCGGTTTTGGAGACCGACGCTCTGCCAATTGAGCTACACCCCTAAAAACCACACAGGGGCAGACTTTATCAAGTCAGCCCCATCACTAGCAATCTGCGGCTCGCAGCTTACACCGCGGAGCCGCCATTGTCTACTTTACTTCTTGGCAGCAGGTGCTGGCGTGTCGGCGAGGATAGTCGCAACCACACCGGCGCCTACCGTACGGCCACCTTCGCGAATCGCGAAGCGCAGACCTTCTTCCATCGCGATCGGGTTGATCAGGCTGACCGTGATCGACACGTTATCGCCCGGCATCACCATTTCTTTGCCTTCTGGCAACGTGATCGAACCCGTTACGTCCGTTGTACGGAAGTAGAACTGAGGACGGTAGTTGCTGAAGAACGGCGTGTGACGACCGCCTTCATCCTTGCTCAACACGTAGATTTCCGACGTGAAATCCGTGTGCGGCTTGATCGAACCTGGCTTTGCCAGAACTTGACCACGCTCCACGTCTTCACGCTTCGTACCACGCACCAGCACGCCAACGTTGTCGCCCGCTTGACCTTGGTCCAGCAGCTTGCGGAACATTTCAACGCCGGTAACCGTCGTCTTAACCGTGTCCTTGATGCCCACGATTTCAACTTCTTCACCGACCTTGATGATGCCGCGCTCAACGCGACCCGTCACCACCGTACCGCGACCCGAGATCGAGAATACGTCTTCGATTGGCAGCAGGAACGTACCGTCCACAGCGCGCTCTGGCTGAGGAATGTACGTGTCCAATGCTTCAGCCAACTTCATGATCGACATTTCGCCCAGCTCGCCCTTGTCGCCTTCCAGCGCCAACTTGGCCGAACCCTTGATGATTGGCGTCTTGTCGCCTGGGAAGTCGTACTTGTCGAGCAGTTCCGTGACTTCCATTTCGACCAGTTCGAGCAGCTCTTCGTCGTCCACCATGTCGCACTTGTTCAAGTACACAATGATGTACGGCACGCCAACTTGACGGGCCAGCAGGATGTGCTCACGCGTTTGCGGCATTGGGCCGTCAGCAGCCGAACACACCAGGATCGCGCCGTCCATCTGCGCTGCACCCGTGATCATGTTCTTCACATAATCGGCGTGGCCTGGGCAATCAACGTGCGCGTAGTGACGATTCGCCGTTTCATACTCAACGTGTGCCGTGTTGATGGTAATGCCACGTGCCTTCTCTTCCGGCGCTGCGTCGATGTCCGCGTAGCTCTTCTTCTCGCCACCGAACTTCGCCGACAATACCGTCGCGATTGCTGCGGTCAGCGTGGTCTTGCCATGGTCGACGTGACCGATCGTGCCCACGTTGACGTGGGGCTTGTTACGTTCAAACTTACCTTTTGCCATGTCTGTCTTCTACCGAATATAGGGTTGAGATGGAGCGCCACCCGGCATGGAAACCCACGCCGGCGCAGCCCTCTTCACTGCAAAATCGTTCTTACTTACCGCGCGAGGTCATGATCGCTTCGGCAACGTTACGAGGAGCGTCAGCATAGTGCTTGAACTCCATCGTGTAGCTTGCACGACCTTGGGTCTGCGAGCGCAACGATGTCGAGTAACCGAACATTTCCGACAGGGGGACTTCGGCCTTCACTTCCTTGCCGCCGCCAACCATGTCATCCATGCCCTGAACCATGCCGCGACGTGAGGACAAATCGCCCATCACGTTACCGGTGTAGTCTTCCGGCGTTTCCACCGTCACGGCCATCATCGGTTCCAGCAACGTCGGCATTGCACGACGCATACCTTCCTTGAACGCCATCGAACCAGCCATGCGGAACGCATTTTCGTTCGAGTCAACGTCGTGGTACGAACCGAACGTCAGCGTGACCTTCACGTCGACCACAGGGAAGCCCGCCAAAATACCGGCCTTCAGTGTTTCCTGAATGCCCTTGTCGACTGCAGGAATGTATTCGCGGGGCACAGTACCGCCCTTGATCATATCGACGAATTCATAACCCTTGCCCTGTTCCGAAGGCTCAACCGTGATGACGACGTGACCATATTGGCCGCGACCACCCGACTGCTTGACGAACTTGCCTTCGACGTCCTTCGCCGTGCCGCGAATCGTTTCACGGTAGGCCACTTGTGGCTTACCAACGGTCGCTTCAACGTTGAATTCACGACGCATGCGATCGACCAGAATTTCCAGGTGCAACTCGCCCATCCCGGAAATGATGGTCTGACCCGATTCTTCATCGGTCGCGACGCGGAACGACGGATCTTCCTGAGCCAAACGGTTCAGTGCGATACCCATCTTTTCCTGGTCAGGCTTCGTCTTCGGCTCAACCGCTTGCGAAATCACCGGTTCCGGGAAAATCATGCGTTCCAGGATGATGACTGCGTCCGGATCGCACAAGGTGTCGCCCGTGGTGGCTTCTTTCAAGCCCACCGCTGCGGCGATATCGCCGGCGAACACTTCTTTGATCTCTTCACGCTCGTTCGCATGCATCAACAAGATCCGGCCCAGGCGTTCCTTCTTTTCCTTGACCGAGTTGTAGACGGTGTCGCCCGACTTGATCGTTCCGGAATACACCCGGAAGAAGATCAACTGGCCGACGAACGGATCCGTCATGATCTTGAAGGCCAACGACGAGAACTTCTCGTCATCAGCTGCACGGCGCGACGCTGGCTGGTCGTTTTCGAGAATACCCGTCACGTCCGGCACGTCCACTGGCGACGGCATGTAGTCCAACACACCGTCCAACATTGCCTGCACGCCCTTGTTCTTGAAGGCGCTGCCGCACATCATCGGCACGATTTCGCTGGCGATGGTACGGGTACGCAAAGCCAGACGGATTTCGTCCTCGGTCAGCGCTTCGCCGCCCAAGTACTTCTCCATCAGCTCTTCAGTGGACTCAGCCGCGGCTTCGACCATCTTTTCGCGCCATTCGTCCGCCATGTCCTGCAAGTCGGCCGGAATGTCTTCGTAGTTGAACTTCGTGCCTTGCGACGCGTCGTCCCAGAAGATCGCCTTCATCTTGACCAGATCGATCACGCCTTTGAAGTTTTCTTCAGCGCCGATAGGAATCTGGACAGGAATCGGGTTCGCCTTCAAGCGCAGACGCATCTGGTCATACACTTTGAAGAAGTTCGCGCCGGTGCGGTCCATCTTGTTGACGAACGCCAGACGGGGAACCTTGTACTTGTTGGCTTGACGCCAAACGGTTTCCGACTGAGGCTGCACGCCGCCCACAGCACAGTACACCATGCACGCGCCATCGAGCACGCGCATCGAACGTTCCACTTCAATCGTGAAGTCGACGTGTCCTGGCGTATCGATGATGTTGATGCGGTGCTCGGGATAGTTACCCGCCATACCCTTCCAGTACGTCGTCGTAGCTGCCGACGTAATGGTGATACCGCGTTCTTGTTCCTGCTCCATCCAGTCCATGGTCGCCGCGCCGTCATGCACTTCGCCAATCTTGTGATTGACACCCGTGTAGAACAGAATGCGTTCGGTGGTGGTGGTCTTGCCAGCATCGATGTGAGCGCTGATGCCGATATTGCGGTAGCGCTCGATTGGAGTCTTGCGTGCCACGATTATCCTCTATCTCTCTGGGTACCGGGAAGCGTCACACGCTCCCTACGGCCCTAACACAAACGGGCGAGGCGCAAAAAGCGCTCCGCCCGGAGTACGCCAAACGCCAGATTTTCGCCCACTTTCGACGCCATACGGGCATCGAGAACGAGACGGAAACAGGCTCAGAAGCGAGCTTAGAAGCGGAAGTGCGAGAACGCCTTGTTCGCTTCAGCCATACGGTGCACTTCGTCGCGACGCTTCATTGCCGCGCCACGGCCTTCAGCGGCTTCGAGCAATTCACCGGCCAAACGCAGCGCCATCGACTTCTCGCTACGCTTCTTCGACGCTTCACGCACCCAACGCATGGCCAATGCCATACGACGGGACGGACGCACTTCAACCGGCACTTGATAGTTTGCACCACCAACGCGACGGCTCTTCACTTCCACAACTGGCTTGACGTTGTTCATCGCAGCCGAGAAAACTTCCAGGGGGTCCTTGCCGGCCTTACCCGAGATTTGCTCGAACGCACCATAGACGATACGTTCAGCAACAGCCTTCTTGCCGGACAGCATCAACACATTCATAAACTTTGCGACTTCGACATTGCCGAATTTCGGATCGGGCAACACATCCCGTTTGGGGACTTCGCGACGACGTGGCATTTCTTTCCTCTTACCTTTTCAGTTCGGGGCAAATTGTTTTGACCCCGTGTTAAGCCTACGGCGGGAACCAGACAGGAGGTTCATCAAACCGGGCCAACACTTACTCAGCAGCACTCGAATATCTGTTGTAACCGTTCTTTCGACACGTATTACCAGACCTCGACACTGCAGCGGATGCGCTGCATCCAGCCAAGTCTTTTCAGACTTAAGCCTTCTTGCCGCGCTTAGCGCCGTACTTCGAGCGCGATTGCTTACGATCCTTGACGCCCTGGGTATCCAGCGAGCCACGAACCATGTGATAACGAACACCTGGCAAATCTTTTACCCGTCCGCCGCGAATCAGCACGACCGAGTGTTCCTGCAGGTTGTGGCCTTCACCACCGATATACGAGATAACTTCGAAGCCGTTCGTCAGACGAACCTTCGCGACTTTACGCAGCGCGGAGTTTGGCTTCTTAGGCGTCGTCGTGTACACACGTGTGCACACGCCGCGACGCTGCGGGCAGTCCTGCAAGGCCGGGCTCTTGCTCTTCACAACTTCTGAAGAACGGGCCTTGCGAACCAATTGATTAATGGTTGGCATGATTGTCCTGATTGTCCTGCGGTGAGTGTTTGAATCGATCCGACGCCAAGGGACACGCCTGGTGGCCATCCTTCAACGTTTTTGCAATTCGGTCTGACTGTCGAAGTCGTCCGGCCGGGCAAGCAGCCGGATTCCATTTTTACAAAACGGAACTGCGTATTCTATATGAAGGGAAATGGCAACGTCAAGCGCTAATCGGTAAACACCGTCGACGGACCGCCAACGTCAGGCCGGCACGCTCGCCACCAGCGCCACTAACTCGTCGCCGAAACGCTCCAGCTTCCGCGCACCGATACCGGGCACGTCCCGCAGCGCCTCAATAGTGTCAGGCTCGCGCGAGGCAATTTCCGCCAGCGTCGCGTCGTGGAAAATGACATAGGCCGGCACGCCATCGGTCTTGGCGGTGGCACTGCGCCAGGCGCGAAGCCGCTCCCAGCAGGCGCGCTCTCGCGGCGCCATGGCCGCCGTACGGTCTGCGGCGGCGGCCGTGCGCCCTTCGGTCGTACGTTGCCGGGCACGTTTGACGTATCGGCGCAACGTGACGAGCGTCTCGCCCTTCAACACCGCTCGGCTGTTTTCGGTCAGTACCAGCGCGCCATGGCCCTCGTGATCCACGCTCAGTAGCTTATAAGCCACCAGTTGCCGGAAAATCGCGCGCCACTCCGGCTCTGCAAGCGCGCTGCCGATACCGAATGTCGACAAGGACTGGTGCCCGCGCTCCAACACGCGCTCGGTCGAGACCCCTCGCAAAATGTCGATCAAATGACCTGCGCCGTAGCGTATGCCGCCTGCTTGTGCC
>Ga0233335_1000150_pt1 | contig 14590 bp, 11 predicted proteins | sample GEONDECOMP222_FD_180695 | JGI IMG/M metagenome (GOLD analysis project Ga0233335, IMG submission 180695) | Leaf litter microbial communities from Shasta-Trinity National Forest, California, United States - GEON-DECOMP-222 | ecosystem: Environmental > Terrestrial > Plant litter > Unclassified... | reverse complement strand
CCGGGCGGCGGGGAAGCCGGTCTCGACCAGCAGCTTGACGATCTTCTGCGCCAGCCAGGGATCCTTGAGCTGCGCGGGCGAGATGTTGACCGAGAGCGTGATCGAGGGATCCCAGTCGCGCGCCTCGGCGAAGGCGCGGCGCATCACCGCGACCGACAGTTCGGCGATCAGCCCGCACTCCTCGGCGATCGGAATGAAGCTGTCGGGCGGCACGACGCCGCGCGTCGGATGGTCCCAGCGCGCCAGCATCTCGAAGCCGATCACCGCTCCCGTCGCGAGATCGACCTGCGGCTCGTAATAGGGGACGAACTGGCCGAGCGGGATGCCGTTGCGGATGCCCGCCTCGGTCGCGTTGCGCGAGACGAGTTCGCGCTCCATCGTCGTATCGAACCAGACGTGGCGGCCGCGGCCCGCGGCCTTGGCGGCGTGCATCGCGATATTGGCGCGGCGCAGCAGCGCCTCGATGTTCTGGCAATCGGGTTCCGACCGCGCGATGCCGATCGAGGCGCCGACATGCGCGGTGACGGTGCGCGTCACGATCGGCTGGCCGAGCGCGCCGACGATATAGTCGGCGATCGCGTCGATCATATGGGTGTGGCGCGGATCGAAGGGCAGCAGCAGCGCGAACTCGTCGCCGTCGAGCCGGCCCGCGATCGCGGACGCCGGCAGCGCGCGGCGGATCAGGTCGGTCGCAGCACGCAGCACGATGTCGCCGGCGAGATGGCCGTGCACCTCGTTGACCGACTTGAAATGATCGAGATCGACGACGAGCAGTGCCACCGCCTTGTCGCGGCGGAGCATCTGCACCAGCGTCGCGCTGCCGTCGTCGGTGAGCGCACGGCGGTTGAGCAGCCCGGTCAGGTCGTCGTGTCGCGCCAGGCTGCTGGCGCGTGCCTGCGCCGCGTCGCGTTCGCTGGTGGTGGCGGCAAGGTCGCGGTAGCGCCGCCAGCCGAACACGATCAGCGCGAGGTTGAGCAGCAGCCCCGCCATCAGCAGGCGATCGCTGGTCGCGAGGCCCTGGGCATGGCTGCTGCGACCGAGCAGGCGTTCCAGCGCCGCGATCGAATGCCAGCCGACAGTCGCGAACAGCAGCAGCGCGGCGACGAGCCCGCCGCCCGCGATCGCATCGCGGCGCGCACGCGACATCGCATGGACCGGGGCATGGACCGGGGCATGGACCGTGGCCTCGACCGGCGCTTGGGGGAGAATGACCTCGTCGGGGCCGGGCTCAACTAACATCGCTGCCCATTCCTGTCTTCGGCCCGCTCATCGGGCCCCCGTCGTCAGGCTCCCGTGTGCGCGCGCAAACGTATACAAGCGGTAAAGACCGCGTGCCCGGGAGGCTGCGGAGCATGGTTGCTTTTGCGGTGCGTCTCGTCTATCCGGCCCGCGATCGTTCCGACAGGTTCGTGATGGCTCCAGCGCCCGGTCTCGGACCGTGCGCCCGCCGGCCGGCGAGTTTCGCCCGCCGGCGCTTTGTGCGTTGAGCCACTCGCGATCCTGTGGACACAGGAGTTTGGGCGTATGTTCGAGAGTCTGAGCGAAAGGCTGGGTGGGGTCTTCGATCGCCTGCGCGGTCGCGGTGCGCTCAACGAGGCGGACGTGCGCGCGGCGCTGCGCGAGGTGCGGATCGCGCTGCTCGAGGCCGACGTCGCGCTGCCCGTGGTGCGCGACTTCGTCGACAAGGTGACCGAGGCGGCGATCGGCCAGTCGGTGCTGCGCTCGATCACGCCCGGCCAGCAGGTCGTCAAGATCGTCAACGACGCGCTGACCGAGATGCTCGGCTCGGAAGCCTCCGATCTCCAGCTCGACGTCACCCCGCCCGCGATCGTGATGATGGTCGGCCTGCAGGGCTCGGGCAAGACGACGACGACCGCCAAGATCGCCAAGCGCCTGCGCGAGCGCGGCCGCAAGAAGGTGCTGCTCGCCTCGCTCGACGTCAATCGCCCGGCCGCGCAGGAGCAGCTCGCCGTGCTCGGCGTCCAGGCCGAGGTCGCGACGCTGCCGATCGTCGAGGGCCAGCAGCCCGTCGACATTGCAAGGCGCGCCTTGAACGCGGCGAAGCTTCAGGGCTTCGACGTGCTGATGCTCGACACCGCGGGTCGACTCCATGTCGACCAGGCGCTGATGGACGAGATGAAGGCGGTCGCCGACGTCACCCGGCCCACCGAAATCCTGCTCGTCGTCGATGCACTGACCGGGCAGGACGCGGTCAACGTCGCCAAGAACTTCTCCGACCAGGTGCCGCTCACCGGTGTCGTGCTGACCCGGATGGACGGCGACGCGCGCGGTGGTGCGGCGCTGTCGATGCGCGCGGTCACCGGCAAGCCGATCAAGTTCGTCGGTACGGGTGAAAAACTCGACGGGCTCGAGCTGTTCCAGCCGTCGCGCGTCGCCGGGCGCATCCTCGGCATGGGCGACGTCGTCTCGCTGGTCGAGCGCGCCGCCGAGAGCATCAAGGCGGAGGATGCCGAAAAGCTCGCGGAGCGGATGTCCAAGGGTCAGTTCGACCTCAACGATCTGCGCGGCCAGCTCAATCAGATGCGCAAGATGGGCGGCCTCGGCGCGCTCGCTTCGATGCTGCCCGGCATCGCCAAGGTGAAGAATGCGATGGCCAACGGCGCCGTCGACGACAAGATCCTGATCCACATGGACGCGATCATTGGATCGATGACGCCCAAGGAGCGGGCCAAGCCCGAACTGCTCAACGCCAAGCGCAAGATCCGCGTCGCCAAGGGCTCCGGCACCACGGTGCAGGACGTCAACAAGATCCTGAAGATGCATCAGGAAATGGCGACGATGATGAAGAAGATGAAGAAGATGGGCGGCCTCAAGGGGCTCGCTGCCATGTTCGGCAAGGGCGGCTTGGGCGGCGGCGGGGGCATGGGTGGCCTCGGCGGTCTTGGCGGACCCGGCGGCGGGATGCCACCCGGCGGCGGTGCCGGCGGGCTCGGCGGTCTGCCGGGGCTTCCCGGTGGCCAGGGGCTCCCGCCCGGCTTCGAGAATTTCATGAAGAAGAAATAGCCGCTTTGCGGTCCAATGAACTCAAGAGAAGGAATTATTGCATGTCCGTTTCGATCCGTCTGTCGCGTGGTGGTGCCAAGAAGCGTCCTTATTATCGCATCGTCGTCGCCAACTCGACCGCGCCGCGCGATGGCGCCTTCCTCGAGAAGATCGGCACCTACAATCCGATGCTCCCCAAGGGCGACGAGAAGCGCGTGATCCTCGACACCGAGCGCGCCAAGCATTGGCTGTCGGTCGGCGCGCAGCCGACCGATCGCGTCGCCCGCTTCCTCGACGCCGCCGGCGTCCGCGAGCGCGCCGCGCGCTCGAACCTCAAGAAGGGCGAGGCCGGCGAGAAGGCCAAGGAGCGTGCCGAAGAGCGCGCCGCCAAGGTGACCGCGGCCAACGAGGCAGCGGAAGCCGCCGCTGCGGCTGCTGCCGCGCCCAAGGAAGAGCCGGCCGTGGAAGAGGCCGCTGCCGAAGCGCCTGCCACGGAAGAGACCAGCGAGGCCTGATGCTTCGGCCCGGCGCTTCGATGGGCGCCGGGCTCTCTCCCCACCCGTTCGTCCTGAGCGAAGTCGAAGGACATGACACGGGCGGAACGGCGGGTGCTTCGACTGCGCTCAGCACGAACGGGTTTGGTGATGGCGGATACTGACAAGCGCGTGACCCTCGCCGCCGTCGTCGGCGCGCACGGCATCCAGGGCGAGTTGCGGCTCAAGCTGTTCACCGACGATCTGGCGGCCTATCCGCTGCTCCAGGCGGGCGGCGCCACGCTGACGCTCAAGTCGGTGCGCCCCGGCCCCAATGGCGCGGTCGCGCGCTTCGCCGAGGTGACCGACCGCACCGCCGCCGAGGCGCTGCGCGGCACGCCGCTCACCGTCGCCCGCGACGCGCTGCCGCCGCTGGCCGACGGCGAATATTATCATGCCGACCTGCTCGACCAGGACGCGGTTTCGACCGACGGCACGCCGCTCGGCCGCATCGTCGCGGTCGAAAATTACGGCGCGGGCGACCTGATCGAGATCGAGCGCCCCGACGGCAAGCGCTTCCTCGTGCCGGTCGCGGCGGGGGTCGACGATCTCGGCCCGCCGATCCGGGTGCACGCCGAGTTCGTGGAAGCCTGATGGACCCGGCTGCACTCATCTTCTTCCTGATGCTGGGCGCGCAGTTCGTGTTCACCGGGCTCTTGATGTGGAGCGTCGCGCGGCGCTTTCCGGCACGGCTGCGGCTGTACCGCTTCGTAGCACCCGCGCCGGTGCCGATCTTCTGCTTCGCGATGGCGATCACCGGCTTCCTCGCGTGGATGCGGCAGCAGCGTATGCCCGATTGGGACGAAGCCTCGACCGGTATCGTCGTGCGGATGGCGGTCTCCTATGTCGTGCTGTGGCTGGTCGGCGTGGTGTGGGGGAGCCTGATCGCGCGCTGGGTGCAGCGGCGGTGAGTGTGCTCTTCCCGTTCCCCGGCGCAGAGCTTCACACGGCATCGCTTGCGGCCCTGGGCCCCCGCCTTCGCGGGGGAACGGGTTGCGAGAGAAGCAGGCGATGAGCTTCACCGCCGCAATCCTCACCCTCTATCCCGAGATGTTTCCCGGACCGCTTGGCACCAGCCTCGCCGGTCGTGCGCTCGCCGAGGGCAAGTGGGCGCTCGACGCGGTGCAGATTCGCGACTTCGCCACCGACAAGCATCGCTCGGTCGACGACACGCCGGCGGGCGGCGGCGCGGGCATGGTGATGCGCGCCGACGTGCTGGCGAGCGCGCTCGACGCCACTGCCGCGCACCACCCGACGTTGCCGATCCTCGCGATGACGCCGCGCGGCGCGGCCCTTACGCAGGCTCGCGTAAGAAGCCTCGCAGACGGCCCCGGAGCCGTCATCCTTTGCGGCCGCTTCGAAGGCATCGATCAGCGGCTGTTCGATGCGCGCGCGATCGAGGAGGTCTCGATCGGCGACTATATCCTGTCGGGCGGCGAGATGGCGGCGCTCACGCTTCTGGATGCTTGCATCCGGCTGCTTCCCGGCGTAATGGGCGCGGCTTCCAGCGGGGATGACGAGAGCTTCGAGACGGGGCTGCTCGAATATCCGCATTATACCCGACCCACCGAGTGGGAAGGGCGCACGATCCCGCAGGTGCTGCGATCGGGGGATCATGCGAGGATCGAGGCCTGGCGCAAAGCCGAGGCCGAGACCATCACACGGCTAAGGCGGCCGGACCTTTGGGAGCGCCATGGTGGCGTTCCGGGTCGGTCGCCCTCTGGCGCGCGGCACGAAGACGGGACGAAGTCATGAACCTGATCCAGACGCTCGAGGCCGAGGCCATCGCGCATTTCAACGAAACCAAGAAGATCCCCGAATTCCGCCCCGGCGACACGATCAAGGTCGGCGTCAAGGTCGTCGAAGGCGAGCGCACCCGCGTCCAGTCGTTCGAGGGCGTGTGCATCGCGCGCGCCAACCGCGGCATGGGCAGCAGCTTCACGGTGCGCAAGATTTCGTTCGGCGAGGGCGTCGAGCGCGTCTTCCCGCTCTATTCGCCCAACGTCGATTCGATCGACGTCGTGCGTCGCGGCGTCGTGCGTCGTGCCAAGCTCTATTATCTGCGCGGCCGTACCGGCAAGTCGGCACGCATCGCCGAGCGCAAGGACAATCGCGAGAAGATCAAGGCGTAACGCCTTCCGGTCCTCGCGGACTGGCAAGGGCGTCGGTGGCGACAAGCTGCCGGCGCCCTTTCTGCGTCCGGCGCATGCCCACCCGCCTCCGTTCGGCCTGAGCGCAGTCGAAGGCTACGCGCCCACGCTGGCTGTGTTTCGACTGCGCTCGGCACGAACGGGAGGGGTGTTGCGCGGCGCCCTAGCTGCGCTACCAGCATTCTCATGCGCCACATCCTCCTCGCTCTCCCGCTTCTCGCCGCCGCCGCGCCCCCCGGCGTCCCGCAGAAGCCCCTTACCATCGACCGCATCTACGCGAGCCCGTCACTCTCCGGCCCGACCCCGCGCGACGTTCAGCTGTCGTCTGACGGCAAGCTCGCCACGTTGCTCAAGCCCCGCGCCGACGAGCGCGAGCGCTTCGATCTGTGGGCGGTCGACACGGCCACCGGCGCGCAGCGCCTGCTCGTCGACAGTAAGACGGTCGGCTCCGGCGCCGAGATTTCCGAGGCCGAGAAGATGCGCCGCGAGCGTGCGCGCGTCGGCGGCACCAAGGGCATCGTCGAGTATGACTGGGCGCCCGACGGCAAGTCGATCCTCGTGCCGATCGACGGCGACCTCTATCTGGCCGCGCTCGACGGCAGCGTCCGTCGGCTGACCGACACGCCGCAGTCCGAGATCGACGCGCATGTCTCCGAAAGCGGCCGCTACGTCAGTTTCGTGCGCGACCAGAATCTGATCGCGCTCGATCTCGCGGCCGGCAAGGAGCGGCCGCTCACCAGGGAGGGCGGGGGCACGATCACCTGCGGCACCGCCGAATTCGTCGCGCAGGAGGAGATGGACCGCACCACCGGCACCTGGTGGGCGCCCGGCGACGGCCATGTCGCGGTCGAATGCTACGACGAGGCCAAGGTCGAAACGGTGACGCGCGCCGCGATCGGTGCCGACGGCACCAAGACGTTCGACCAGCGCTATCCTGCCGCCGGCACGCCCAACGTCGCGGTCTCGCTGACAGTGATGGCCGCCGACGGCTCGCATCGCGCCAAGGTCGATCTCGGCGCCGACGCGGACATCTATGTCGCGCGGGTCGACTGGTCGAAGGACGGGCGCACGCTCTACGTCCAGCGCGAGAGCCGCGACCAGAAGACGCTCGACCTGCTCGCCGTCGATCCGGCGACGGGCGCGTCCCGAGTGCTGTTCACCGAAACCTCGAAGACCTGGGTCAACCTCGCCGACGATTTCCGGCCCTTGTCGGACGGCAGCCTGATCTGGAGTTCCGAGCGCAGCGGCTTCAAGCATCTCTACCGCTATGTCGACGGCCAATGGACCCAACTCACCCATGGCGACTGGACGGTCGAGACCAACGCGCAGTCGCACCCGACCGGCGTGATCGGCGTCGACGAGGCGCAGCACCGGCTCTATTTCGCCGCCAACAGGGACGACGTGCTCGAAAGCCAGATCTACGCGATCGACTATCTCCACCCAGGCGAGCCGCAACGCCTCACCGAACGCGGCTATTGGAACGACGCGGTGATGGACAAGGCGGCGACGCACCTGCTCGTCACGCGCTCGAGCCCGAGCCAGCCCCCGCAGGTCTATCTGGCGGACGCGACCGGCAAGCGCGTGTCGTGGATCGAGGAGAATAGGCTCGACGCGTCGCACCCCTATGCGCCCTATCTCGCCGCGCACCGCCCGGTGACCTACGGCACGCTCAAGGCCGCCGACGGCAGCGACCTCCACTATGAGATGATCACGCCCAAGCTGGCGCCCGGCAGGCGCTATCCGGTGTTCTTCGAACATTATGGCGGGCCGGGCGCGCAGCAGGTCAAACGGAGCTGGATGGGGCCGCTGCCGCAATATTGGGTGGCGAAGGGCTGGATCTACGTCCAGATCGACAATCGCGGCTCGGCCAATCGCGGCACCGCGTTCGGCAACCAAATCTATCACGCGATGGGCAGTGTCGAGGTCGCCGATCAGGCGACGGCGGCGCGCTGGCTGCAGCGGCAGGCCTATGTCGATCCCAAGAAGATCGCGGTCTCCGGCTGGTCCTATGGCGGCTATATGACGCTCAAGATGCTCGAGACGGCGCCGCCGGGGCTGTATGCGGCGGGCGTGGCGGGCGCGCCGGTGACGCGCTGGGAATTGTACGACACCCACTATACCGAACGCTATCTCGGTGATCCGGCGACGGTGCCCGAAGTCTATGCGTCGTCGGACGCGATCGCGGCGGCGCCGTCGATCCGCACGCCGCTGCTGCTGATGCACGGCCTGAGCGACGACAATGTCGTGTTCGAGAATTCGGCGGCGCTGATCAACCGGCTGCAGGAGACCGACACGCCGTTCGACATGATGCTCTATGTCGGCCAGACGCATCATATCGCGGGCGAGGGCCGGCAGGCGCATGTCGAGAAGACGATCGAGCGGTTCTTGGACGAGAAGGTGCTGGGGAAGGTCGAGCCCTAACATACGACCGATCAGCCCCTCTCCCCGGTGGGGAGAGGGTCGGGGTGAGGGGGAGCGGCGGCGTAGCCGGCGCGACCTATCTTCGAGGCCGGAACCCCTCACCCAACCCTCTCCCTGAGGGAGAGGGCTCTGGACCAACCCCATCTTCGCCCCGCTCAAGCGGATCGCGTCTTGGACAATAAGCGCCAAGCGACTAAGGGCGGCCACGCAATATTCGAGCTTGGAGTCTTTGAAATGGGTTATCGGATCGTCGTGGCGGGCGCCACCGGCAATGTCGGGCGCGAGATGCTCGCCATCCTCGCCGAGCGCGAATTCCCGATCGACGAGATCGCGGTGGTCGCCAGCAGCCGCTCGCAGGGCACGCAGGTCGAGTTCGGCGACACCGGCAAGATGCTGACGATCAAGAATATCGACCATTTCGACCCAGCCGGCTGGGACATGGCGCTGTTCGCGATCGGATCGGACGCGACCAAGATTCACGCGCCGCGCTTCGCCAAGGCGGGCTGCACCGTCATCGACAACAGCTCGCTCTACCGGATGGACCCCGACGTGCCGCTGATCGTGCCCGAGGTGAATCCGGACGCGATCGAGGGCTACCGCCGCAAGAACATCATCGCCAACCCGAACTGCTCGACCGCGCAGATGGTCGTCGCGCTCAAGCCGCTGCACGATTTCGCCAAGATCAAGCGCGTCGTCGTCTCGACCTACCAGTCGGTCTCCGGCGCGGGCAAGGCGGGCATGGACGAGCTGTTCGAGCAGTCGCGCAACATCTTCGTCGGCGATTCGGCCGAGCCCAAGAAATTCACCAAGCAGATCGCATTCAACGTGATCCCGCATATCGACAGCTTCCTCGACGACGGCTTCACCAAGGAAGAGTGGAAGATGGTCGTCGAGACCAAGAAGATCCTCGATCCCAAGATCAAGGTGGTGGCGACCTGCGTGCGCGTGCCGGTGTTCGTCGGCCATAGCGAGGCGATCAACATCGAGTTCGAGAACGAGATTTCGGCGAAGGAAGCGCAGGACATCCTGCGCGAGGCCCCCGGCATCATGCTGATCGATAAGCGCGAGGACGGCGGCTACACGACGCCGATCGAATGCGTCGGCGAATTCGCCACCTTCGTCAGCCGCGTCCGCGAGGACCCGACCGTCGACAACGGCCTGGTGCTGTGGTGCGTCTCGGACAATCTCCGCAAGGGCGCGGCGCTCAACGCGGTGCAGATCGCCGAGCTGCTCGGCCGGCGCCATCTCCAGAAGGCGGCCTGACAAAGGCGATCGATTGATAGTCAACCCGATTGACTATCAATCGATGTTGGGCAATGGTCGGCGAATGAGCGATCAGCCTTGGCACGAAACCGTCTCGCTTCCCGCGTTGCTCCGCCACGCGCGCACCACCTATGCCGAGGCGATGCGCCGCGCGCTGGACGAGGCGGGCTATGACGACATCCCCGGCAACGGGCTCTACATCATCGGCGGGCTGGCACTTGGCGAGGGCGGCGTGCCGATCGGGCAGTTGGTCCACGAGCTCGGCATCACCAAGCAGGGCGCGGGGCAGCTGGTCGATACGCTGGTGCTGCGCGGCTACCTCGCGCGAACCGCGGACGAGGCGGACCGCCGCCAACTCATCGTGACGCTCACCGAACGCGGTCGCGCCGCCGCCGCGACGCAGACCGCCGGGCGCGAGGCCGTCGATGCGCAACTCTTGGCCGCCGTAGGCTCCGACGATGTCGCCGCCGCCCGGCGCAGTCTGGCGGCCCTGATCGACATACGCCGCGCCGTGCCCGCCGCCGAGGGCTGATACGACCCGTTCGCCGATCTTGCCGTGACCCCGGGGCGCGGCACTGTCTCGATCGTCAAAAGCGAGAAGGGACCACGGCGCAGGGCGCGGTGGCGATGAAGGTTGAATGGCAGATTGTGGGCGGAAGCGGTCATACCTTCATCCTTCCCCGACGCTAACCTTCGCCACTGGCACCCACGCGTCACCATTCCTATAGAGCGGGCAACCAGACCGCGCCCGCACCGGGCGACGCCGTGAGGAACCCGATGGCCGAACTCTCCGCCCCGCTCGCCGCCGAGATGCGGCGCCTCCATCGCGCTGCCGAGCCCGATGTCCTCGCCGCCCTGCTGCCCGCCGCGACCCTAGCTGCCGGTCAACGCGACCAGGTCGTCGGCCGCGCGCTCGGCCTGCTCGCCGATCTGCGCGCGGCGCAGTCGTCGGGATGGGTCAATAAATTCCTCCAGCAATATCGGCTCAACTCGTCCGAGGGCGTCGCGCTGCTCAGCCTCGCCGAGGCGTTCCTGCGCGTCCCCGATCCCGAGACCGCCGACCTGCTGATTGCCGACAAGCTGGGCGATGCCGACTGGAAGGCGCACACCGGCAAATCCGCCTCGGGGCTGGTCAATTCGGCGACCTGGGGCCTGGTGATCGGCCGCGCTCTGGTTTCGGACGAGGGCAGGGGCGGGGTGCTGCGGCGTCTGGTCAGCCGCGCTGGCGAGCCGTTCGTGCGGCAGGCGGTGGGGGCCGCGATGAAGCTGATGGGCGAGGTGTTCGTGATGGGCCGCACCATCGACGAGGCGCTCGGCCGGATGGACAAGCGCGACCAGCGCGGCTTCACCGCCAGCTTCGACATGCTGGGCGAGGCGGCGCGCACGCATGACGACGCCGATCGCTACCAGGCGAGCTATCTCGATGCGATCCGATCAGTCGGGCGACAGCACAACAAGGGCCATTCGATCTCGGTCAAGCTCTCCGCGCTGCACCCGCGCTACGAGGTCGCGCGGTGGGACGAGTGCGTCGGCGCGCTAACCGCCAGGCTCGAGGAACTGGCGCTGGCGGCGGCGGGTGCGGGCATCGGCCTCACCGTCGACGCCGAAGAGTCCGAGCGGCTCGAGATGAGCTTCGACATCATCGGCGCGGTCGGGCGCCTGCCGGCGCTCAAAGGCTGGGACGGCTACGGCATGGCGGTGCAGGCCTACGGCAAGCGCGCGCGCGCCACGATCGAATGGGCCGACACGCTCGGCCATGCCACCGGTCGCCGGATCGCGGTACGGCTGGTGAAGGGCGCCTATTGGGACAGCGAGATCAAGCGCACGCAGGAATCGGGATTGTCCGACTATCCGCTGTTCACGCGCAAGGCGGCGACCGACGTCTCCTATCTCGCCTGCGCCGCCGACATGCTCAAGGCGCCGCACATCTATCCCGCGTTCGCCAGCCACAATGCGCTGACCGTCGCGACGATTCTGGAGTGGGCGGGGGAAAGCCGCGACTTCGAATTCCAGCGGCTCCACGGCATGGGCGACGGGCTCTACGAGCGGCTGGTGCGCGAGGAGCGCTATCGCTGCCGCATCTACGCGCCAGTCGGCGGGCACCGCGATCTGCTCGCCTATCTGGTGCGGCGTCTGCTCGAGAACGGCGCCAATTCGAGCTTCGTCCACCAGCTCGCCGATGAGACGCTGAGCGACGAGGAGCTGCTCGCCGATCCGGCCGAGAAGATCCGTGCGGTCGGCGGCGCGCGCCATCCCTCGATCCCGCTGCCGGTCGACCTGTTCGGCGTCGTGCGCAAGAACAGCGAAGGCATCGACCTGCAGGACCGCGAGACGCTGGCGGGGGTCGTGCGCGAGATCGGCAAGGTCGAGGCCACGCAATCCTCCGCCGTTCGTCCTGAGCCTGTCGAAGGACGTGTTTTGGGCGCCGCGCCTGTGTTACGTCCTTCGACGGCGCTCAGGACGAGCGGGGTGGGCGAGGCGGTTGGCCGCGCCGCGAAAGCCTTCCCCGGCTGGTCGGCGACCCCGGTCGAAACCCGCGCCCGTGCGCTCGAAAAGCTCGCCGACAGCCTCGAGACGCACCGCCTCGATCTGATGCGTCTCTGCGTGCACGAGGCGTACAAGACCTATGGCGACGCGATCGGCGAGGTCCGCGAGGCGGCCGATTTCTGCCGCTATTATGCCAATCAGGCGCGCGGGCTGATGCAGCCGGTCGAACTCCCCGGGCCGACCGGCGAGCGCAACGTGCTGCGGCTGGGCGGCCGCGGCGTGTGGGCGTGCATCGCGCCGTGGAATTTCCCGCTGGCGATCTTCCTGGGGCAGGTCGCAGCCGCACTCGCCACCGGCAACACCGTGGTCGCCAAGCCTGCGCCGCAGACGCCGCGGATCGCCGGCTGGGCGGTCGCGCTCGCGCACGAGGCGGGCATTCCGGAGGATGCGCTGGTGCTGCTGCCCGGCGGCCCCGAGGAGGGTTCGGCGCTGGTTGCCGACGTGCGCGTGGCGGGCGTCGCCTTCACCGGATCGACGCGCACCGCCAAGGCGATCGCGCGCGCGCTGCTCGAGGACGATGCCAATGACGGGCCGGGGCGCCCGATCGTGCCGCTGATCGCCGAGACCGGCGGACTCAACGCGATGATCGTCGATTCGACCGCGCTGCCCGAGCAGGTCGTCGCCGACATCGTCACCTCGGCGTTCCGCTCGGCGGGGCAGCGCTGCTCGGCGCTGCGGCTGCTGGTGCTGCAGGAGGACATCGCCGAGCGCACGCTCGAGATGCTGGCCGGTGCGATGGACACGCTGATCGTCGGCGATCCGGCCGATCCGGCGACCGACGTCGGTCCGGTGATCGACCGCGCCGCCTATGACCGGCTGATGGGCTACCGCGAGGGGGCGAAGGCGCGCTGGGTCAAGACGATCGCGGCGCCCGCCGACGGGCTGTTCGTGCCGCCGACGGTGATCCGCCTCGATGCGATCGATCAGTTGAAGCAGGAATGGTTCGGGCCGATCCTGCATGTGGTGACATGGGCCGCGGGCGATCTCGCGCGCACGGTCGAGCGGATCAACGCCTCGGGCTTCGGGCTGACGATGGGGCTGCACAGCCGCATCGCGCGCGCCGCCGAGGAGGTCGAGGCGCTGGCGGAGGTCGGCAATCTCTACGTCAACCGCTCGATGATCGGCGCGGTGGTGGGTTCGCAGCCGTTCGGCGGCGAGCGGCTGTCGGGGACCGGGCCCAAGGCGGGTGGCCCGCATTATCTCGCACGCTTCTGCGTCGAGCGGGTGACCTCGACGGATACGACCTCGGCGGGCGGCAATGCGACTTTGTTGTCACTGGACGACGTGGCGGGGATTTAGGGGCCGCGCTCCGGTAATCCGCTCGGCTTCGCCCCCTCATGCTCCTGCGTAGGCAGGAGCCCAGGGGATTAACCACGGCGCCTGAAGCTCCGGACTCCCGCGTTCGCGGGAGCACGGTCGCATCCTTCGCTGCGTTTCGCTCTGTCTTACGGCGCCGTCTCGTCGGCGCCCTCGCGCTCGACCGGCGCAGGGTTTGCCGTCTCCGTTTCACTCGGATGCAAATCCGCCTCGGGATACGGCATGATCCCGCGGCCCGAGGCGTCGGCGGTGATCGTCGTCTGCGTCGGGAAGGCGAATTCGATGCCGGCCTGGTTGAACGCGCGCAGGATCGCGAGGCAGACCTGGCTGCGCGCGTCGAACACCTCGTTGTAATTGGCCGAGGCGACGTCGAACTGGAGCTCGTAGTCGAGGCTTGAATCGCCGAAGCCGGTCATGCCGACGCGCACCACCTTGCACTTGGGTACGCCCGCCACGAGCGTGCGCAGCATGTCGGGGATGCGTTCGCACACATCCTCAGCGGTGTAATAGGTCACCCCGATCGTCAGGATCATCCGCCGCCGGTCGAGCCGGGCGAGGTTGAACATCTCTTTTTCGAGCATGTGTGCGTTGCCGACGACGACCTGCTCGCCGGTGGTGGCGCGGATGCGCGTGGTCTTGAGCCCGATCGCCTCGATCGTGCCCGAAATGCCGTTCCATTTGATGCTGTCGCCCTTGCGGAACGGGCGGTCGAAGATGATCGCGAGCGCGGCGAACAGATCCTTGAAGATGCCCTGCGCCGCCAGACCGATCGCGATGCCGCCGACGCCGAGCCCGGCGACCAGCCCGGTCACGTTGACGCCGAGATTGCCCAGCACCAGCACCAGCGCGAGCGAGAAGAGGGTGAACGAGACGAGGAAGCGGATGATGCCGGTTGCCGAGGCCAGCGCGCCATGATCCTGGTCGGTCATGCCCGCGCGGTGCTCGACGAAGCCCAGCGTCAGCTCGCGCAGCCAGACCGCGGCCTGGAAGGTCAGCGCGACGGTGAACAGGAAGCCGATCGTCTTGTCGAGCAGCGGCGGCGTGTCGGCATAGCCGTCGACCAGCTTGGCGGCGATGATGACCAGGAACCAGAAGCTCGTCTTGGCGGCGATGCGGCCGACGATCGTCTTCCAGTCGACCAGTTCGGCATTGTCGCGGCACAATTTCTGCGCGAGCTTCTGGACGAACAGCAGCGCGGCGACGAGCAGCGCGCCGATCGCCAGCGCGACGACGATGCGCAACGCATTGACGGACAACCACGCCGTCGTTTCGGCCACGAACGCGCGGGCCTGGCCGGCGATGTCGGTCGGAGGCGTGAAGACGTGCGCGGGGAGAGCCGGCTTGGCCGTGGAGGAC
>Ga0233335_1000149_pt1 | contig 14677 bp, 11 predicted proteins | sample GEONDECOMP222_FD_180695 | JGI IMG/M metagenome (GOLD analysis project Ga0233335, IMG submission 180695) | Leaf litter microbial communities from Shasta-Trinity National Forest, California, United States - GEON-DECOMP-222 | ecosystem: Environmental > Terrestrial > Plant litter > Unclassified... | reverse complement strand
CTTCCAGTCGCGGCGGACACGCCCTGGACGATCCTGCGCCACGACTGGAAGGCAGTGCTCCGCCAGACCTGGACCGACAGCGCCTCCGACAATGTCGGTCTCATCGCGGCCGGGACCGCTTTCTGGGGCTTTGCCTCGATCGCCCCGTTGCTGGGGGCGATCGTGCTCAGCTACGGACTATTCGCCACGCCGGAGACGGTGGCGGATAATATCCGCGGCCTGTTCGGGGTGCTGCCGCACGACGCGGCCAATCTGATTGCCGATCAGTTGACCAACGTCGTCGGTACGTCGGGCGGCAAAAAGGGCTGGGCGCTGCTACTCGCGTTGGCGCTGGCGCTCTACGGCGGCACCCAGGGCGCATCGGCGATCGTCACCGCGCTCAACGTGGCTTATGAGGAGAAGGAGCGGCGCGGCTTCTTCCGTCTGTATCTGCTCGCCTTCGCGATCACTGGCACAGCGGTGCTAATGGCGATCGCCGCCACCGTCTCGACCACCATCATGGCGTTCCTCGGGCGGCTGCTACCCGATGCACCGGAGATGGTGCGCACCGCGATCCGCCTGAGCAGCTATCTGCTACTTGGCATGATGGCGGTGACCGCCGCAGCGCTGCTATACCGCTTCGGCCCCGACCGGGCGCATGCCAAATGGGTGTGGCTAACGCCGGGATCGTTCGCGACGACCGTGCTGTGGCTGGCTACCACCACATTATTCGGTTTCTATGTCGCGCATTTCGGCAGCTATGGGGCGACCTATGGCTCGTTGGGCGCGGTAGTAGTGCTCCAGCTTTGGCTATGGCTGTCGGCCTATATCTTCCTGCTGGGAGCGGAGCTGAACTCGCAGCTCGAGCGGCGGACCGCGCGCGATACTACCACCGGTCCACCGGCGCCCCCGGGACAGCGCGGCGCCGCGGTCGCTGATGCGATCGGGCCCCGGGTCGATTCGCCGGAGATCCGCGAGGCGATCGCAGAGCGGTGACCCTTCACCTGCTGCACGACCGGCAGGGCCGCATGTAGAAGATGTGGCCACCGACCTGAGCGACCTTGGCCAGTGACGGCCGCCAATAGGGCACCATCCAGTCGGCATGATAATGGCTCGCCCGCCCGACCGGTGCATAGACTTGGCCACGCAACGCGCGCTGCGCGAGCCGGCGCGCCTGTTCCCACCCGGCGCGTTCCGGACGGCGGGTAACCGATCCGTCGCACACGAAGGAAAATTGGCAGCCGCTGGTCCGCCCCGCGCCTTGGTACACCACTCCGCACACCGTCTTGGGAAAACCGGGCAGGCGGACCCGATTGAGCACGACCTGGATCACCGCCCGTTGTCCGCGCGGGTCACGCCCGGCTTCATACAGCGCCGCGGTAGCGAGGCATTCGGCCGCCTGTTCGCGCCCGGCCGGCGATCCATGGAACACGAACCGCGCAGCCGGCGGCAATCGGCCCGCCGCGATAGGGACCGCCGCGTTCGAAGCCCGCGCCTCGTCGGCGGTAAGTGGCCGAGCCCCGCCGTGCGGAAGGCGGCTGACGCTTAGCAGCCCGTAGAGCAAAACGATCGCGACGATCGCCGCCAGTAGCAGCGGCCAGCCCGCGGCGGTGCGTCGGGCTGAACGCCGCTTGCGGGGACGGGCTCGCGGACGCCGTCGGGGTCTAGGTCTGGGGCGCCGGTGGTCCATGCGACCGCGGCTCTACTCGGACGGACGAAAGGCGCCACCGGAATCGCACGCGGATCAACGATCTCTGTTACCCGCCTGAGCGTCGTTCTGGAACCATTCAGGCAGTTCGGGACATATAGTCATCTGGCTCGTCGCCAAATGGTTTCCAGGCCCGAGTCGCATTCGAGGAGCCCCGTTATGAACAATTTCCTGACTAAGGCCGGCTTATCCCTCGCTCTGGGCGCCACCGCGCTCGCGGTTTCCACCCCTGCCGAGGCGCAGCGCTATCGCGGTGGCCGTGGTTACGACCGGACCGGCGCCGCGGTGGTGGCGGGCGTTGCCGGCCTGGCGGTTGGCGCCGCGCTCGCGTCGGGCGGCCACCGTTATTATTACGACGACTATCCGCGCCCATATTATCGGCCCTATTATCGCTCGGCTTATCCGTATTCCTATCCGGTCTACCCATATGCATATCGTGGCTATGCCCCAGTCTATTATGGGTATCCGGGCTACCGGGGATATCGAGGCGGCTATTGGCATGGCGGTGGCTGGCATGGCGGCGGACGCGGCTTTTACGGCCACCGCCGCTAAGACCAGGCCAGCCTGAGCCACGCGCTTAGTGAGCGTTGACTGCGGCCAGGGCAGCGTCGAAGCGGCCTTCCGCCTCGGCGCGACGCAGGAAGCCGACCCGCTCGACACAGATCTCTGGCGGGGTCGGCTTCTGCTGAAACAGCGTCATCACCTCGTCGATGAAGTCGGCGAGCGGAAGATAGCCGGGACGATCGGATTGACCCGGGGTAAGCTCGGTCTGCACCGCCGGCGGGACCAGTTCAATCACCTCGGTCGTACCGCTCAACTGTGCGCGCAGCGATACCGTATAGGAATGGATTGCCGCTTTCGTCGCCGAATAGGTCGGCGCAGTGACCAACGGCACAAACGCCAGCCCTGACGATACGTTGACGATCGCCGAGCCCGGCTGCTTGGCGAGATGTCCGACCAGCGCGTCGATCAGCCGGATCGGTGCGAGCAGGTTGGTGATGACGGTCGCGCCGGTGTCGGCTAGGTCGCGTGAGCCGGTCAGTTCCTCACTACGCATGATGCCGGCATTATTGATTAGTACGTTGAGCGCCGGATGCGTTGACACCAGCTGCGTCGCGAAATGAGACAATGCGACCGCGTCGTCGAGGTCGACAGCAATCGCGTGCATGTTCGAGCGGTCGGCGATGGTCTCGTCAAGCGCGGGTTGCCGACGTCCGGCGACGATCACCACGTTGCCGAGGTCGTGGAAGCGTCGCGCCAGTGCGCGGCCGATGCCGGAGCCGCCGCCGGTGATCAGGATGGTGTTGCCGGTGGGATTCATGGGGCGTCTCCGTCATGGGGTGTTCCAGGCGATCTAGGTCTTTACGCACCAATCGAAAGAGGGCACCCAGAAGTTTCATACCCACCGGAAAGAGAGTGATGCCCGCGCCACCTACCATCGCAGCGGAATGCGCCTCGCCCGCCGATATCGATCCGCGCGTCGAGGCCCTAGTTAACCAGTTGATCGGTCGCGTTGCCGATAAATGGACGATGCTGATTCTCGAGGTGCTCACCGAGCATGGCGAATTGCGTTTCACTGCTCTGTCAGCACGGGTGGAAGGGATCAGCCAGAAGATGTTGACCCAGACGTTGCGGCAAATGGAGCGCGACGGGCTGGCAATTCGCACCGTCCACGCAGTGGTGCCGCCCAAGGTTGAGTATCGGCTCACCCCGCTTGGCCTGAGCCTAGCCGCCGCCTTCTGCGGCGTGTGGATCTGGGCCGAGCGAAATCTGGACGCGATCGAGCAGGCACGGTCGATTTTCGATCGCAGGCGAGACGGTTAGCGGCGTAACCGCCGTTGAACGATGCATTTTTTACACCGCAACATAATTGCCGCCGATTTGTAACGGACACGACACGATCCTCGGCCACTGCCCCCCAGACATCGTTACCCCAGGGGGATTCCAGTGCTTTGTAAGAATGTTTTGCTACCAACGCGGCTGCTTGCTGCGACCGCTTTGTGCTCGATCCCGATGCTCCAACCGGCACGCGCCGCCGTCGAGGACCCGAGGATTGCTCCCGCTTTGACTGAGAACGTCGATCAGCTCAATGATGTCGTGGTAACCGCGCAGAAGCGCCCGGAAAGTCTGCAGAAGACGCCGATCTCGCTCTCGGTGATTAGCGCGCAAGGACTCCAGGACCGGCACGTCGTGTCGATACTCGATCTCGGCGACGGCGCGATTCCCTCGCTCAAAGTTGCGCCCTTTTATTCGCGCAATTCGGCGCTGATTGTGAACATTCGCGGAGTCGGTGTGCTGTCCGATGGCAATCAGCCTGCGCGCGACCAAGGCGTCGGCATCTATGTCGACGGCGTCTACATGGGCCGCGCACAGGGCCTAGGCACCGCGCTATTCGACGTGAATAGCATCGAGGTACTGAAGGGGCCCCAGGGCACTTTGTTCGGCCGCAATACCGAGGGCGGCGCGGTAAACATCACCACGAAGAAGCCGAGCGGCGAATTCCACCTCAATACGATTGCCGGCGCTGGCAATTACGCCAGCTACAAGGGCGAAATCCATCTGGACTTGCCCGAATACCACAACATCAGCCTGAAAGTGGATGGCGTAGTCGCGCATCGTGATCCGATGGTGAAGAACCCGCTGAGCGGCGCCGACGGCTTCAACCAATATGACAAGCGCGGCTTGCACGTTGAGGCGCAGTGGAAGCCGAGCGACAGCTTGAGTGTCGATTATTCGTACGACACATCTTACGATTCCTCCACATCACTCTACCTGCAGCTGCTTGCGCCGGGCACCAACAAGCAGGCAGCACTCGGCACGGTCCAGACGACGCGCGCCAACACCGCCATCGTCGGCGTCCCCGAGCAGCCGAGCGTCGGCAGGACCGACGGCCACCGCCTGACGTTGGAATATAACACGATGCCGGGTCTGACCCTCAAGTCGATCACTTCCTATCGTGAGCTGACCCAGAGCCAGTATGACAATGGCTCGGCGGCGACGACCCTGTCGAATACCACCGGCAATTTCACCGGAGCCAGCTTCGCCCGTTACAGCCTCGCCCAGTTCCGCCAAAACCAGTTCAGCCAGGAAATCCAGGCGATAGGCGAACTGCCGCGGTTCAAATATGTGATCGGTGCGCTTTATTATCAGGAGCGCGTCCAGGACAACGCCCAGGCCTTCTACACCAACCAGTTCACTAACGCTGCAGGCAGCGCCTACTCCGTTTTGTCGCTCGACCCGGACGCGCAGTCGATCGACCGTGCCAGCCATGTCGCCACCACCAGTGAAGGCGTGTTCGGCCAAGGCACCTACACACCCCCGCTGCTGAGCGACGCAGTCCACGTCACCGGCGGGCTGCGCTGGACCCGCGACATCAAACATGGCGAACTGTTCACCGTGAACAACGCGCTGCCAGTCGACCGCAACGGCGTAGTCGGCGTCATCCATCTCGACTCGTCTTGGTCGCGGGTCGATCCGATGGTCAATGTCGCGGTGGACGTCGCGCAGGGCGCGATGATCTACGGAAAATGGGGCACGGGCTACAAATCGGGGGGCGCCAACTCGCGCTCGCAAAATTACGACAAATTCGATCCCGAAACCGTGTCAATGTTCGAGATCGGCGCGAAGACCGAGTTTTTCGATCGCCACGCCCGCTTCAACGTTGCGGCTTATGCCGGCAGCTACAAGGACATTCAGATCGACTTCAGCCGCCCATATGAGACCGGCGGCGTACGCACCACGCGTACCACCACCTCGACGATCAACGCCCCCGGCACCGGCGGCCTGCACGGCGTGGAGGCCGAACTGACCGTGCTCCCGGCGCGCGGCCTGACGCTTGGTCTGTCCTATGCCTATAATTATGTCCACATCCCGGCGACAGTGAACCCGTATCCCAACGCGGCAGGTGTCATCAGCACGGTCGCCGTCCCGATCTACCAGACCTACACACCGGAACATTCGGGCAGCGCGACGTTCGACTACGAGCTGCAGATGCGCGGCTACACGCTACGCTCCCATTTCGACGGCAACATCGATTCGGGCTATTATGTGAGCAACAATGACCCGATCTACACCGCCCCCGGGGCCGCTGCGAATGTATACCAGCCCAAGGGCGAAGCCGGGTTGATAGTCAACGGCAACCTGACTGTCGCCGATATCGAGATGCCGCGGACCGGCGCAAAACTGTCGGTGTCTTTCTGGATGCGCAACATCTTCGACGAGCAGCATCTGTTCTATAAGGCATTGAGTCCAACGAGTGGCCTTAACGGCTTTTTTAATGAGCCGCGCACGTTCGGCGGCCAGGTCCAGGCAAAGTTCTGATGCGCATTCCCCCAACAATCACCGCCCTCGCCCTGTCGCTCGCTACGTTGTCGGGAGGAGCGTATGGTGCGCCCGTCCCGGTCGCCCCGCACGAGCGGCTGCTGCCGCTGCGGGGCGGCCGCAACTTCCGCGACCTTGGCGGCTACCGCACCGGCGATGGCCGCACCGTCAAATGGGGCATGCTGTTCCGATCCGGCTCCATGCACGGGCTGACGCCAGGCGACTATATCGCACTCCAGCAGCGCGGCATTCGCGTGGTCTGCGACTTCCGCGACACCCGCGAGCGCGCGGCGGAACCAGTGAACTGGCCTGCGGCGGACGCGCCGCGGATGCTAAGCGACGATTATCAACTCGACATGGCCGGACTTATGCCAACCGGCGAGAGGAAGAGCTGGACCGCGGAGCGCACCCGCGCAGCGATGGCGGCGAGCTATCCGCGGATGCTGGTGCAGTTCCGTGGGCAGTACCGCCGGATGTTCGCCGAACTGCTGGCGGGCAACGCGCCGCTCGCTTTCAATTGCTCCGCGGGCAAAGACCGCACCGGCATCGCCGCCGCGCTACTGCTGACCGCGCTGGGGGTGCCGCGCGAGACGGTGATCGGCGATTATCTGTTGACCAACCGCTATCTCGACACCGCCACTTTGCTCGACAGGAACAACAAGGCAACAGCGAGCGGCCCTTGGTCGCAGGTGCCCCCCGAGGTGATGAAGCCGATGCTGGCGGCCGATCGCGACTATATCGGGCAGGCGCTCGCCGTGCTCGACGCGCATTCCGGTGGCGCCGAGGGCTGGCTGCGCGATGAGATGGGTCTGTCGCAAACCGATCTCCTGCGGTTGGGCACGGCCTATCTGGAATAGAGCGACCACGCGACCGGCCGGGAAACCCCGGATCGGTCGCTTATCAATTTGGTAAAGCCGGCCCGGCATCCCTGCCGGATGCGTCAGACGATTTTCGACACGTTTTGGGCCCGGTTCGGACGGCGCATCGGGCCCGCCCTCGCCCCGCGCCTGCGCAAGGCGGGGCGATCACTCGAGTCCCTGGTTACGTTGCCGATGGCGCAGGCCGGCCGGTTCAGGATCGCCCGTCCCGAGCCCGCAGACGCGATCGATCGTCGTCTGGCCGATTTCAACCGAGATTTCCGGCGCCAAATACTGGCGCCGGTGGCCGGGGCGATCCTCGCGGTGGTCGCTTTGTCCTGCTTCGGCGTCTATTGGTCGGTTGCGAGCAGCAACGCGGTGTCGGTCGAACGTCAGATCCGCATGACCCGGGCCGCAATCGACGCCGGTATCGACGAACTCGCCTATCAACAAGAAAGCGACGCGATGTGGGCGCCGCTGGTCGGTCAACTCGGCCGTCGTAAGCTGAACCTGGCCTGGTTCGACGAGAATTGCGGCGCCTGGTTGTACCGGATGTTTGGCCACGACATGGTCTTCATCCTCGATGGTCGGGGCCTCCCGGTCTATGCCTCGGTCGACGGCAAGCGCGTCGCCGTGCAGCGCTTCGATGCGTTGCGCCCGGTGTTCGAGCCGCTGGTGCTGGGCGTACGCGGCAAGGCTCCGGACCTTGCGGGCCCTCATGATCGGATGCCTGGCAGAGCCGTGGTGGCCGGATCGTCGGCGCGTACCAGCCCGGCCGCGATCCACGATTCCGAAGCACTTCAGGTGCTGGGTCGTCCGGCTGCTGTCAGCGCCATGCGGATCGCCCTGCCCAATGGCGACGGCCCGCCACCGGACCGGGCGTTCATCATGCTCAACGTTGTATTCTTCGACCAAATCTATTTGGGGCAGGTAGCCGAGCGTAATCTGATCGATGGCCTGCGTCATTCTCCGACGCCGGACCTGCGCCCTGGCGAGACAGACCTGCTGTTCGTCAACGAACACGGGCTAAAGCTCGGCTATTTCCTCTGGAAGCCCGAACTTCCCGGAAAGCAAATTCTCGGAGTATTGGGACCAAGCGTGCTCGCTACCATCTGCTTCACAATCCTGGCCCTGGCGCTGCTCGTGCGCTCGCTCAGCAGGTCTCAGCATGGCCTGACGCGGTCCCAGCACCGCCTGATGGAAGCGCTAAGCGAAGTTCGTGAGCAGACCCGGCAGGCCGATACCGAGCGCGCCGCCGCCGCTACCGCTGCTGCCGAGCGGCTCGACTATCTCGAGCGCGAGCGGCAGCGGCGGGCCGAGCAATATGCCGCAGCGACGCGCGAGACCGAATTGTTGGCGCTCGCCGCGACTTTCGAGAGCTCAATCCACGCGATCGTGACCGCCGTCGGCAATGAAGCGCACGACCTCGACGCCTCCGCGCGCTCGCTGGACACGCTGGCGACCGACAGCGAGCGCCAGAGCGCCGAAGTCGCGCGCCGCGCCGAGAATGCGTCAGAGGCCGCACGCAAGGTCGCCGGGAGCGTATCGACACTGTCTCGCTCGATCGCGCAGATCGCCGCACGGGTCGACCGGCAGGCGGAGCTCAGCGTCCAGGCACGATCAAATTCAACGCTGGGCGATCTGGCAGTGTACCGGCTCGCCGACCGCGCGACCGACATTGGCGAATTTACCGGGAAGGTGCGCGCGATCGCCTCGCAGACCAATCTGCTGGCGCTCAACGCGACAATCGAGGCGGCGCGCGCAGGCGATGCGGGGCGCGGTTTCGCGGTAGTCGCCAGCGAGGTCAAGACGCTTGCCGAGCAATCCGCGCGGGCGACCTCCGAGATCGCCAGCTTGATCGACGCCGTGCATGAGAGCGCACGGGTGGCTAAGGGCTCGCTGTCCGACGTATCGGAGGCGGTTGAGGAATTAGCCGATGCGGCGTCAGCGATCCGCACGACGATCGCCGAACAGCGCGCGACCGCCCAGGATATAGAACGCAGCGCCGGCCGCACGGCTCAGGGCGCCAACGAAATGGCGGAACAGATCGGCAAGGTTGCGGTAGTGGCGGCCGAGGCCGGCGGACTATCCCGCAAAGTGCGCGGCGCCGCGGGCGGGTTACTGGACAATGCCGTCGCGCTGCAATCCGCCACCGAAGGTTTTGTGCGACATTTGCGTGCGGGCTAGAAATCGCTTGTTAGTTCCGTTGCATTTCAGAAACACAGCGTTGCGCGATCCGCCTTGATGCCCGCCCTTGGAAGCGCGTATCGGCGGGCACGCCTCCCACCAGCGCCGGAGATATCATGACCACCACGACCCAAGCCTATGCCGCGCAATCGGCCACCATGCCGCTTGTGCCTTTCAGCTTCGAGCGCCGCGATCCTGGCGCGAATGACGTAGCAATCGATATCCTGTTCTGCGGCGTCTGCCATTCCGACCTCCATACCGCGCGCGGCGAATGGGGCCACACCGCCTATCCGTGCGTCCCCGGCCATGAGATCGTCGGACGCGTCACCGCGGTCGGCGGCGACGTTACCAAATTTGTGATCGGCGACATTGCCGGCGTCGGCTGCATGGTAGACAGCTGCGGCCACTGCCCTTCGTGCAACGACGGCCTGGAGCAATATTGCGAGACGACCGGCTTCGTCGGCACCTACGGCGGGCCCGATACGGTTCTCGGCGGCTACACCTTCGGTGGCTATTCTGACCATATCGTCGTCGACCAAGGCTTTGTGCTTAAGGTGAGCCACGACGAGGCGGATCTCGCCGCGGTCGCGCCGCTGCTGTGTGCGGGCATCACCACCTATTCGCCGCTGCGCCACTGGAAGGTCGGCCCCGGCCAGAAGGTCGGCATTGTCGGTCTTGGCGGTCTCGGCCACATGGGCGTCAAGATCGCCGCGGCTATGGGCGCGCATGTCGTAGTGTTCACGACCTCGCCGAACAAACGCGAGGATGCGCTGCGGCTCGGCGCGCACGACGTGGTCGTTTCGAAGAACCCGGACGAGATGGCCGCCCATACAGGCAGCTTCGACTTCATTCTCAACACCGTCGCCGCACCGCACAACCTAGACCCTTTCCTGGAGCTGCTCAAGCGTGACGGAACGATGACGCTGGTCGGCGTGCCCGATTCGCCGCATCCGTCGCCTTCGGTCGGCACCTTGGTGTTCGGCCGCAAGTCGATCGCCGGATCGCTTATCGGCGGGATTCCCGAGACCCAGGAAATGCTCGATTTCTGCAGCGAACATGGCCTGCTGGCGGACATTGAGATGATCAAGATCCAGGACATCGACACCGCCTATGATCGGATGGTGAAGAGTGACGTGAAGTATCGCTTCGTGATCGACATGCAGTCGCTCACGACCACGGCCTAATCGACCGCCAGCCCGGGTAGCGCCGGGTCGGCCGCACACGCCATGACTCCGCGCGAGCTTCAGATCATTCGCCGTACCCGCCTGTTCGTCCGGCGCCGGCAGCGCGGTGCGCGCGGCGCAGTGACGGTGGTCAACCGCCGGCTGGCGACCGCCACGGGTGCGGTGTTGTTGGGGTTGGCCGCACTCGCCTTCGCCAAGCTCGGCGATCTGTCGCAGTCTGTCTTCGCGCAACTGGTGACGGCGCTGCCATATGCTCCGCTGTTCGTCACTCCCGCCATTTTCGCACTGGTCGTCTATGCTACCGCCCGCTTTGCGCCCGAAGCACGCGGGTCGGGCATCCCGCAGGTGATCGCCGCCTCGCGCGACCCGCAGGGCAAAGGCGGTGGGCCGCTCGTCTCGATCCGCACCGCGGTGATCAAGGTCGGCATGACGCTGGCGATGCTCGGCGCGGGCGGCTCGGTCGGCCGCGAGGGGCCGACCGTCCAGTTGAGCGCGGCGATCATGGTTGCTTGCCACCGGTTGTTCCGCGTGCCGATTACCGCCGGCGTTTTGATCGCGGGCGGCGCGGCGGGCGTCGCGGCGGCGTTCAACACCCCGCTCGCCGGGGTCGCCTTTGCGATCGAGGAACTCGCCTCTGCCTATGAGCAAAAAGTGGCGGTGCTGGTGATGGTCGCAGTGATGATCGCCGGCATCGTCAGCCTGGGGATCGCCGGTGACTATGTCTATTTCGGCACGATGCGCCAGACGCTCACACTGGCCGCAGTACTGATTGTGACTCCGGTAGCAGGGGTAGTCGGCGGACTGGCGGGCGGAGTATTCAGCCGGATCGTACTCGCGGTGGCGGCCCCCGGTCGCGCCTGGATCGTCCGCGCCAAGGCGCGTCCGGTACGGCTGGCGATCGCCTGCGGCCTAGTGGTGGCGATCGTCGGCATCGTCACGGGCGGCGCGACCTGGGGCACTGGGTATGACGCCACCCGGCATCTGGTCGAGGGCCAGGGCGAACCCTTGTGGTTTGGTCCCGCGAAATTCGTGTCGGCACTGATGGCGACGTTGAGCGGTGCGCCGGGCGGGGTATTCGCTCCGTCGCTGGCGGTAGGCGCAGGGGTTGGCAATCTGCTGGCTGCGGCCTTCCCCGGCGATCCGGCTGGCGCGGTCGTGCTCCTTGGCATGACCGCCTATTTTGTCGGCGTGGTACGCGCGCCGCTGACCGCGGTGATCATCATCAGCGAAACCACCGCCAGCCGCGGCATGATCATCCCACTGTTCGCCGCCGCGCTGATCGCCGATACGGTCAGCGCTCTGGTCTGCCGCGAGCGGCTGTATCATGGGCTCGCAAAGCCCTTCCTGGCGTCGCCTTCAAGCACCGAGCCGAAACCATGACCCACCGCATCCATACCCATATCCCGCGGTTACCGGACGAACTCGCCCGGCGCTACCTGGCGGTCAAGTTCGAGATCATCCCCGAATTCCTGCCGCGCAGCCAGATCGTCGATCCGGCGATCAAGCCACTCGCCAACCGCGACTGGAAGCTCGCCGGGCCCGCGATCACCGTGGCGCAGGACCGGGCGGGTACCTTCCTGCCGATCGCTGCGCTGGGCGTAGTACGACCGGGCGACGTGATCCTGGTCGCGGCGCGCGGCGATAACACCAGTGCGTCCTGGGGCGGCGGACTGACACGCTCGGCACGCAATCTACAGGTCGGCGGGGTGGTGGTCGACGGCCAGGTGCTCGACAGCGCCTCGATCCTGCAGCGCAAGGTTCCTGTGTTCTGCCGCGGCGCAACCGTCATCCATGACGGCGGCGACGTACCCGGATCCATCAACGTGCCGACCGTGTTCGGCGGGGTGCTGGTCTATCCGGGCGACTTCATAGTCGGCGATCTCGACGGTCTCGCGGTGATCCCGTTCGCACAAGTCGAGGAGATCCTGATCGCGGCGGAGGAAAAGGCAACGCGCATCGCCGCGATTGGCGAGCGTATGGACCGCGAAGGCGTTACCTTGTTCGACCTGCGCGGTGGCCGCGCGCCGACCCAAGCGCTGGGGATCGAATGGATTGACGACCCGGCTCCGTGACCCGGAGAGGATTGCTATCGGTTTGGCTCCGCCTTTCCTGATTCGCCCTCCGACAAACTCAGCACAAATCGAAGCTAGGTCGATTTAATGGCATCCATCCAGAATTCGGCGAGCGCTGGCGAGATGGTGGAGCACGATCCCGCTGGTGGTGGCGACGTTGAGCGAATCGAATCCCAACGCCATCGGGATGCGCACCGTTGCCGACCGTGCCAGCAGCGCCGCTGACAAGCCCGGCCCTTCGGCACCGAGTACCACCGCATGACGGGGCGACACGACGAGATCGGCAAGCAGCGCCTTTCCCGCGGGGCTGAGCGCGAGCGGCGCGAAGCCGTGGCGCTCGACCAAATCCAGCGCGTCCTCGTCGCGGGCAAGCCGCGCAAATGGCACCAGCAGCGCGGCGCCGACTGACACGCGGATCGCCTTGCGGTAGAGCGGATCGCAGCACTCCGCGTCGAGCACGATCGCCTTCACCCCGAAGCCGGCGGCGTTGCGGAAGATTCCGCCCATATTGTCGTGGTTGGCGATCGCCGAGAGCAGTAGCACGTCGCCTGGCCCTTCCAGTGCGGCGAGCAGCGCATCAGCACTCGGCGCCTCGACCCGGCGGCCGATCGCGAGGATGCCGCGGTGAAGCGCAAAGCCGGCAATCCGCTCGAGCACCGCCTGTGTAGCGGCGTAGACCGCAATCTCTTCGGGCAGCGGCGCGAGCGCCTCCGCCAGCGCATCCAGTCGGTGCGCAGCGACTAGTACTGATACCGGCCTATAGCATTGCGACGCGACCAGCATGTCCAACACCACCCGTCCCTCGGCGATGAACATCCCGTCGCGGCGGACTAGATCACGCTCGCGGATGTCGCGATATGCCTCGATCCGGGAATCCTCGGGATCATGGATGGCGATGATATTGGGCATGGGCTCTCCAGGTGGGCCAGTTGCCGTAGCGGGCAATCAGCCGGAAGGCACGGCCCTGCTGAGGGGTAGCGTCGGCTCGCACCTACTCTATGCTCGTTTCGAGCGGGAGTTTAGGTTTTGGTAGGAGCTCTTGGGCAAGCGCCCTAATGCGCCTCCTCAAGGCCATAGCGCGTCGCCCGCGCCGCCACCGCCGGATTGATCGCCAATGCGGCCGCGCGATCCGCGTCGGCTTGCGCGGTCTTGCCGAGCCGCCGCTGGACGATCCCGCGCATGTAGAGCGACCAGGCAACGCGCGGCTGCGCCGCGACCGCCGCATCATAATCGACAAGGGCCTTGTCGAGTTCACCACGCCGGAACCGGACCAGCCCTCGGCTGTCGAGAAAGTTGGAATCGCCCGGCCGAGCCCTCAGCGCTGCGTCGCAGTCGGACAGCGCCTTGTCGAGATCACGGTTGAGAAGCGCCCGTGTCCAGCAACGGCCATTGAAGGCGGTGGCACGATCATGGTCCTCGGGATGGCTCTGCAGCCACTGGTCGTAGCTGGCGATCGCAGATTCGAACGCATCGGTCGCCTGATACATTCCCGCCAGCCGGCGCCGCGCATCAGACGAGGGCGCAAGCGCCTTGTCCGCCGCTATAAGATCGACCAGTGCCCCCGCCGGATCGCGCGCGCCCATACGCAGTTGTGCCCGCGCCAGCCGGGCGTCAGCATCGCCGGGCGCCAAGTCGATCGCCTTGTCGAGATCGACCGCGCCCAGCAGCAGTTGACGGTTGGTAAGGCGGGCGGTGGCGCGCTGAACCAAATAATGCGCCTGGCCCGGGTCCATTGCCACCGCCTTGTCGAAATCGGCGATCGCTGCTTCATAATTATGGCGCGAGGCAAGGATCGCCCCACGGCGGCTGTAGCCGGCAGCGTCGGTCGGCTCGGCCACCGTGTCTTTCAGGTCGAGCTTCGCGCCGGTCTCATCGACGGCGCCTTTGGGGTCGAGCCCGAACATCGGCCCGCCCTCATAAGTGATCCACATCCGGTGAAATTGGTTGTCGACGTATACCCGGTGGGTCTGGAAAAAATCGACGCCGATCAGCATGTCGGCACCGTCAATCAACTTCTCGTTAATCGCGATCCACGGCCGCTTGATCGTCTCGCCGCCGATCTCGATCGAATCGAAGCGCGCCCGCCACGTACGAGTCCGGCCCTGGCCCAGACCATAAGAGAAACCATCGGCGGTCACGCCGGGACTGTCGGAAGTCACGCCGAGCCGCTTGGCCGCCGCCAGCGTTAGCACCGAGGTATCAGCGCCGGTATCGAATACCGCCTTGATCTTGACACCGTTGATCTTGATCATGCCGGTCGTATGGCGCTTAGCATCGAGCAATGTCTCAATGTCGATCGTGGTGACCGGCTTGATACCCGCCCAATAGCCCATGCTGGCGTGGCTGCAGTCCTTGCCCTTCATCAACCGA
>Ga0233335_1000148_pt1 | contig 14747 bp, 11 predicted proteins | sample GEONDECOMP222_FD_180695 | JGI IMG/M metagenome (GOLD analysis project Ga0233335, IMG submission 180695) | Leaf litter microbial communities from Shasta-Trinity National Forest, California, United States - GEON-DECOMP-222 | ecosystem: Environmental > Terrestrial > Plant litter > Unclassified... | reverse complement strand
CCAGACCGAGAAGGCGACGCCCTCCACGCCGTCCATCGTATGCGGCTGCGCGCCCATTGCATGGGCAAGCTCCCAATGCCGGCCCTCGTTGAACAAGTGCAGATCGAGGTCGCCCAGCACCAGGCCGAAGCTGTAGGCGTCCTCGGTTTCCTGCACCGCGCCGCCGGGCCAGGCGATGCGAAGCGCATAGGGCACATCCTCGGCGAGCGCGCCGACGAATAGCCCAGGCGCCTGCTCATCAAGCGATCCGAGGTCGCGGGCGTCGTCGCGCGCGAACAGCGTCACCGCCTCGGCACCGGGCTGGAAGGTCCGCACCGTGCCGTCATGCGCGCCAAGCATCGCGAACGGATCATTCAGCCTAGCCTCAAGCAACGCCGCGGCAGCGCCGAGCAGATCGTCCGGTGCGCTCACGATGCGGCCTCCTGCAGCAGGCGTTCGGTGGCGGACGCAAGCCCCGCGATCGGAACGCCGATCCAGTCGGGGCGGTTTGCCGCCTCATAGACGATTTCGTACGCGGCCTTCTCAAGCACGAAAAGGTTGAGCAGCGGCTCGTCCGTCGCTGCGGAAACGCTGCGGTAGCCGCCCAGGAAAGCCTCGGCGGCGCTGCGTCGGAAATCCTCGTAGCGCGCATCGCTGCGAACTTCCTGCGACTCCGCGAGCGCGGGGCGCACACGCTTGGCAACCGCTGCGGCATAATCAAACGAGCGCAGCATGCCCGCCAGGTCACGTTCGGGTAGATCTTTGGCGCGGCGTTCGTCGAGTGTGCGAACGGGTTCGCCCTCGAAATCGATCAGCATCACATCGCTGCCCATCACAAGCGTCTGACCCAGATGCAGATCGCCGTGGACACGCGCGCGCGTGCGCCCTTCCGCATTGCGCGCGACGTCGCGGATACGTACTCTCAACTCCGAATAATGATCGAGAAGATAGGCGGCAGCCGCCGCGTCGTGTCCCTCGAGCGTAATAGCTTTGATCAGGCCCAGCGCCTTGTCCAGCTCGCCCTCAATCCGTCTGGAGAGCCGATCCGCGTCGGCCGTCGTAAGCAGTTCCGGAGCGAACGCGGGTTCGTCGCTCGGCCTCGCCAGTACGATGTGCATTTCCCCAAGTCGCCGCCCGAGATTGTGGGCGAAATTCTCGTAGTTGGAGGAGTTCCAGTCAGCATCGGTCGCGAGCCGGTCGAGCAGGCCCAATGTCCATGCCCAGCCATCCCCTTGATTGTAGACGAAGCGCTGCACCAGCATTATCAGGCTCGATACCTCGTCTTGGTCGAGCCACACTTCGCCCAAGACTGCGGGAACGTTCTCGAAACCGTGGGCGCAAAGATAGCGCACCATTTCCGCATCAGGGTGGATCCCCGGCCGCACCTTGCGAAGCAGCTTGAGCACGGCGCGTTTGCCCAGAACCATCGTGCTGTTCGACTGTTCGGCGCCGATCCATTCGGGTGAGGCATCGGTACCAATGTCCAGTTCGGCGGTGCCGACGAAACGAAGCGCGCCGCCCTCCACGGGGACCGCGTCGCCCCGCCCGATTGCTCCGATTACCGCCGCCGCGAAGCTCGAAACGGTGAAGCCGTCCGTCAGCAGGCCGACGCGGCGCTCGCGGCGTACCCGGCCGATCGCAAGATTGGAGGCGAACGGCCCCTGCAACTCGCCATCCCAGGCAATTCCCAGCGGCAAAGTGTAGGTTTGCGTGCCGCTATCCGTAGTCACCTCAATCAGAGTCAATACGAGGTCACTGACTTCCGGCAGCATGACTGTGCGCGCGACGCGCACCCGATGGATCGCCTCGTCTTTTTCGCCGAACCAGCGGCGCTCGGCCACATAAGAGGGCAGGATCTCGCGTTCGAGCACCTGCGCGTTGCGGCCCTGCGTGGCGTCGGCGATGCTAGGCCGCAGCACAAAGGTGAAGCGCTCGACGTCGGGGCCAGGTGCCGCGCTCGCCCAATCGGGCGCGGCCACGTCGGACGACAGGCTAAACCACAGAAAACCATACGGCGGGAGCGTCAGCAGGTAGGGAAGCTGCCCGACGGGCGGAAATGCCACACCGCCTGACAATTCTTGCGGCGTTCGCCCCGAGAATTCGTGCAAGTCGAGCTCGACCGCCTGTGCGGTGCGACTGAGATTGGCGACGCACAGTACCATCTGTTCGCCCTTCTCGCGAAGATAGGCGAGAATTTTTCGGTTGGCGGGGCGCAGGAAACGCTGTGTGCCGCGTCCGAAAGCACGATGCTCGCGCCGGACGGCCAGCATCCGCTTCAACCAGTTGAGCAGCGAATGCTGGTCCCGTTCCTGCGCCTCGACGTTGATAACCTGAAACCCGTAGAGCGGGTCCATTATCGCCGGAAGCGTCAAGCTTGCCGGATCGGCGCGCGAAAAGCCGCCATTCCGATCCGACGACCATTGCATCGGCGTGCGCACTCCGTCGCGGTCGCCGAGATACACGTTGTCGCCCATCCCAATCTCGTCGCCATAATAGAGGACCGGCGTTCCCGGCATCGTCAGCAGCAGCGCGTTCATCAATTCGATCCGGCGTCGGTCCCGCTCCATTAACGGCGCGAGGCGCCGACGAATGCCGAGATTGATGCGCGCGCGCTTGTCCGCAGCATAGGTATTCCACAGATAGTCGCGCTCCGCGTCGGTCACCATCTCGAGCGTCAACTCATCATGGTTGCGCAGGAAGATTGCCCATTGGCAATTTTCCGGGATCTCCGGGGTCTGGCGCATAATGTCGGTGATCGGGAAGCGGTCTTCCTGCGCAACCGCCATGTACATGCGTGGCATCAGAGGGAAGTGGAAAGACATATGGCATTCGTCGCCCCAGCCCTTCTCGTTAATTTCGCCGAAATATTGCTGCGTATCCTCGGGCCACATGTTAGCCTCGGCGAGCAACATCCGGTCTGGATAATGCGCGTCGAGATCGGCGCGGATCTTCTTGAGCACGGCGTGCGTCTCGGGAAGGTTCTCGTTTGAGGTGCCGTCGCGCTCTATCAGATAGGGGATAGCGTCGAGCCGCAGCCCGTCGACGCCGGCGTCGAGCCAGAAGTGCATTACCGACAGCACTTCCTCGAGCACGCGCGGATTGTCGAAATTGAGGTCGGGCTGGTGCGAATAGAAGCGATGCCAGAAATAGGCCTGCGCTTCCTCGTCCCACGTCCAGTTCGATTTCTCGGTGTCGCAAAAGATGATGCGCGTGCCCGAATACAATTTGTCGGTGTCCGACCAGACGTAGAAATTGCGTTCCGGGCTGCCGGCGGGAGCCTTACGTGCGGCCTGGAACCAGGGATGCTGGTCGGAGGTGTGATTAATCACCAGTTCGGTGATGACGCGCATGCCGCGCGAATGCGCCGCCGCTATGAAGGAACGTGCGTCCTCCATCGTTCCATAATCGGGGCTAACGTCTCGATATTCGCCGATGTCGTAGCCGTCGTCGCGCCGCGGGCTAGGATAAAAGGGCAGCAACCAGATCGCGGTGACGCCCAGCTCCGCAACATAGTCGAGCTTGGCCATCAGTCCCGCGAAGTCACCGATCCCGTCATCGTTCGAATCGAAGAACGATTTGACGTGCACCTGATAGATGACAGCGTCCTTGTACCACAGCGGATCCTGCTCGATCGCAGTCATGCAATGTCTCCAGGGGAGATACGCCAGATGCGGTAGGGTTGATCGGAGTCGAGGCGGATGTGCTGCATCTTCCCGTGCCAGTGGAAGCGATAGCCTTCCGCCAAGTCCTCGACCGCGACGCTGGCGAAATCGGACAAGCCAAATTCCCAAAGCGGCACCTCGAAATCGGTCTCCTGCGGATGGTGCGGGTCGAGGCTGACCATCACCAGGATCATGTCTTTGCCGTCGGCCGCGGGCTTGGCGTAATAGAGGATACTGTCGTTATACGCTGCGTAGAAGCGCGTGTTCAGGTGGGTCTGCAGCGCGGGGTGCGCGCGGCGCAGGCGGTTGAGTAAGGTGATGTCAGCGATGATGTTGCCGGGCTCCGTCCAGTCGCGCGGGCGCAACTCGAACTTCTCGGAATTGAGATATTCCTCCTTTCCCGGGATCGGCGCGGCCTCACACAGCTCGAACCCCGAATATACGCCGAACAGTCCCGACAGCGTCGCCGCGAGCACCGCGCGGATGCGGAAGCCCGGCCGGCCCGACGTCTGCAGGAAATAAGGGTTGATGTCGGGAGTGTTGACGAAAAAATGCGGGCGGTAAAATTCCTTCGGCGCGGTGGTGGTGAGTTCGGTGATATACTCGGTCAGCTCGGCCTTGCTGTTCCGCCATGTGAAATAGGTGTAGCTCTGCGAGAAGCCGAGCTTTGCTAGGCGGTACATCATCGCCGGCTTGGTGAACGCCTCGGCTAGGAAGATCACCTCAGGGTGGCGCGCGCGCACCTCTCCGATCATCCACTCCCAAAACGGCAACGGCTTGGTGTGCGGATTGTCCACGCGGAACGTCTTCACTCCGCGCTCGACCCATAGCAAGACCGTGTCGCGCAACGCCGTCCACAAATCCGGCACAGCTTCTGGCCCGTAGAAGTCGACGTTGACGATGTCCTGGTACTTCTTGGGCGGATTCTCGGCATATTTCATCGATCCGTCGGGCCGCCAAGCGAACCAGCCGGGATGCTCGATCAGCCAGGGATGGTCCGGCGAGCACTGGATCGCAAAGTCGAGCGCGATCTCCAGGCCGTGCGAGTGTGCCGCCTCCATCAACGCCAAAAACTCGTCGAGCCCACCAAGTTTCGGGTGGATCGCCTCGTGCCCGCCCTCGGCTGCGCCGATCGCATATGGGCTACCGGGGTCGTCCGATTCGGGCGTCAGCGTGTTGTTCGGCCCCTTCCGGTTGGTGGTGCCGATTGGGTGTATCGGTGGGAAATAGAGCGTGTCGAACCCCATCGCGCGGATCGCCGGCAGTCGCGTCATCACGTCGGCGAAATTGCCGTGCCGGCCGCCTGCCTGCGAGCGCGGAAATAGCTCGTACCAACTTGAGAAGCGCGCGCTCAGCCGCTCGGCATCGATGGGCTGTACGGCCGAGCGCAACCGGTACGGACGGTCGTCGGCTCGCTCCATCGTCGAGGCGAGTTCTTTAGAGAGCAGCAGAGTGGCTTCTGTGTCCCCAGCCAGGCAATCCGCAAACTCCGCCAATTCCTTCTTTAGCGCGCCCGACGCGCGGTCCCGTGCTTCCTCGACCAACAGCCGCCCCTCAGCGTGATCGACCGGCGCAGCTACGCAAGCTTCCAGCTTCTTGCGGAAGTCTCGAGCAAAGCCGCCAAAGCGGTCAAGCCAGGCCTCAACGACGAACTCATGCCGGCCAAGACGCACCGCGGCGAATTCAGCTCGCCACCGCGCGTTCGACAACTCCTCCATCCGCACGGCGGTCCATCCGGCCTCGTCCGCACAGCGCCACAACAATTCGGCGGCAAGTTGCTCGTGCCCATCGGTGAAGATCGTCGCCTCGACCACCACCGATTCCCCGGTCACCCGCTTGACCGCGAAACCGCCCTCAACATGGGGCGTCAATGCTTCGACAACGAGGCGCGGCAACTGCGCTGCGGAAATCGCATCAGCCGCGGCCACGTCCGGGGTGATCGGCGCCGCGCGGCGCGCCGTCAGCATCCGCACTTCACCCCCGGCCAGCGCGGCGAATGCATCGTGGCCGAAGGATTCGAACGCGGCTCCTGCTGCCGGCAGCAAAATCGCTGGGTCCGGAGCAGACTGAGCCATTGAAGTGGTATTGATCAGCACCAGCAGCGCCGCACGCGCATCTCGGACGTCGCTGGCATCGACGCGCAGCAGTGCCGTCACGGCGCCGCCCGAACCACTAAGCCGGCGCGTCTCACCGGCAAAGAGCGCGGCCTGCCGAACCGCCTTCGCTGCCGAACGTGCAAGTCGAGGATCCCGGTGGAAAACTTCCAGTGGAAGTATGAGGCCATCCCCGCTTGTAGCGGCCGCCATAAGGCTGGATCCGACATTCTTTTCCAACAACTGCCTTGCGCTGAGTTCGGCGATCAGCGGCGCTATCGAGCGCAGATCCTCCCGTTCCTCCACCAGAAAGGCGGCACGCAGGTCCCAGGAACCAAAGGATGATACAATGCCGTCAAGTCGCACCTCGCGAAGCTCACGCACGCCCTCACGCGACCCTTGCTGCCACACCGCGATCGCCGTCACTCCCTCGTTTTGAAGCCGAAGCAACGCAATGAGCCTAGCGAGAAAATCCGGCGCGATCCGCTCAGCACAAAGAAATCGGAATCCTCGCACCCCGGCGCCCAGCATCGAGGCCAGCCGCTCTGCAATCGTCGGGAGCAAAATCTCCGCAGCGCCGTCCGCATGCAATCGCGCCAGCGCATGCCCCGAAGCGGTCGTTGAGACACGGGGGTCGATCCTCTCGCGGTCGGCCGATCGCTGTAATGCGAACAGCGCCGGAGCCTCGGAAACCAGTGGATGGTCGATCGGAAACGTGACGATATCAACGTCCAGCAGGAGCGCTAGCCCCGCCTTCGCGCAGCTCTGCTGCAGGCCTGTTGGAAGCGCGTAGCCCGATCCGATGCCGCCGTCCGGCATACGCCATAAAATGGCGTGGAACCCTGCCGCCGCTGCCGCCGCTAACGTGCCATCCTCCAGTCGTTCACTGTCCGCCATCCCGGAGCCGGCGGAAAGGATGCAGGACAGGCGTGAAGGCAAATCGGATCTCCAGCGGGCTCAGCCAACGATAACCCTGATCGGCGTCACACGTTCCCGCCGCCACATCTAAGATGCTGTAATCTAGATTAATTCGGCGCGTCTTTTTGCGCATTAATGCGTTGAAAAGTTCCGACCCAAGGAATGAATGTGATGCAGAGACTTGTTGTCGTCTCCAACCGAGTTGCAGATCTCGACGCGAAGGGGGAAGCGTCGAGCGGAGGGCTGGCGATGGCCATGTCAGCAGCGTTGCGCGAGCATGGCGGACTGTGGTTCGGATGGAGCGGCAACGCTAGCGAAGAATTCTCGCCCAAGGCGACCGTGGCCTCTCACGGAAACGTCCAGACCGCCCTACTCGATCTCGATCAGCAGGCGGTAGACGAATATTATAATGGCTTCGCGAATCGGACCTTATGGCCGCTTTGCCATCAACGCATGGATCTCGCCGCCTATGAGCGATCGTTCAGTACAGCCTATGCACAGGTCAACGCCTGCTTCGCCGCGGCGCTCGCACCACTCCTGCGCGGCGACGATGTCATCTGGGTGCACGACTACCATCTAATCCCACTCGCGCGCGAGCTGCGCAAGCTCGGCGTGCGCAACCGCATAGGTTTCTTCCTGCATATACCCTGGCCAGCGAGCCAGATCATGGCCACCCTACCGCGCCACCATGAACTGGTGCAGTCGCTGTTCAACTACGACCTGCTCGGCTTTCAGACCCGCGAGTGGCTGCGAGCCTTCCAGGAGTATGTCGTGACAGAACTCGACGGAACCGTCGATGGCTCGATCGCATCAGCATTCGGCAGCACCGTAATCGCCGCTGCCTATCCCATCGGACTCGACATGAACGAGATGAAATCGTTGGTGTTGTCTCAGGCCGCGCGGGACAGCTTCGAATCGATTCGCGAGTCCAGCAACGGCCAGAGAATGCTGCTCGGAGTCGATCGCATCGATTACACCAAAGGATTGCCGAATAAATTCTCTGCCTATTCACAGTTTCTCCAAGACAATCCTGAACGGCGCGAGAACGTATTCATGCTTCAGATCGGCCAACCAAGCCGAACCGATGTCCTCGACTATAGAGAGCTCAACGAAGAGTTGTTGTCGGAGGCTGGACGCATCAACGGCGAGTTCGGCACGATTGGCTGGAGCCCTTTACGTTTTCGCAACCAGTCAATGCAGCGCGATGTGTTGGCGGGAGTGTATCGCGCGGCGCATGTCGCAGTTGTCACGCCGCTACGCGACGGCATGAACCTGGTCGCAAAGGAATACGTCGCTTCTCAGGATCCGGAGAATCCTGGCGTACTGATCCTGTCGCGATTCGCCGGCGCAGCAGCTCAGATGCGCGAAGCGCTGATCGTCAATCCATATAGCCGGGAAGACGTTGCTGAAGCCATGCGGCGGGCGCTCGACCTCCCCCGCAGCGAACGGATAGCCCGTTGGAAGGCACTATTCACAGGTCTGCAACGCAACGATTTGACTCACTGGAGAGATACGTTCCTCCGAGATCTTTTAACTACCAGCTTTGAGCGCGGGTTTCACGTCGAGCATGACTCGTCCGAAGCATTTATGGTTTGAAGTGCTTGAGCGCAGTATGCCCGCTTGGGCCGGTAGTAGATCGGCGCCGAAGCGGGATCATTCCTTTTTTCACGCTCGACACGACGCGGCGCATACACCAGTCGACTACGACGCACAGATAACGCCGCCGCTCACCATAGGTATTGTATGTGTAATGTCCATTGTTCAGCGGTGGCTCCGATTATCGATCACCAGCGCGCGCGGCACGTAAATCCGCTGCCACAGCACCGGCTTCAGTATATTAAGCTACCTCGGAATGTCAATAAAATGAAGCCAAGTGCATGATCGAAGGTGCCCGCATTCGCTTGAATTTCTCTGGATAGGTCGGATTTTTGGGTTGCACCGTATTTTTGCGACCGTCACAGCCATACCAAGTACAGTACAGTATGACCGCCGTGAGCAATCTGATGTGTATTCGCCTCATAGAAAGGCACGCGCGTATCTCTGATCCTTGCCGGCTCTCCTGCAGGCTTGGCGGCTCAATATTTCGCTCATTGCGCTCTCTGACAGCCGACATCTTTAGTAACAATATCCTACATCTTGTAGAAAGGGGTAGCGCCTAGCCAGTACCCGCGGCGTACCAATGATCACTCAGAGCGTTCGATCTATGTTTCATCGAAACAATCGCACCTGCGATTGGAAAAATCGTTTTTCAACCTGACGCATTTCTGCCTATCGTTACGGATGCGCATTAAAGAGATGAATTCTGTCGGCATCTCGAACGGCGCTTGAAAATCATGTGGACAGTCACGCTCAGCGCACTTAAATATTATCGGCAAAATCGTAGGTGACATACTTATCCTGTAGCGATATCAATGGCGATTATGACGTAGTTGCCTGGGCTAACTTCAACCCACTTATTCGACTTTGAAAAGCTGCTTTGACGATCCCGATAAATCAATTACGCCTCTTTCTCTGTACGACGGAATCGCCGAGCGATGGCAACCAGGGGAAGTATCGTGGGGCCTAGCGGCGACAATAGCGATATAGCGGCCAAAGATGGTTCGCTATCCGACGCGGATCTCATTGCAGAGCTACGAGCCGCGGTCGGGGCGCGAGATGCTTTCATCGCTATCGCAGCCCATGAACTAAGAAATCCAATGACGCCCATGTTGGCGCAGGTAGACCTGATGCGCCGCCAGCTGGCGTTGGGTCGCGCATCATTGGAGACGGTCGACGCCGGGCTCGAGCGTTTACAGTGGATGACAGCTCAGTTCGTGAAGCGCACTACGACGTTGCTCGACGTATCGCGTGTCACGACCGGTAAATTGAAGCTACAGCCCGAAACAGTCCGATTGGCACAGCTCATACGGCAAATAGCCGCCAGTTACGCGCCTGTTGCCGCCCGTTCTAAATCCTCTGTTAATGTCCAGGCGCCCAGCACGATTGAACTTCAGGCCGACCCGCTAGCCGTCGAGCAGGTGATCGATAACTTGATTTCAAATGCGTTGAAGTACGGAGCAGGTCGGCCAATCGATGTGACGGCACGTACAGATAGCGATACGGCCGTGATAGAGGTTCGTGACCGCGGCCCGGGAATACCGGAGGCGGAACGCGATCGAATATTCGAGCGTTTTGAGCGGGCTATTGGCACAGAGGATCGTGCTGGTGGTTTCGGCTTAGGCCTCTGGATCGTTGTTCAATTAGTTGAGGCTATGGGAGGCACCGTGCAAGTAGAGAGCATGATCGGCGAAGGGTCGACATTTTCCGTCAGGATGCCGGTGATACTAGGAAGCGAAGCGTGACTGCAGTCTATGCTCCCGAGGGCCGGCTAACGACCGGCGTGCCCGGTCTCGACCTAGTCCTCGATGGAGGCTTCCTTCGTGGCGGCGTTTACATCCTGCAAGGACAGCCAGGGGCGGGAAAGACAATTCTCGGCAACCAAATGTGTTTTCACAAAGCGGCAAGCGGGGGACGCGCCCTATACATAACGCTCCTTGCCGAAAGCCACTCCCGGATGATGGCCCATATCGGTGCCCTGTCGTTCTTTGATCTGTCAGCCATACCAGACCGCCTGAGTTATCTCAGCGCTTTCCGAGAGTTGGAAAATAATGGTCTGGAAGCCCTGCTCGGCCTTATTCGGCGCGAGATGAGGACGAGCCAAGCAAGCCTATTGGTTTTGGACGGCTTAGTGGCTGCGGAGGAAAGCGCCACCAGCGCTCGTGAATTTAAGAAGTTCATTCATGAACTGCAAACCCTTACCGCCATTAATGACAGCACCACATTCTTGTTAACAAGCACGGGGGCGTCTCCCCTGCCCCTCGCCGCCGAGCACACGATGGTCGATGGAGTGATCGATATGAGCAACCGGCTGTACGGCCGGCGCTCAGAACGCGATTTGCAGGTGCTCAAGCGCCGCGGCGGCGGCTATCTTCAAGGGCGGCACTCTTTTCGCATCACTTCAAAGGGCATTATCGTCCACCCCCGCACCGAGGCTCTGCTGAGGCGTCCAACACAGGCCGACAGCCCCGATCGCGGTCGTATGACGATCGGCGTGGACGGCTTGGACAAGGCATTAGGCGGCGGATTGCTTCACCCGACGACGACCCTAGTGATCGGACCCGCAGGCATCGGAAAAACGACTCTAGGTCTGCATTTCTTGAGCGGATGCGATGTTGACGAACCAGGCTTGCTGTTTGGCTTCTACGAAACGCCCGAGCGAATTGCATCGCATGCAAAATCTTTGAATTTGCCGCTTGCGGAGCATCTTTCGTCTGGCACCGTTGAAGTGCTCTGGCAACCAGCGACGGAGGGCTTGCTCGACGAGATATGCGAGCGGATTGTTGCCTCCGTGCGTCGCCGAAAGGTAAAGCGCCTCTTCCTCGATGGCGTTGACGGCCTTTCAAAATTGGCCGTGGAGCCTGATCGCGTCAGTCACGCGATGAGTGCGCTAACCAACGAACTTCGTGCGCTTGGCGTGACTACGCTCTACAGCTCGGAGGCCGAGCTAGGAGCGCCGGTTCTTGGAAACGCATATGCGGGTTTGTCAGTTAAGGGTGTGTCCGCAGTTGCCGAGAACGCGATCGTCATGCGCTTTATCAATCGCAATGCCGCCCACTACCGAATTATTTCAGTATTGAAGGCGCGAAACAGCGCCATCGACGATCATTGGCACACCTACCGGATGACAGACGCCGGGATCATAGTTGAACCGGACGCGGGGCAGGCCGAGCGCGTTTTGGAAAGTCTTACCCATGCCAGGAATGGCCAATGTAACCCGCCTATTCAGGAGCACTGAGGTGGCAAGGGTGTTGGTGGTCGACGACGAGTTCGGCATCGCCGAGGTGCTGGCGGCGGTGCTGGAGGATGAGGGTCATGTGGTCGCCTTAGCCATCAATGGCCGCATGGCGTTAGCTTCGATCAAGGAGAACATACCAGACCTCATTATCACCGACTTCATGATGCCGCTCATGGATGGACCAGCGCTGGTCCGCGCGGTGCAATCACAATCTCACCTGAATGGCATTCCGATCGTAGTGATGAGTTCAATGCCCGAAGAAACAATTGCCGATCGCGTCAGTGGCTATGCTCAATTCTTGCGTAAGCCATTCAGGATTGACGACGTGATTGCAATCGCAATCAAATTCCTCCCGGCCTGAACGGTTCAATCAATTTCTAGAAAATCTCTCGCCAGCGTAGTTGATTACCCCTCTCGCCGGAAATCAGCCCACGAACGTCAATAACTTCGTCCAGCGATCGTCATCAGCCATCTCGTGTACCAATAAGTTTATCCAGCCCTGAGTCCCCAGCGCATATGACTGAAACATATGATTATCCGTTTCGAAGAGCTCCTGTTCGGAACCCTCAGACTCAAATTGGCGTCGGGCAATTCGAGACATTCATGGTGTTCATCTTCCCTCTCGACGGGTAAGAAGGCGACCCAGACTAGCATATAATTAGCGGGAATCACATTTATCGCTATTTACGTGTTGTGGCTGATTGTCTTGGGTGCACCATTCTGGTCTTCAGGTGTCATACGAATAGACATGTAGCACAAGCTATCGTCCTTGCCCATCGCAGGTCCGGAGTGTTATTCTGGCAATCGAGGTTAGCGCCACATGTCCTTGCAAGTAAATACAACCCCCACGGGGCACATGAGTCTCCCCGCTGGCATCCGCAAACGTCTCGCCTCGAGGCCGGCGGCGCGGTGTTAGTAGAAGAAAGGACATGGCGCTCATTTCCGGGAGCGCGCAAACGACCTCGGGAAATCAGTCACCGCCCCCACCGGTCGTAGTGACTGGCTCGCCACCGCCGCCGATCGTGGTGACTGGCGGCGGCGGCGGAGACCCGCCCGAAGGCTGTCCGCCGTCCATGCCGGCGAATGGCTTCAATGCGAACAGCCCGACCGTTCAGAATGCACTCGCCACCGCTAATCAGAACAGCAGCGCGGTAGATCGTGCCGCCGCCAACTGGAACACCATCGTCAGCGCGGCGAATGCCCATAATATCGATCCGGCACTGCTTGCGGCGATCGGTGTCCGTGAAACCGGATTTCGGGATATCAATCAGATCGGTGGCGGAGATGGCCGCGGTGTGTTCCAGATCGATATCGGGAAACATCCCGATGTGTCGGAGGCGCAAGCCAACGATCTCAACTTCGCTGCCAATTATGCAGCCAACCTATTGCAGCAGAACATGCAGACGCTGGCGAACAATTTTCCCAATTTCACTCCGGCTCAGCTCGAGCAGGCGACGGCTGCCTCCTACAATTCGGGACCGGCAACATCTCGGGCAATCCCGCTACGATCGATCAAGGGACGACCGCGAACAATTATGGCTCCAATGTTCTTAACCTGATGCAAGCGTTCAAGGATCCTACTACGGGTCTCACGCCTGGCGCGGGATCGAGCAATGGAGGAAAGGATGGCTGTTGAGCTCGGGGACGACGGAGCTTCGAAAAGGATCCGTCGTTCATTAAGCCGTGGAGCCTTGGGTATCTGGCTAGCGTTATCGATCTCGGGCGGTGCCGTTGCACAAGAGCGTTCGCGCGCGATGGCCGGATACGCATCTTGCACCGAGAAGGACTTGAGCGGAGCGAAGCAGGCATCTCTCCGCTCGGCCGTCGCAAGGTCGCTTCGTTGGCCGCGAGCCAAGGGTGACCAATCCGAGGACCGGATGATAGCCGACGCCGTTCCGTTGGTTCGGGTCGGAGGGTTGCGAGCTGCGCACAGAGACGCCACAGAGACGCCCTCGTGTATTTCAGCGGCAGCAAGTACTGCGGGTCAGGCGGCTGCCAGCTTCTGATCTTTTCGGACAACGGTCGCTACAAGCTCGTTAGCAAGATCTACTCGATCCGTGAGCCGGCGATTCTGCCAACCGTAATGGTTGGGCCGACTTGGGCGCGAGGGTATCAGGGGGCGGAGCCGAGGCGCATAGCGTACGCCTGTCTTACGGCAGGCAGGGCTATCCGAAGAACGCGACCGCTAGTGGATTGCCCAAAGTGCACGAGGACGATCTCGGCCGAGTGCAAGCAGGTGGCGCTCAGGAATTTTGCGCTTTGAAATAGCGGGAAGCCGCGTCGATGTGCCGACACGCCGAGACTGCGGAGATGGAACAAGGCGGCAAGGCTATCCGCCGCTTAAGGAATCTCGGCACCCGTATCAACGTGTCGGATCGTGCTGATGGCGGCATGACGAGAGCACCGGGTGCCCCGCTGGCGGTCTAAAGGGCGGCTCTGCGACTGATTCTGCTGGAAAGCGCCTTCGTCGGGCACAGCTATCCCATGGCGGCATGTCGTTCGTGGAAGATCAGGCGGTCGATGTTGTAGGCTAGGTTGGCGAGCGTGATCTTCGTCTCGGCGCGGGCGATGCCGATGGTGCGGATGAACAGCCCCATCTGGTCCTTCTGCCGGGCGAACACGTGCTCGATGCGGGCACGGACCGTTGATCGGGCGGCGTTGGCGCGGGCGGTGCGTGTCGGCATCGGCCTGCCCTCGGGCTTTTGCGATGGACGCGGCTGACCCGGCCAATCGTCTTCAGCCAGGCCTCTTTGGATCGGCTGCGATAGGCGGTGTCCGCCCATACATCGGAAACGGTGTTGTCGCTGGTGACCACGTCCCGGAGCATGCGCCCGTCGAAGCGCGCGCCATCGGTGACCTTGCCGCGGCGGATAAAGCCGTAGCACCTGCAGATCGCGATGCTGCTCTTATACCCGAAGCTGGGAATGGCGATGTCGATACCCGGTCGGCCGTCGGGCAGTGGCCGGGCCTTGGCGAACTTCAGCGTCCAGCGCGCGTCGGTGGTTTAATGAGAGCTCTTTGGAGTATGGATAGCCATACTCCAAAGAGCTCTCATCCGAGCGGTCCTGCTCAAATCCGCGGCCTCTATTGGATGCGTACCCCTCCAGCATCAGACTAAAAAGATAGTATATCATCTCCAGCACATCAACGGACCGCAAAACGACAAAACCCCCGAGGCGTGAGCCTCAGGGGTCTGTGTTATGGTTGGTTGCGGGGACAGGATTTGAACCTGTGACCTTCAGGTTATGAGCCTGACGAGCT
>Ga0233335_1000147_pt1 | contig 14759 bp, 10 predicted proteins | sample GEONDECOMP222_FD_180695 | JGI IMG/M metagenome (GOLD analysis project Ga0233335, IMG submission 180695) | Leaf litter microbial communities from Shasta-Trinity National Forest, California, United States - GEON-DECOMP-222 | ecosystem: Environmental > Terrestrial > Plant litter > Unclassified... | reverse complement strand
CCATCATGCTAAAAAATGCATTTTTGTACTATTTAGGTTGGTTATATGTCGGTTTTAGTGAATGGACACTTAGAACATTACTGGAGGATACCTCACCTTTAGCGCAAGTACTGGATCGGCATGAAGCGTTGTGTGAAGCAGCCAGTAATTGGTATTTTGATTTCTATATATATGTTACTGTCGTATGCCTATGGACATTTTTTACGAGTATGCGGCAAGCTTATGCTCGATTAGAAGACGCACCCGCAAGTGGGTTATTGATGTTATTGATCATGAGTACGCTGTCCAGTTATGGATTACTTTTATCGGAGAGTATGGATAATAAGCTACTTTTTGAGAAATTATCGCTTCTGTGGCAACAATCACCGATGATAAAAATTTGTGCCTTACAATCACTCATTATGTCTTTAGTATTACAATTACTTGTATTATGGGTCCCACTGCGTAGCGCTTTTGCTTTATTGAGTAAATTATTTAAACGCAATCGTAAAGCTTAGCTCCCGTAATATATCATCTAATCAACCCAGCAATTGCGCTGGTTTTTCATTTAAAGTATTATCGCTTGTGAAGATTGATGATGTTTGCTCAAAAGCTCTTGTACTAATGTATCTATGATACTCTTGGGATCAATAGTAGCCTCTGCAAGTGAAGTCCTTTGGGCATGGAGCATACGAGTTTCAATCATTGTTCTCGCAGTACCGCTTGGAAAGACATTTGCGAGTAATTTTCTAGCCGCTATGGGCCCTAAAGTTTGATATAACTCCTCTCTGATCATAACGTCTTCAACGGTGGTACTGAGTGCCCATAACTCAATAGGGCTCAGACTCAGCGTCAAAATCTGGGTATGCACGCCTGTAGTCGTTGCAAACTGCGCTAAAAAATTAGACCCTTGCGCTTGAGGGCCATGTACGTGTGTGCGTAATAGTCTTTTTGCCGTAGAAGATAAGCCAAATATACGAGCTGATTTTTCAATAGTAGGCAGTGGACCTGCATCCATAATATAAATTGCAGTTGCCAGCTCGACAAAGACAGTATCAAAATCTTCTAAGGATTGCGAAATGAGGGCTATTTGAATATTCCATTTACGACCTTCTCGCATATCCGCAATAATCTGATCGCGTACAATTTGAGTATGTGCTGTTCGATGAAATTCATCAAAAACGATTCGTTTTGAAATTTCTTTAGTCTTTTGGAAGCAGCTATGATGATAATCAACGTAGCGTTGTGGTAACCCTTCTATTTTATGAAGATCTAGATAAAAATGCCTTGTGAGTAATTGCCGGGCTAACATATACATAATCGCCGTTTGGCGATCTGCAGCAAGACTGCCACTATGTGCCACTGCTCCTAAGTCTACTGCAATAATATGCGCTTGACTAAAATCAATACGTGTTACTTCTGACAAGATGGGATATTCTCGAATAGCTCTTGAAATCATTCGTGTAAAAGCGTCAATCAAATTTTCTCCTGTAGGTAAAATGATCTTTCCATAGAGATCTGTGATGGCAGTGGTGTGACAAATAGCAGCAACATCGGCGAGTAAAGGGGTTGCATGACGCTGTGCCAATTTTGCTTCTTCAATAGCCTGATGTGCAAATAATGCATCGGTCACTTCCCACCAAGTAGTGCAATTATCGATTGTTATATTGAGTCTTTGAATACATTGATCTACCCTCATTTCAAGAGCAGCTGTGTAATGAATGGGTTTTTCATGATCATTAAACCTTTGATATAAAGTGTCAATGACAAGTCCAATCATATCAGCCAGTCCTTCATATGCGCTTTTTTCCCCTAGTGGCGTTCCTAACAATGTCAAGAAATTGACTAAGAAATTACGTTCTTGTGGACTTGGGTATCGAGCACCTAATGGGGTGTCAAATGGATTGATGGCATATTGCGTATCCATTAAGAAACGATGGTAAATAACCAAATGTCGTTGATGTAGCGGTAAAGATTCTTGTAGTAACGATATAAGGCCTTTAGAAGAAGGTCCAATATCGATAATTGAAATATAAGGTAATGTTTTTAAGCCACCTTTTAGACACAAAGCTAAATTCAAGGTATTAGACAAAACAGATTTACCCGATCCTGGACGGGCATAAATAAGATCAATCCAGGTCGTTTGTTTGCTAGAACCAGGTTGAAAAGGCCAAACTTTACCTTCTAATGTGCGAAAGATTTGAGAACCTTGCGACCACAAAGTCGCAGGTTGCGTGAGTGGAAGCAATTTCACCATTTCTGAAAATGGCAAAATTGTTTCAGTTCCAATGCTCTTTGCTGAAATGCCCAGCATAGTTGAAATTAAACCTTCAAAAGGATCCCCCGATATTTCTGAAATATCACTAGCACCCCAACTTTGAATTGCTCTAGCAAGCTCGGCTGCCCGTATACGTAATACATCCATTTGACCGCAAGGTGCCCAGGTGGTTGCCACTATTTTTAATTTCACAATTGCTTCGTCAGAATGTAATGCAATATCGTGTAAAAGATTATTAGCATCGCTGAGTAAGCGATTTTCACTGGAAGAAAAACTTAATATCGTTGCTAATAACGATTTTAAATGTAGATCTTTTAAAGCATCACTATGGGCTAGAAAAGCGATGCGCCACGGCATTTTGCTCGGCAGTGTACGTTGTAATAATTTAGAAAATGCATGAATTTCTTTAGGCAAAAGATCAATAAAGACACAAGAGTAAATACGGTCACCCCAACGTACTGTACGCAAATCAAGCGTTTCTGCATCGCGAGGTAATAGTTGGCGTGCTAAGGAGGGCCACAAAATATCTACAAGATGAGATTGATGCTTGGGATATGTCTTAAGAGGGATTTTATCGCCCGGTAAAATGACTTGCCAATCAGGATCTGTCCATTCAGGATCGGCTAAACGACGTATCATATGACTGGCTTGATGCACTTTGAGTAATTTAGCATCGAGTTTGAGTTGAACAAAGGTATTTAAAATAGATGCTACGAAAGCGTCGTGGGTATGACGAATTTCAGGAATCGCAGCAATTAAATTTTGAGTTAATCTAAAAGGTGGCAATGCTTTTGCTCGAATTAATTTTAATTTATTGCGTTCAGCTTGTTTGTATTGTTCCGTATTTAAATGGGAAGGATGTGTCCATATTGCAATATAAGTGCGTTCTTCAGAACAGTATTGTGTTAAGTGTTTTATCCGTGCTTCAAAAAGATCTTGTAACTGCAATTGCAAAGCGTGACTCGTTTGCTGACTCGGCGCAAATAAGTGATACAGATGAGTCTTCACGGCTTCGGGCTCATAGTGAAAAACCATTTGTATACTATGCCCTTTATATTTAAAAGCATTTTGTAAATTGGAAGTGATGGTTTGATGAATCTCTTGCCATTCTTGTGTGCCAACTAATTGAGTAGCACCCTCGAACTGAATAATAGACATTAAAGAGCCATCATGAGCTGCAAAAGTATGGATGCTATCTGCGGTTTCCAAATCACAATAAGATTCAGTGGTTTGTTTTAATGCAGTGCTAAACCACGTCAAAAAACTTTCAATTGTATCTAAAAATCCCTCTAAATATTGCTTCATAAATTTGAGTGTTTTTAATTATACAAATCCTTGATAGAAATCCTGTTGTTTTTGAATGCGTCTGATAAGAGATAGAAATAGTATCAATGTTACTAGCAGTACAATACTTAATGTACTACCCAAAGCCCAATTATTAATCAGAAAATGGCGTTGAATGAGGTTGCCTAAGAACAAAGACTTTGACCCACCTAAAATTATAGGAATATAAAAAAGGCTCATGGCAGGTAGGAAAACCAAGATACTACCGCTGACAATACCAGGCATCGTAAGCGGTATAATGATTCGCCAGAAAATAGATAAATTATGAGCACCTAAATCGCGTGCAGCATAAATGTAAAGTTTATCGAGACGTTCAAAAGTTGTATACAAAGGTAAAATCATAAAGGGAAGCAAATCATAGACTAAGCCTATCATGACAGCTAGATTAGTATGTAGTAACTGCAAGGGCTCTTGAATCAAGCCTAAAGCAATTAAGGTATTATTTAAAATACCTTTTGCTTTTAAGAAAGTGACGATCGCATAAATACGCACTAATGAACTAGTCCAAAAAGGAATGACAATTAATACTAGTATAAGAGGCTTATATTTACTTTTAATTTGTGCGAGTAGATAAGCAAATGGATAGGCAATGATTAAGCACGATAGCGTACAGACACTGGCTACACTAAAAGAATTCCAAAAGATTTTAAGGTAAACTGTGCTAAATAAAACTTTATAATAGTGCATGAAAGTCATTGAAAAGAGCCAATGGCCACAGGGTTCTGATACCAATAAACTTTTAGCAAAGATTAATAAATGCGGGATCAATCCAAAGAAAATTAACCATGAGTTGATTAGAACAATATTACCCCATTTAAATAGATTATCAATCTTCATAGGGTAATATGACCTCCCATCCTGGAATCCAGCTGACCCATACTAGTTCACCTAATTGGAAATCTAATTCTTGGTCATCTTCATTAAAAAATTGAGTGGCAGCTAATAAATGTTGACTGTTTAATTTAATCATTAAATCAACAGTAGAACCTTTATAAATTACTTGTTCGATTATACCAGAAAAGACATTTTTTGTGTCCGGAGATGCTGTTTGTTTCCAAATTTTTAAATCTTCAGGACGTACTAAAACGCAAATAGGTTGATCCGGTCCAAATGGTCGGCGATTTTCTAAGGTTAAATGATTGCCTTCTATAATGACTTGAATATGAGTAGTATTCATCGACAATACAGTGGGTTTAAAGATATTGGTTTCTCCTATCAATTGTGCAACTTTTAAATTAGCAGGTTCTTCATAGACTTCTCTGGGAGTACCAATTTGCACAATTTGACCTTGGTCCATAATAATAACACGGTCAGCAATGGATAATGCTTCTTCAGGATCGTGAGTAACTAAAATAAAAGCAATGCCTAATTGTTTTTGTAATTGCTTGAGTTCAAGTTGCATCGATTTGCGTAATCGATAATCTAAAGAATTGAGTGATTCATCCAGTAACAAGACTTTGGGTTTGTTAACAACAGCTCGTGCAATAGCAACACGTTGTTTTTGCCCTCCGCTTAATTGATTAGGCATGCGATCAGTTAAATCGTCTAATTTAACCATTTTTAAGGCTTCTAATGTCATTTTTTGAATCTCTTCTCGTGGTAAGCCTTTACAACGCAAACCAAAACCAACATTATCAAATACTGTTAAATGAGGAAATAGAGCATAATTTTGAAAAATAGTATTGACTGGTCTTGCTTGAGGAGAGATACCTTTGACATTGCGTTGGTTGATTAAAATCTCTCCGCTATCAGTTTCTTCTAATCCAGAAATTAAATGCAATACTGTTGTCTTTCCGCAACCTGAAGCGCCCAATAAGGTTACAAATTCTCCTGCGTTGACAGCAAAACTAATATTATTAAGGGTTGGCTTTCCTTGAAAAGATTTTGAAATATGATTTAAGCGGATAATCTCCTGCGTTTGAGGAGTGTTACTGGATTGTTTTTGGAAATAAACCACGTAATGAATATTCTCTTAGTATGCAAATGCGTATAAGTGAGCGGGAGCAAGCCATATTAGCAATTTCATTGCCTATAGTCTAAAAAACTTAGTCATATTTTATAGTAAAATGCATCATATGTTATTGGATGAGAGCAATAAGTCTGTAAGCGATTTTTCCCACAGCGTCGATAGTGTTTTAAGTTTACCCTGTTTAATTTGTGCACTAGGGAGCTGACGGACAATTTGACGATCTTGATTTAATGTAAGTATACCAGAAGCACCTTGTATCTTTTGAGTTTCATCTTTATCTAATTGATGCAGTTTCATTGCCACTTCAAAGGCATCTATGCCTAAAGCATAATAGGAAGCATATTGTTCAAAATTAAGATGGCGCTTTGCTAATTGCTTTTTTAAAGTAGGTTTTATGTGTCTGATGTTTAAGTTCCAAGGTGTATCACAAAAAATGATGCGGTCCAAATCACGATTCAGATGTATGGGTAACCTTTTATCGTAAATTAAAGCCGTAGAATAAACAGGCACTTGCCTGATGCAGTAAAAAGATAGTAAGGGGTGAATATGGCGTCCCATTTCAGAGGAAGCACCGAGAAATATCATGTTAAAATCATTACGTCTACCATAAGGCGCTTGAAATTCTAAAAAGTCTGCAATTTGTTGATTAAACGTCTTAAAAGATTCTGTATAATTTAAACGATCAATGATCTCTCCTCCCAATGCTTTCCATTGGGCGCTAAAAGCTTTTGCTAATTCATCGCCCCAAGTGTTATCGGGCACAATCACCAGTGCCGATTGCAGGTTTTGCTGTTTTGCTTCTATTGCTGCCTGTTTGGCTTCATCATTTGGTGATAATCCAAATTGGTAAAAATTAGCTGGTATTTCCTGAGTAGAATTTAAATAATTTAAGGTTAAAACCGGAAGTTTGATATCAGATAATTTGGATAGGGCTTGTAGGTCGGATTTTAATAAAGGGCCTATAATTAAATCAGCTCCTAGTTGAACAGCTTGTAAATAAAGGGCACGAATAGATTGTCTATTATCTGTATTGAGTATATCCATGGTAATGGAAGAAGCCGTAGCTTGATTAGCGGCTTGAAATCCATTTTGAATTGCTTGACTGATCGCTTTCAACTCTCCTCGTAAAGGTAACAATAAGACAACGTGTTGAGGTTCTTTTGTCACAATAGGCATAGAGGGATTAATATCAATACTAGATTGACATCCTATCAAGCTTAGGCATAACCCTAATATACTGAGGATTAAAAAGCCGATTGATTTATATTTAAAGCGTTCCATGTCTACGTTCCTAAACACAGAGTGTCCATTGGTTTTTAGAGTGCATAATAATACTAACAAGAGTTATAATAGCTGGTGTTTATTATATTTGTCTAATCTATTAGTACTAAAAACAAAATAACTAGGTGCAATTTGTGACTCGATTGTTTTATGATACTTATTTTCATAAAAAACCAATTATTTGGGATAGCAAATGCAAAATTCTATTTCACATCATCGTCTTATTATTTTAGGCAGCGGTCCTGCAGGTTATACTGCAGCGCTTTACGCGGCTCGCGCTAATTTAGAACCCTTACTCATTACAGGTTTACAACCCGGCGGTCAATTGATGACAACTACGGACATTGGGAATTGGCCAGGCAGTACTGCCAATTTACAAGGACCTGATTTAATGCAGCAGATGCAAACACAGATTGATGCTTTAGGCGTACAGTGCATCTCAGATTGTATTGAAGCAGTCCATTTAAAGACGCCACCTTTTACTTTAAGAGATAGTCAAAATAAGCGTTATTCTTGTGATGCACTCATTATTGCAACGGGTGCACAAGCAAAATATTTAGGCTTGCCTTCAGAACAAGCATTTCAAGGTAGAGGTGTTTCGGCTTGTGCAACCTGTGATGGCTTTTTTTACCGTAATCAAATAGTGGCTGTTGTGGGGGGTGGTAATACTGCTTTAGAAGAAGCATTGTACTTAAGTCGAATTGCGAAAGAAACAATTTTAATTCATCGACGAGATAGCTTTAGAGCTGAAAAGATGCTTCAAAAGCAATTCCAGGACCGCGTCAAGCAAGGTCATATTCGCTTAAAGTTGAATTACGTCATTGATAGCATTGAAGGTGATGATCGTGGTGTCACTGCACTTCAATTAAAGCAAGTGCATACTCAAGCTACGATGAATTTGCCTGTACACGGTGTCTTTATAGCGATTGGACATAGACCCAATACTGCCTTGTTTCAAGGACAGATAGCATTAAATGAGGGCTATATTACTTTACCTTATGCGGGAAGCGGGCATAAAAATACTACCGCTACTTCTATTCCAGGGGTATTTGCAGCAGGGGATGTGGCAGATCCTATCTATCGACAAGCGATTACATCAGCTGCAACAGGTTGTATGGCTGCTTTAGATGCTGAAAAATATTTAGATAGTTTATCTGAAGCATCATTGATGCAAGTCAAATAAATACTACTGCATTAAACTAAAAACTTTTGGCAATCACTCCAATCTTTTTGATCCATGCTGAGAGTATAGTGACATAAATTCATTTTACCTTGCCTTTATTGAGCATGGTGTGCAAGTGCAACCTCAAAATCATCTAGAAATTTTATATTTTAGATGTAACAGACAATGAGGCAGCACTTTTCTTATTATTGATGAAATGCAAAAAGGATAGCTTTTTTCAAAGGCTTTAAAGCACTTTATTAAAAGCTACCTTGGGCTTCATCACGATTCGCTTATCGCTTAATAGTCCCACGAAATCTCGTAAGTATTATAACCTACCGTAAGTTAAAGCAATATTTTTATTGTGCAGATATTATAAACTACTGCTGTTCACAGATAGATTGACAGCAATTTTTCTAAGCTTCAAAATATTTTTATTTTGATTAGGCGTACATCATACATTCCAAGATAGAAGATCTCGATGTGAATGAAAACATCACTCACCATTCAAAAGATAAATAATAATATGAATCCAGAAGATTTGCATGAAGCTATTGAGCAAGGAAATGTGGTACTAATAAAAAAATGGATTCAAGAAGAGAGGAATTTCAATACAAGATTAGATGGCCAAACGCCTCTTAATCACGCGATTCAAAAAGAAAATCTCGATATTTGCAAGTGTTTAATTGCAGCACAAGCAGATATAGACGCTATTAACGAAAATCATGCTGCTATTGCTCCTGGTCAAACAGCTTTGCATCTTGCAACGCAAAAAGGATTGTTAGAGATAGTGATTGCGCTAGTAAACGCACGGGCTGATAAAAACAAAAGAGATCAAAATCATTATACTGCTATTGATTATGCCGTCATGCATGGACATAGTCGTATTGTGGCTTATTTGTTAGATCAAAATTGCGACATTTCAAGTCAGCGAGGTGAAAATTCGGAATCTATATTGCATTTAAGCCTTAAAAAACTTTGTAAGGATCCAATAGGGCCTTTAGGATTTTTTCACCCTCAAGAAAACTATCCTGCGCAACGTAAAGTGATTGAATGGTTAATACAAAAATCAGCTAGTGTATTAACTATAGTGAATATAAATGATCGTTCCCCGTTAGCAGAAGCAATATTTTTATTGAAAGAAAGCGAAACATCAAAGCACTATACAGAGCATTTCTATGATGTGATTCGCTTGTTTATTTATTACCAAGCTCAAGTTATGAACATGAATCCTTTTGTTACGAATTCAAAAGTAATCTCAGAAAGGATTTTAATTGATCAGTGTGCTATTACGTCCAATGATTCTAAAGAGAGGATTCAACGTCAATTACAGCAATGGATAAAATACAAAAAAATTACTGGCCAGTTTGAAGCGCTTTTAAAAGATCAAAAAAATTCTAGCATCGAAACTGAGTATGTTTTTAAGTTTTTAATAGAAATTTTATATTCATTTAAAGCGGAAGTATTGTGGATGATAACCGTCATCTCTTTAAACCTTAGTATGCGTCACAATGAGGGGATGCAAACATGGCCTAATGAATTGATAGATAAGATTTTATTCTATGTCATTGAAAACCTTAGACAAGATCCTACCGTTTATCGATCAAAAGCCTTTGCATTTTGGGATACACATGATACCTCTAGAAATATTGAGTGGACTAACGACAGTCGTTTACGTAGTGTCGCAGTGAGTTTGTGGAGAGAAATCTTGATTACGAGAAGCAAATATATTGTATCTAAAACTGATAAATCAACTCATTTACACTCCTCTACCCCCAGCCTAATTTCAAAATAATCCGATAATGATATGTCTTTTCGAGATTATAAAAATTTTATTGTGATCATCAAAGCCAAGCTATGATAGCGTATCCTGCTATAGCTGGAAAATATAGATTGATCCCTTCAAGCTTGATTAGACAGTATGCTATTCTAAAGTTGGAAAGAATAAATAAAATATAGCGTAGGCAAAAACTACTAACGCTTATTTTGACTTTTTTGATTATGCTATTAGAACTTTAGAACTTACAAATTTTATATATTTCTTTAATTATAATTAATTATGACTTTGATCCTAACTTCACAAGAAAATGGTTTGCGAAAAAATACAATTAAACCATTAACCAATGCTCCATCTATATTCACCCAACAATTGCATAAAATGGAGCATGAGCAGAGGCTTGAAGAATTTTTGTCTACGGTGCTGAAGGGTTTGGATAAAAAAGCATTTCCGGAATTAGGATTTGCAGAGCAAGAAGATAACCTTCCTGTAAACAGTCCGATGACGGATGCAGCATGGACAATGTGTTTAAACCTAGCGATTGTTTGCCAGGAACATGAGGTTATAACTGGATTATTATCTTATCAAAAAGATAGTAATCATTCTTTTCATGCAGATAGTCAAGGTCAGATGCCCATGCATTTTGCTGTCATGAGTAAATCCCCTGAGCTATTACAAAAGTTCTGTGATCGCAATCCTCAGGGGATCAACTATCCTAATCAAGAGGGTAATACGCCATTACATTATGCTGCTTTCCAGAAAGAAAGTGCATTAATTAGCATTTTATTGCACACGGTCGCTTTCAAAGATCCCAATGCGATTAATGATCAAAATGCACGCAAAGAAACGGCTTTGCATATCGCTGTTGCACGGGGGAATGACGAGAGCACAAAACTATTGTTGGAAAATGGTGCTTTAGTCAATCTCAAAGACGAAAATGAGCAAACTCCACTGCATATTGCAGCGAAGCGAGGCTATATAAAGTTAGCAAAGTTATTATTGGAAAAAAATGCTGATATTCAAGCAAAGGATCATAAGGGTCGAACCCCCTTACATATTGCTGCAAAAGAAGGTCATTACTTTTTTTTAGAAAGCTTACTAGAAGGACATCATGAATTAATCGATGTCAAAAATAATAAGAATGAAACACTTCTAATGACAGTACTGAACTGGTATGCCAGTAGCAAAAATACCAAGGATTGTATACGAGAGAATCAAAAAGAAATTGCTATACTGTTAGTAATGCTGGGTGCCGATCTTACCATCAAAGATGAGAAGGGTCATACTTTTTTGCATAAAGCAGTGATTGAGGGAGACGCTTACATAGTTGAGCTATTACTTGGAGCTAATGCTGAGGTTGATTTAAAAGATCAGTATGGTAAAACGCCACTACACCTTGCAGCAGAACAAGCGGATTTAAAAATCTTAGAGTTATTGTTAGATCATGGTGCTGATATTCGGGCACAAGATTTGAAGGGGCAAACGCCATTACATGTGGCTGTTGAATATGTTGCGTGTGAAATTGTTGAATATCTTTTACAAAAAAAAGATATTAACCTTGATATTCAAAATGATAAAGGACGCACTCCTTTCCTACAAGGACTCATAATATTTAAGGAACAACTACTTGCATTGAAGGTCGAAAGTAAAGATCAAAGTATCTTATCGCAAGCAAATAAAAATTTACAAAATATTCTTATATTACTGCTAGAAAAAGAGAAGTCTAAAGACAAGTATGCTCTCAATGGTAGGAATGAACATGAGGATTCCACTCAGTATTTAATGCGTTTATTAAATAAGAAAAAAACACCTTCTACCTTTTTAAGTATGACTGTTAATCGATTGAGTAAGTTTGTGGAGAGCCTATCGTTACGGCCATAACAAAATCTGAGTGCGGGTGTCACGAATAAGCAATGCAGGAAGTGACTAGATTGATCTGCTCAACAGCATAACAAACTATAATAACTATTTTGAATGAATTTAGGTCATGGTGACAAAAAAGCATGTAATGAGTATTGAATGCTTAGTCTGTAGGATAAATGAGGCTGCTCAGATCGAATACAAAGCAAAAGCATTCATCCTTATTAGTCACTTTCACAGCGGGGCCAATAGTCCAAAATGTCTCCCTCGAGATGATAGATGCTTTGAAAACGTTGCCCGAGAAAAGCTCTTGCCACCTTTTCACAAGGAAAGCCACCCGTGTAAAAAGTGGTGATAGGGCGTGATTGGACAATCACTGTGAGCTGGAGCTGATGTGTCTTTACCATTACCTCTCTGAAATATTCCAGTTGCAGCTCTACTTGATTTTGAAAACTAACTGCTTCTCCTTCATATTGATTTCGCAAATCTAGCACGATAGTATCTCGTTTTTCCTGAAACCCTTACTGTAGAAGATAAGTAAGGTGCTATGTTAGCTTTAAGCAGTATCACGATATGCTAAGTTTTTTATTTTATATTCAATAAAGTTTCTATATACTGTTTAAACGTGTGCACTGCTTCTTGAATGCCTGCAATAGCAACATGAATTCTTGTAAGGCTATCACAGTTCCTTTTAAATCTAGTGAAGTAGCTATTTCGTTTGGCATGGTTTGAACGTAGCACCTGAAAATGAAAATACTCCAATATTTTTCAACAGTGCATCTAGAAAGTGATTACTGATGAAGTATGGCTTGTCTTGTGCCGTCATCGTATTTTGATTGATCGTGCATATGATGCAACTAATGGAAGGTAGGACATACTTTGTTCTCAATTGAGAGATTGAAAGAGAAAGGCAATTATTGCTAGTGAGTAATCATGGTAATACGTAATATATGCTTAGACCAAAGGAAATGAATTATAGTGCCCGTTCCTGTTTTTAGGATTTGAGACTCATCAAGATATGTAAAGAAGTATTGTGCCAGAGCTTGAGAAGCTCATTGCGGCAGCATGTTATGATGAAATTAAGATTATGCAAGCAGCCTGTGCTGACTGATGTGAATAGGGCCGATCGTGAAGGAAAGACTGCTATCATTTGGACAGCGTAATCATCATAATGAGATCGTTGACTATCTCCATCAAAAACGCATTCAAATCAAGCGTTTACAAGCCTAGATGATCTTCCAAACAACTAATATACATAATATTGTATTATGGCTTCAATCCATGTGTATTCTGAAAGCAATGGTTTTCATTCAGGTTAATCATCAGAAGGCGCGTTTCTTGCCCAATGAGTTAGTGTATGTTTAGTATTTTGTATGCTTACAAGGTTCTTTAAAAACTGTCTCAAAGACCCTACCTGTTGAGCACCCGGATTATTCTTCGCAAAATGTTGTAAAAGCTCTATTATTTTATAAAAAATATCGTGGCTTTGTAAAACCAGATTGTATAGGTCGAACGTCATTACATTTTGTAGTATTGGCCGAAATAATCAGTTATCGGAAACATTATGTAGCATTGACCCATTAATAATAGTGGGACATCCTTATATTATCGAGCGTTGCAAGGCAATACTGAGGCGATTAAAATTTTAAAAACTGATCGAAAAGCTAAGCTTCAATCTATTAACCTTGTAATACACAACAAGGATTTGCTTTACATATAGCGATACGTCGAGAGCATAATCGCACAGTAGCATTGCCATTAACTCATACATAAACTTCATGTGAATAATATGAATGAGAAAGACCAAACGCTACTGCATATCGCAACAGAAAAAGCGCTTTAAAGACAGTACAAGCGTTATGTAAATATGGAGCTGATATGAATAACCAAGATATAAGAGGAAGGACTACACTGGATGTTGCTGTAAAAGTCCTTTCGAGTAAAATTTTTAAATGTTTAATTCAAAAATAGATTGGTGTTACTACATAAGATAATAATGGCATGGACCCTACGCAAATCGTACAAAAACTCTCTAATCGTTCTCACGATACTAGTTAATTGAGAACAATATTATCTTATATGCTAATATAAATAGGCTTTACGGTTAGCATGGAGCATGCTCATATGTTTTAAAGTATTTTACACATAATGCGCAATGCATTTGCTATAATAAAGATTAATGCTTATTTTCATCAATGAGTCATTTAATTGAGTTTTTACATTGTGTACAGTAAGTAGAAAGCATGGATTCTATTAAATTTTCTTTATATTAAAGTATTGTTAGCAGTTTATGCTAGCAATAATAGATAATATTGATTGTGCAAAGGTAAATTATCCATCATTTTAAATAAGAGGGTTATTATTAGTCATGGTTGCATATCAAATATCAAATAAATTGCAGGATGCAATTCTAAATGACAATTCAGAAACTGTGAAAGAGCAGTTAACAATGGGTGATGACATTTTCACCCAAGATAAGATGGGCAATTCTGCACTACATCTTGCTGTTGCTTTTGGTGCTAAACAGTCTATTATTGAAATGTTATTAGAGCATGCAGCAAAATTAGGTAGAATTGAAGTAGCTGTAAATGCTAAAAACAACTATGAGCAAACTCCTTTGCATCTTAGCATTATTTACAAGCAAGTGCATGCTTTAAAAGTATTGCTGACACCTGCAAACGGACGCTGTTTTATACATTTAAAAAACGGGGATTTGTCCTGTTGTTTGAAAGAGCAACCAAGCCCAGATCTATTTAAATTTCAGATTCAATGGGATCTGAGGGATGAGAATAATCATACCGCGATAGATTATGCTCAAATGGCTTTTAATGCATATTATGACAGAAAATTGGATCAAGAAAACAGTCTGAAAGTACAGGTAATAGTTAATTTGTTAGATGACCGCGGCTTATTTAAGCACAGAGCAGTAGAAAACAGGCTCTCTTTAGACGTAAGCGGATTGTAATTAAATTAGCTTTATAAAACGTTAGGGTTTAGGGTAAACAACATTCCTTCACAGTGGACGAAATAGCCCAACATGCCTTCTTCTTGCTATATACGATGATTGGCTTTCTAAAAAGAAGAGAAACTGGTTTGCTATCGATATGCT
>Ga0233335_1000146_pt1 | contig 14915 bp, 10 predicted proteins | sample GEONDECOMP222_FD_180695 | JGI IMG/M metagenome (GOLD analysis project Ga0233335, IMG submission 180695) | Leaf litter microbial communities from Shasta-Trinity National Forest, California, United States - GEON-DECOMP-222 | ecosystem: Environmental > Terrestrial > Plant litter > Unclassified... | reverse complement strand
CGCCATGCGCGCCAGTTGCCCGAAGGCGCTAAGCAGCGACGGCGAAGTGCGCAGCACGCCCAAGGCAATATCAGCGGTTTCCCTCAGGCTGCGCCCACGGGCCAACTGGCCGCGTAGCAAGGCGGCATCAAGGGCGAAATGGGTATCGTCGGCGCCCGCCCGCGCCGCAGCCTGCAAGCCCTGATGCAGTGCCTCGAAAGAGCTGAACGCATAGGAAACCCCGGCATGCTGGACGGTCGCTGGCAGCAATGGCAGAGTGATCCGTGCCTTGATCCCGAACGCCGCGCAATCGCCGGTGAACAGCCCGCTGAGGTCCGGGCCGAAATAGCGATTGGCTGACACTTGCCCCGTTGCGCCGCTGCCAGTGCTCAGCAAGCGCCCGTCGGCCAGCACTACATCCAGCCCCAACACCGATTGCGCGGCCCCGCCATAGCGACCGGTGCCGTGGCTGATGCCGTGCTGCGCCACCGTGCCGCCGACCGTCGCCACCAGTCCACTGAACGGCCCGCGAAACGGTGTGCGCACGCCCTGCGCGGCAAGCGCTTGCTGCAACGCCTGCCAGGTGACCCCGCACTCGACCGTCACATAGGCATCCTGCACATTGATCTCGACTATCCGGGCCAACCCGCGCAGGTCGAACAGCACCGTACCGGCCCGCGATGCCAGGTAGCCGTGGGTATAAGACGCCCCTCCACCGCGTATCGCCATGGCCAGCCCGGCGCCGTGGGCGATGGCCACGGCGCCTTGCAATGCCTCGACCGAACGTGGCTGCAACACCGCGAGCAAGGCGGCACCAGACGCGAAGATGTCGCAGGCGAAAGGCGCCGTGGCGCCTCCCGTCAGCACTTGTTTGGCCCCCAGCTGCTCGCGCAGGCGGTCCAGCACCTGCGCCGCCCAGCCGTCCGCCAGCACCGAACTCATGCCGACACCTGCGTGCTCCAGCGCGGCGCAACCGGGGCAGGCAAATGCGTCTGGGCCACGCATTGGGCGCGCAACGTGTCGATATCCGGGCCACGGTTGAACACTGGCAGTTCGCCGCGACCTTCACTCATCTCGGCACGCAATATTCGGGTGGCCTGCTCGTCGACCGCGCCGTCGCTGGCCAGCACCACACCGTAGGCGCGGGCACCTTGTACGGTCACCAGGCCTTGACGCACTTCGCGGGCCACCAATGCAACGTCACGTTGCAACGGATCGCCCCAGCCGCCAGCACCCCAGGTGACGAAGTGCAATCGATCACCCGGCAGCACGAGCACGTCGTCGCACTTGGCCGGCAGATACTGCTCGCTGCCGTCGGCACGCACCAGCAACTTCCACGAACGCTGCGCCGGCTCGCCGCCGTTGACACCCCATGGCGGAATGAACCAGCGGTCGTCGTGGATCGACACCTTGCCCTCAGCCAGGAAGCAGTAGGTCATGCGGATACCATTACCGCCGCGGAACAGCCCGGCACCACCGGAATCGGGCACGGTCTCGTAGCGTTCGATGCGCATCGGGAAGTAGTTTTCCAGGAACTCGTTGGGCACGTTGGTGAAGCCGGGCCACAGCGAATGACCGTCCGGGCCATCGCCGAACGGCCGGCCCGGGATGCCGCCGAAGCCGATCTGGAACAGCTGGAACCACTCGCCGTGCTCGTCGTAGCCCGAGTACATCAGATGCGGCGAGCTGGAGAACCCCGCAGCATTGAGGAACTGTGGTGTGCGCTGGCCCAGCAGCGCGCCCAGCACGTCGAAGATCCGCCCTAGGGCATGGGTGCGACACGACAGCGCCGCCGGGAAGTTCGGCTTGAGCAGAGACCCTTGAGGGATTTTCACCTCCACCAGATCATAGAAACCGTCGTTCACCAGCACCTGCGGATCGAACACCATGATCATGTAGATGCCGAAGAACATCTTCAGCATGTTCTCGTTGAGGTAGAAGTTGATCGACGACCCGGATTGGGGGTCGGTGCCGGTGAAATCCAGCAGGACCTTTTCACCGGTGCGCTGCATCGTGCATTTGATCTTGAACGGCCCGGCACCCAGGCCGTCATCGCACAGGTAATCCTCGAACGATACAGGCTCTTCACCCACCGAAGAGAGGATCAACTGGCGCATCGCCCGATGGTTACGCACCAGCAGCTCGTCAAGCGCCGCGTCGAATACGTCCTCGCCAAACCGCGCGCACAACTCCACCACCCGCCGCCCGGCCACGCGGCACGATGCGACCAACGCATGCAGGTCGGCCTTGAGCCATTCCGGCATGCGTGACTGATGGCAGACCACGTCGAGCAGGTCTTGCTGCAGCACACCGCGCCGATACAGCTTGACCGGTGGCAGGCGCAGCCCCTCTTCGAAGATGCTGGTAGCATTGGTGGGCAGCGAGCCTGGTACCTTGCCGCCCACGTCGGTCATATGCCCGAACATCGCCGACCAGGCGATCAGCCGGCCCTGCAGGTACACCGGGACGATGATCAACAGGTCGTTGAGATGGCTGACTGCACCGGCGCAGGAATAGGGATCGTTGAGGAGGATCACATCGCCCTCTTCGATCTCGCCATCGTAGCCATCCAGAAAGCCGCCGATGAACGAGCCGAACTGGCCCACCACCATGCGGCCGCGGCGATCGGCGATCAGCGGGAAGGCGTCGCCCTGCTCGCGGATCCCGGGCGACATGGCGGTACGCGCCAACGTGGCATCCATTTCATTGCGCGCATTGCGCAGGGCATTTTCGAGTATGTCGAGGGTCACCGGGTCGACGGTGACGCGCTCGAATGCAGTGTCGCGGGTTTCGATGATTCGTGCTGGCATGGTCAAAGCCTCAAACCGGAGTGATCAGAATGTTGCCGAAGGCGTCCACACGGCCCTGGTGGCCAGCGAGGATGACGGTGGTCGAATCCATTTCGCTGACGATCGCCGGGCCGGCAATCAAGTCGTTGGCACTCAGCAGGCTACGGTCATAAATGACGGCCGGTTTAAAGCCGCCGTCGGCCCACATACTGTGATCGCGCACCTTGGCGCGCTGTGGGTTGCCATCGCCCACAGGCAGTTGCAAGGCCGGCAGTGCCAAGGCTTTGCCCAAGGCGACGGCGCGCAAATTGACCAGCTCCAATTCGGTGTCCATGCGAAAGGCAAAGAGCTTCTCGTGTGCCACATGAAAGGTCGTGGCCAGATCGGCCAAGCCACCGCCATCGGTGAAATCACTCAGTTGCACTGGCAACGACACCTCGAAGGCCTGGCCGTGGTAGCGCACGTCGGCTTCGCAGCGCAGTTCGATATCGTCGGCCGCGACGCCATCGTTCTGCAGCTTGTGGTGGACCTGATCGAGCATCTGCTCGAGCAATTCGGCCACCGTGGCCGAGTCGGTGTGAGCAAAACGCCGGGAAAACGACCGCGCGGTTTCCGTGCGCATCCGGGTAGTGGCATCCCCTAACGCGCAAAGCACCCCCGGGGATACCGGCGAAACGGCAGGCCAGGCGCCCGAGAGCTTGCTGACCGCATTGACGTGCAGCGGGCCTGCGCCACCAAAGCCCATCAGGGCGAAATCCCGGGGGTCGTAACCCTGCTGTACGGAGATCATGCGTAATGCACCAAACATATTCTCGTTGACGATATCGATAATCCCGCGCGCGGCTTCATAGACATCCACACCCAGTGCGGTAGCGACCTCGGCGACCGCCTCATGAGCCGCCGCGCGATCCAGCTTGAAGGCGCCACCCAGTAGGTTTTCGGGCAGGTAGCCAAGCACCACGTTGGCATCGGTCACCGTCGCCTGGCGGCCGCCGCGGCTATAGCAGGCGGGACCGGGTACCGCGCCTGCGGATTCCGGGCCGACACGCAAGGCGCGGGTCAGCTCCGGTACACGGGCGATCGAGCCGCCGCCGGCACCGATGGTTTTGACGTCCAGCGCCGACACGCGCACGGTCAAATGGCCGACGTCGGTGGTGCGCGCCAGACGCGGTTCGAGGTTCTCGATCAAGGCGACGTCGGTGGAGGTGCCGCCCACGTCCAAAGTCAGAATATTTTTCAGCCCGGCATTACCCGCTACCCATAGAGCGCCGGTTACACCGCCCGCCGGCCCCGACATCAACAACGACACCGGGTGCTCTTCGGCGGCCAGCGACGACATCAATCCGCCGTCCGAGCGCAGCAACGAGAACTGCGCGGTCATGCCCAGCTCGAGCAGTTGCTGGCGCAGGTTGCGCACATAGCGCCCGACCACTGGGCGTACGCTAGCGTTGGCCACGGTGGTGAGGGTGCGTTCGTATTCCTGCATTTCCGGCAGCACGATGTGTGACAGCGACACCGGTACCTCGGGCATGATCTCGGCGGCCAGCTGCGCCACACGTAGCTCATGGGCGCCGTTGGTATAGGCATTCATCAGCGAAATGGTCAGTGCCTCGATGCCTTGCCCCTTGAGCACCTGTAACTGGGTGCGAATGTCGGCATCGTCCAGTGGGCGGATTTCTTCGCCCTTGGCGCTGATACGGCCTAGCACCTCGACGGTGTCCTCCAGCCGCGCGATGGGTTCCGGCTTGGGCCACACGATCCAGGCTGCCAGGCCGCCCGGCACCAGCGAGCGGGCGATCTGTAGCACCTGCCGATAGCCCTCGGTGACCACCACGCCGACCCGCGCACCCTTGCCTTCCAGCACGGCGTTGGTGGCCACGGTGGTACCGTGCAAAAACACTTCGATCTGTTCTGGGCCAATGTCGGCCTTGACGCAGATGGCCTTGACACCAGTGACGATCCCCTCGGAGGAATCATGCGGCGTGGAAGGTGTCTTGTGCCGCCAGAAACGGCCGTCGACGTCATCGAACAACAACAAATCAGTAAAGGTCCCGCCTACGTCCACACCCAATCGATAAGCCATGATGTTCCTGCCCGTCAGTCTTGATACGTGGCCCATTCTGGTCAGCCGAGCGCACCCCAGGCCAATCGCCGTGCGGATTTATCCGCTGTTCGGGTTTCTGTGCGACTAGTTTTTTTTGGGAAAAAAAAGAGAGCCGAAGCTCTCTGAAAAGGAGTTGAAACCGCCCTGCGTCAGCTGCGCTCGCGCAGCACCGCCTGGGTAAAGCGTGGTTTGAGCAAAGCGAAGCACAGACAGGCCAGCAAGGCGCCGATGACCCCTACGATCGCCGCCGAATAGCCCACTGCAGCCTTGTCATGGAACAGGTAATCGGTGAGTACCCCAGTCATGGTCGGACCCACGGTCAGCCCGACGATATTGATGCCCAACAGGTACAGCGACGACATCATCGCTCGCTGCCCGTTGGGAGTGATCATTTGCAGCGCTGCAGGCCCGGCACCATAGGCGAACGCACCAAAGAACAGAATCACCGCCAGCACCACGCACGCCGTGAGCACCGTGGGCATGAAAGGGAATATCGCCAGTGGAACCACCAGGCCGCAAGCCGCCAGCAAGGCCACCCGTACCGTGCCGTCCAGCTGCCCGCGACGCTGCAGACGGTCAGCCATCAGGCTGCCGACCACCACCCCCAGCGAGCAGAACAGCATCATCAAGGTACCGACCGCGAAGGCGCCCTGGGCCGGCGTCAGGCCCAGCACCCGCGACAGAAACGGCCGTGCCCACAGCAAGGTGACGTTGAACGGAATGCTCAGTGCAGCGAACCCGGCGAAGTGCAGCAGGTAGCTGCTGCGATGGCGGGCGAACTGCTCGGCGAATCCTGGGCCGTTGGGCTGCTCCGAGGCCAGCACCGCGTGATCGGAGCGACGCTGCGGTTCACGGATGGTCAGCGCCAGCAGCGCAACCAGCAGGCCCGGCAAGCCGACCAGAATGAACACCGCCTGCCAGGAGCGGATTTCCCCCACCATTGGCAGAGTCACGTTCGGGTTGCTGCCGACCGCCTGCACCACCAGACCGCCAATCAGCAGCGCCAAGCCACCGCCGAAGAACATCGCCACGGTATAGGCGCCCAATGCGGCGCTGCGCTTGCCCGGTGCGAAATAATCACCGATCAAGGAATAGCTTGCCGGTGACAGGCCCGCCTCACCGACCCCAACTCCGATCCGCGCAGTGAACAGCTGGCCGAAACTCTTGGTCAGGCCACAGGCGGCGGTGGTCAGGCTCCAGACCGCGATGCTGGCGACAATCAGTTTCTTGCGGCTGACCCGGTCCGCCACATAGCCCAACGGAATCCCAAGCCCCACGTAGAAAATCACGAACGCCAAGCCGTGTAGCAAGGCCAGTTGGCTGTCATTGATATTGAGGTCGCGCTGGATAGGTTCGACCAGAATCGTCAGGATGACTCGGTCCACATAGGAGAAGGTGTACGCCAGAAACAATACCGCCACCGCGTACCAGCCCAGGCGCTGGGACGGCCACGGCTGTTGGGTGACGCTCGCCGCAGCGGCGAAATCTTGTTGTGCGTTCATTCGGTAAAGCCTCAAGAAGATCTTCAGGGTTCAGGAGCGCATGGCGCTCCCTGCTATCGGCAGAACACGTCATAAAGGTCACCCGCGGGTGCCAGCCTTGCATCTTGTTATAAGGTTGCTTGCAAATCAGAAGCCATTGTTGCCACGTTGCGCGTGCCATCGGCGCAAGTCGGTCTTGAGCACCTTGCCGTTGGCATTGCGAGGCAAGGCATCGATGCAGACGAACTGCTTGGGCAACTTGTACGACGCCATCTGCGCCCGGCAGAACGGCTCCAGCACCGCAGGCTCCACGGCGTGTCCGGCGTTAGGCACCACACAAGCCACTAACAACTCGCCCCACTGCGCATCGGGAATACCGATGACCGCCGATTCGAGTACGCTCGGATGCGTGTCCAGGACCTGCTCGACTTCGCGCGGGTAGATATTCACACCACCGCTGATGACCATGTCCTTTTTGCGATCGACGATGTACAGGTAGCCTTCTTCGTCGCGCATGGCCATGTCACCGACACCCACCCAGCCTGCGTCGCCAAAGGCCTCGGCGGTTGCTTCGGGTTTGCCCCAGTAGCCACTGAACATGAATGGCGAAATGCTGAACAGTTCGCCAACCTCCCCCGGCGCCACTTCGGCGCCCTGCTCGTTCAATAGCCGGATACTGTTGCCAACGAAAGGCAAGCCCACGCAGTTGATCTTGCGCAACTGGTCCTGGGGCCGCAGGTTGCTGACGATCCCCGCTTCTGTAGAACCGTAGGTTTCATGCAGCAGGCCGTCGCCGAAATAGTCGACGATCTGCTCCTTGGTGCTCTGCGACAGCGGCGCGGCGTTGGCGATGATGCCGTTGAGGCGATGCTTGCGGTGAGCGCAGAGGATCGATGACTCGAGGCCGAAGATCGCATGGTAGTGGGTCGGCACGGTGAACATCCCCGTGACCCGACCCGACCCCACGGCACGCAGGATCTGCTCGGGCTCGAACTTCTCGACGATCTCAGTGGTGCCGCCGACGAAGATCGCCGCGATCGCGTAGGTCAGCCCGGCACCATGACACAGCGGGGCGAATGCCAGGAAGTAGTCGTCCGGTGAATAGATACCGTATTCCGCGGCATACGCCAGGCAACCCAGGCTGCGCGAACGGTGAGGCAGCATCACTCCCTTGGGCTTGCCGGTGGTACCCGAGGTGTAGGGAATCGAGTAGGTCGCCCACTCCGGGATCCATGGCAAGGTGTAGCGCGTCGCCGCCCGTGTCTTGAATGCCTGATATTCGTCGCCGATGACGATCACGTGCTCCACCGTCAGCAGCAGCGAGCGGTCGAGTACCTTGTCGCACTCGGGATGTACGAACAGAATGCGCGCTTGCGCGTCGTTGCAGATGTCGGCCATTTCCTGGGCGGTCAGCTTGGGGTTCGGCGTGGCCACAGCCGCACCGGTATCCGACACCCCGACCACGATCTCGATGTACTCCAGGCAGTTGTAGGCGATGATCGCCGCGTTCTGTCCAGCCTTGAGCCCCAGGCCGATTACACCATTGGCCACCTGGTTGAAGCCTTCGACCAACTGGCCGTAGGTCTGCGAGCGCGGCCCACACAGCAAGGCGGTCTTGCCCGGATTGCGCATCGCCGCGCTACGGATACCACTGGACACAGTCATGTTGCGGTAGCCCGGTGGCAACACCAGGGAGCTGGAAACCAATGAATTCATAGCTTGAACACCTTGATGGCGGTATCGCGCATGATCTTTTGCAAGGCGCCAGGGCGGAAATCGTGTTGGTGCATTTCATCCACTGCGCGCTGCGGATCGATCACCGGAAAATCCGTGCCGAACATCACCTTGTCCTGGCCATAGCTGTTCATGTAGTGCACCAGCTGCGGCGACAGGTACTTGGGCGCGTAGGCGTCGATACCGATAAACACGTTTTCGTGCTTCCAGGCCATGGCGATCATCTCGTCGGTCCAAGGCACGCCGATGTGGATACCCAACAGCTTCAGTTCGGGGAAGTCGATGGCGATCTGATCGAGCAGGATCGGCCGCGCCACGCTGGGCAGGCGCACGTCCTTTTGATAGATGAGGTTCTGCCCTACCTGCATCATCAGCGGGATGTCGAGTTCACAGCACTTGGCGTAGTACGGGTAATACAGGGCCTGATCCGGCGCCAGCTTGAACCAGTGCGGGTAAAGGTGTGCGCCGACGAAGCCGAAGTCACGGACCGCGCTTTCGAGGTCGCGCAGGCCCTGCATGCCGCGAAACGGATCGACGCCCGCCAGCCCGGAAAAGCGATCAGGGTACTTGGCGCACCAGGCCGCGACCTTCTCGTAAGGGATCTCGAACGAGCCCTTCATGCGCTGGTCACCGGCACGCACAGCGATCAACAGCGAGCGTTCGATGCCGGCGCGGTCCATCTTTTTCAGGTAGTCGTCGATGCTCACCCCGCCTTTCATGTCGTCGGGCATGCGCACCTGGGTGGTGAAATTGGCATCGAAACCGGTCTGCCCCAAGGCCACTTCCTCGGGGGTGAACAGGTTGACGACGATATCGATATATCCGCTCATGTCTCTAACTCCTGCCCGCGATCACTGATCGCGCTGACTTTGAATGACGCCTGGCGGTCATCATGCATAGCGCAGCCGAGGAGCAGGTCCGGGATGTTGGCGCGTATCCGCTGTTCGGTTATTGCCGTGCCGAGGGGTGGCCGTATCCGCCAGGCGAGCAGCGCCACACGGCGGTTTGCATAGGGGTCGCCGATCCTTGGCAATGGCGGGTAAAGCCAACAGGAGACCGCCATGAACGAGACAGTTTCAAGCCTTGAACAAGACTATGCCGGCGCCGGATTCGGCCAGGCACTGGCGTTCGGTAAACGGCCGGCGCTGCTGGTCATCGATGTGGTGCAAGCCTATCTGCGGCCTGATAGCCCGCTGTACGGCGTGCCTTTCGAGGCCGCATTGCAAGCCAATCGACGCCTGGTGACGGCCTCACGAGCGGCTGGGATACCGGTGATTTTCACAGGAGTGGCATACGGCGCCGATGGCCTGGACGGCGGCTTGTTCTATCGCAAGGTCGGCGCCCTGAGCTGCTTTCTCCAGGGCTCGGCGCTAGGCCAATTCCCGCCCAGCCTGCAACCGCTGGCCGACGAGGTGGTGGTGATCAAGCAGTACGCATCGGCGTTCTTTGGCACCTCGCTGGCCTCGACTCTCAATAGCCTACGGATCGATACCTTGATCATCGGCGGTTTTTCTACCTCAGGTTGCGTGCGCGCATCTGCGCTGGATGCCTTGCAACACGGCTTCGTGCCCGTGGTGGTGCGCGAAGCCTGTGGCGACCGGGACAGCCGTCCTCACGACAGCAACCTGTTCGATCTGCAGGCCAAATACGCCCAGGTTATCGAGGAAGCCGAGGCATACCGCTATATCGCCAGCCTTTGATTTTCAACCCTCGCGGCGCAGGGTGGGCAGCGCCGCGGAGATCTCGGCGGCGCAGGCCATCAGCGGTTCGGCGTAACGCTCGATGGCCTGCTCGCGCTGCAGTTCGGCAGAAAAATAGCTGAGGGTCAATTGCGCATGCTCGGCCCCATCGAGCAGGATCGGCGCCGCCAGCGATGAGGTCTTGCCCGGGTTTGCCGTGCAGGTGCTGCGCTCGTGCAGGGTAAAACCCATGGCGCGGATATCGGCAGACCGTTGCGGCATGCGAAACGCACGCAGCGCCTCGGTCTCGCCTTCCTGCTCGGCGAGCACATCGAGCAACTGCCCGCGCTCGTCGTCCGCCATGCACGCCAAGTGCACGTGGCCGGCGGCGCAATCCAGCAGGCCGAGGGTGTAGCCCGGTGGATAGCGATTGAACGACAGCGCCGACATTTCATAGGTGGAGTCGCGGATCATCACCGCCGAACCGATACCGATGCTGACCGTCACCGGCCATTGCGTGCGCAGCGTCAACGCGGTGATGAACGGCCGCGCCAGCGTCACCAGGTCATCCTGGTCGCAATAGCCCTCGGACAACTGTCGCACCTTGCCCGTGACCCGATAGCGTTTGCGCGTTGTCTCGCATTCGAGCAAGCCTTCATGTAACAGGGTCTGCACGATGCGGTAGGCCGTGGGATACGGCAAGTGCGTGGCCCGGGCGATTTCCATCAACGTCACGGCGTTCTGTCGATTGATCAATCGCAGCACGGCGATGCTGCGGCTCACTGTGCGAATGGGTACACCTTTTTCCACCTTCGATCCTCCTTTGCCGGATCACTTTGTACAGCCGCGATCATGCGCTGGCGCCGTTCGCCCACTGCCGGAGTTTTTTGCGCCGTGTTCGCTGTGCGGATAAACCGGCCTGTTCGTCGCGGCCGCGATCGATGCCCAGCGCGCTGCGAGCCAAAACGGTTCGTTGGGTGCTTGGCTAGCGAGAATCATGCCGTTCCACGGCCCTCTGCAATGGCCATGCTACGGGCTCTAGCCCACGTCATTCGGGCGCTGCCACGCACAACGCGCCGCCTTGGTGCAGGGCGTGCTCCAGCGCGCAGCAAGCACCTGCACGCACATGATTATCACAGGTCAGCAGGACTTGCAGACGGCCTCCGTGCCGCGAAGCCGTCCATGCGGTCATCGGCACAACCTTTGCTAGAACACTGCCTATCAGTCACTGGTCGGCGCACGTGCCGTTCGTCAAGGGGGTGTCATGTCGATGGACAATGAAGAAGTGCCGATCCGCGCGGTCAGCCGCAGCATTCACGTGCTGCAACTGATCAATCAGCACGGCCAACTGTCGATGATGGAAATTTCGCGCCTGGCGCTGCTGCCCTACCCGACCACCTGCCGTATCGTGCAGACGTTGGTGTATGAAGGCCTGCTGCATTGCGAGGACAGCCGCAAGCGCTACCAGGCCACCGCACTGGTGCGCGCTCTGTCGTCCAGCTACAACGACCAGGGCGATCTGCGCGAAGTGGCCCGTCCTTATCTGCTGGAGCTTACCGCCCAGCACAACTGGCCGGTGATCATGACCCATCAGGTCGGTCAGTCGGTGGAAGTCGAAGACTCCACCTATGGCCTGACCTCCACTGCCTTCAATACCTATGACCAGGGTTATCGTATCCCCTTGCTGGAATGCGCCGCCGGCCATGCTTACCTGGCGTTCGTCGATGACGCTGCGCGCGATTGCCTGCTGCAAGGCCTGGCCCATGTCGGCAGCCAGCACAAGGCGCTCGAAAGCTTTCGCTCGGGACGCTATGCCGAGCGGATCCGCGAGTACGGCTTCGCCACCTATGACCGCACCATGAGCACCGCCAACCCGGGCAAGACTTCGGCGATTTCGGTGCCGCTGCTCAAGGGCAGCCGCAACGCGCAGATCTCCATCAGCTACATCAGCTCGGCCATGCCGATGATCGAAGCAGTCCGTCGCTACGCCGAGCCATTGCGCCAGATGGCGGCAAATATCGAGCATCAATTCGCGCTGCATTGAGCGTATCGCCAGGCGGGTATTCCGGCTGGCGAATACCCGCTTGTTACAGTCTTGAGCCCCTCCCATGCCTATGTGAGCGTACCTGTCAGATCCGTCCCCGATTTGACAAGGAGCGCCCATGACCATACGCAAAGCTTACGCCGATACTCCCGAGGGGCAGATCCACTACCGCTACCTACTGGCCGAATCAGCCCACTCATGTCCCGTGATCTATCTGCACAAGTCCGCCAGCTCGTCACGGATGTTCGAGGCGTTGATCAGCAGCCTAGGTAACGATTTCAGCGGCTACGCCCTCGACAACCCCGGTTTCGGCAACTCCTATGATCCTGCGCATGCGCCTGACACCGGCTACTACGTTGAGGTCCTGATGGCCGCGATCAACGGAATCGGCCTGCAGCGTTTCCATCTGGTGGGGCATCACACCGGCGCCTGTTTTGCTGTGGAAATGGCCGTGCGCTATCCGCAACGAGTACAGTCGCTGGTGCTCATGGGCCCGGCCATTCTGACGCCCCGTGAGCGCGACGATTTTCGCCAGCACTACAGCACGCCATTCAATCGTCCGGTGCTCGATGGTAGCCACTTGCAGCTGACCTGGGACTACCTGGCACGCATGGGCGTTGGCCCGTCGCTCGACCTGCACCAGCGTGAATTCCTCGACCACTGCAGGGCCTGGCAAGGCCGCTGCCAGGCGTACGACACCGTATGGAATCAGGATTTCCACGCGCTGTTCCTGCAAGTCACCTGTCCCGTGCTGGTGACCTGCGCCGAGGACGATGTGCTCTGGCCGTTTCTGGCGCGAGCGCAGCGATTGCGGCCAGAGGTAACGTGCGTGGTGACCGGCGGCGCCAACTTCGAACCGGACCGTGACTGCGCCGGCAACAGTGCCGCGCTACGGGGTTTTTTCGCTCTGCTGCACTGAAAAGCCCTGCGCTGACGAGGGTTTTTCCGACTGGCGAGCAGGCCGCCACGACGATGTGAAAATCCGCTCGGGCGAGCGCAACGTGATGCCCATGGACATACCTGACCTCCTCCAAGGGGGCACGGCCCACATAAAAAACAACTGGCCATCAAGACCTGCCGCATGGGTCTTTTCAGGGTGTTCATACAAGGACTGCCGCATTAATTACCAAAAACGCCAGGGTCATCCATAGACCCGTTTTGGAGCACACATGCGCACACGTAACCGTCGAATCGTCGCCGTCACCGGCACCTGCATGGCCATGGGACTGGCCGCTAACGCACAGGCTGCCGGTTTTATCGACGACAGCACCGCCAACCTGTCGATTCGCAACACCTACTACAACGATGACTACCGCGAAGGCAAAGGTGTATCGCGGCTCAAGGAATGGGGCCAGGGCTTTCAGCTCAACCTGCAGTCGGGCTTCACCCAAGGCGTAGTCGGTTTCGGTGTCGATGCCATCGGCCAGTACGGCATTCGTCTGGATGGCGGTGGCCATGCATCAAGCACCGGCCCTGGCACGGACTTCAGTGCCAATGCCGACTCCATACAGCCCACTAACATGTTCCCGCGAAACAGGGATGGCAGTTCGGTCGGCGAGTTCGGTTCGTTGAGCCTGGCGGCAAAGATGCGCTTCTCGAAAACCGAAGTCCGCACAGGCGTGCTACAACCGACCATGCCAGTACTGAGCTATATCGAGGGCCGCCTGCTGCCGCAGACCTTCCAGGGCACGCAGGTCACGAGCAAGGAAATCGACAAGCTCAAGATCACCTTCGGCCAAGTGGAAAAGGTCAAGGACCGCGGATCGAGCAACTACGACAGCCTGCGCATCAGCGGCGCCACCAACGACAGCAACAAGTTCGAGTTCGCCGGCGCCGACTATCAACTGAACAAGCACCTCACGCTGCAGTACTACTACGGCAACCTGCAGGACTTCTATCAGCAGCACTTTCTCGGTTCCAACGGCAACTGGAGCGTGGGCCCCGGCACGCTGAAGATGGACTTGCGCTATTTTCACAGCACCGCTGCGGGCGCTAATGCCGATGGCAACACTCTGTATTCCTCAAGCGGCTACTACAACAACGGCCTGACCACCCGCGGCAAGATCGACAACGACCTCTACAGCGGCCTGTTCACCTACTCCTATCTGGGCCATAGCCTGAGCCTGGGCTATCAGAAAAGCGAAGGCCAAAGCTACTTCCCCTCCGTCAACTCCGGCGCTGGCAGCTACGCCTACATCATCACCGACGGCATGCTTGGACGCTTCGGTGCCGCCGGCGAGCGTGCTTGGCAGGCGCGTTACTTCTATGATTTCGCCGCCGTCGGCGTGCCTGGTCTGATGACCGGCATGCACTACACCAAAGGTAACGAGATCAAGGCCCTGAACGAGGACCGCAGCGAGTTCGAGCGCATCCTGTTCTTCGGCTACACCATCCAAAGTGGCCCCCTGCACGGCCTTAGCGCCATGCTCACACAGTCCACCTACAAGACCGACCAGACCGGAATCCGCAATCAGCAGGAGAGCAAGATGTTTATCCAGTATCAGATAGCGTTGAAGTAGTCAGGTGCGTGGGTTGGATGTCATGCCTGAGCGAGCGTCATCGGCGTATCACCGCAACCCACTCGGGCTCACCCCCAACCGCTGCTTGAACACCGTCGCCATATGCGCCTGCGAAGCGAACCCGCATGCCACTGCAACATCCGCCAGCCCGTGCTTCGGCTCCTGCAGCAACGCCCGGGCACGGGCCACGCGGCGGTCGATCACGTAACTGTGCGGGCTCGTGCCTACTGCAGCCTTGAAGGCGCGGATGAAAAACCCTTCGGACAACCCCAGCATCCCGGCCATGGCGTGCACGGTAAGCGCGCCTTGCAGCCCGGCGTCGATAAACTCGTCCAGCAGCCGCAAGCGCTGAGTGGTCATCGATCCGCGAGGCGCGACCGGCCCCCTCACGCCCCCTGCCCGTTCCGCCAGCGCCAACGCCCAGGCTTCCCAATCATCCGCCACCGAGCCGCGCAGCAGTGCCGCACGCATACGCTGGGCCAACGCGATGGCCGGCGGATCGATGACATCGTTGTACGCTCGCTCGCCCACCAGCAGCGCGCCATCGGTACGGATCACCCGCAGGTATTCACCGCCCTGCGCCGAC
>Ga0233335_1000144_pt1 | contig 15003 bp, 10 predicted proteins | sample GEONDECOMP222_FD_180695 | JGI IMG/M metagenome (GOLD analysis project Ga0233335, IMG submission 180695) | Leaf litter microbial communities from Shasta-Trinity National Forest, California, United States - GEON-DECOMP-222 | ecosystem: Environmental > Terrestrial > Plant litter > Unclassified... | reverse complement strand
ATACTATCTTTTTAGTCTGATGCTGGAGGGTGCGCATCCAATAGAGGCCGCGGATTTGAGCAGGACCGCTCGGATGAGAGCTCTTTGGAGTATGGCTATCCATACTCCAAAGAGCTCTCATTAAACTGTCGGCGCGTCAGGCTGCATGAGCGAGGTTGGATTCTTCCTGGAGCCGCTTCCATTCCCAAGGCAGCAACTCGTTGATGCGGCCCTGAGGCAGCTCGGCGATCCACGCTGGATCATAGGCGAAACTCGAAACTGCCGCGGGCCGGTACGCGTCAACCGTAATTGGCCAACCGTACCAGCGCTTCGCCGAGCGCGACCTTGGCGCTATAGTCGGCCATCAGAATGCGACGCCGTCGGGGTTGGATGCACCTTCAGAGCTCCGGCATCGGCCTCGCCGCGTTGGCCGGATATGGTGCTGGAGGATGTTCCCGCCCGCAGCGCGAGGTCGCCCACGGCCATATTCCGCCGGAGCCGTGCCGAGCGCAGGTCGTTGCCGAGCTGGCGTAGGGCGGATCGAGTTTTAGGCGAAGACGTACAAATCACTAAATATGACGTCAATTAACCTACAACCGTCATATATTGACATCATACAGATCGATGCAAGGTTTTCGACAATGCTACACCGCCGAGGAGTCGGCCGATCCTCTTTTCAATTACGGCTGCGTCTACGCACGGCGCAATTACTCCCGGCGGCGGGCAGCCACGCTCGGCTCTCGCCGAGCATATGCTCGATGGTATCCTGCGCTGACGGGATTTGCATGGCGCTCTCACCGTGCCTTCAGTAGCACCCGCTGGAAAAGTGCGAGCATCCATGCCGTTGTCTGAACGAAAAGAGCAGGGTCATAGCGTGGTCCTTCGTCGCGAAGGAATGCGTGGGCTGCGTTGACTTCGTGCCACTCGTAGCACGCACCGACCTCTTCCAGCCGCGCCCGAATAGCCTCCCGCCCCGCGAACGGCACGTGCGGATCCTGTCGGCCGAACACGAACAAAGTTTCAGCGGTGAGTGCTTCCATCCGGGCAAGGCTGTCATCGCGCATCCCGGCCCCGAGCGTGCCGGAATGTATATCGGTGGGATAGAAGCACGCCGCTGCCTCAACCCTGGGGTCGAGTGCAGCGCGATAGGCCAAGTGTCCGCCCAGGCAGACGCCCGCCGTCGCAAGGCGACCGGTGCAGCTGGCCTGCGCAGCCAGCATGTCCAGAGCCGCCTTCGCATCGGCATCGAAAGCGATCACCGGTTTGATTGTTTTCAAGGCGTTTCCGCGGTCCGTACCGACCGGATCATAGCGGAGCACCGTCCCTGATGCCTCATACTCATGATACACTTCTGGGACCGCGACACAATAACCATGCCCTGCGACGAACGCAGCGAGGCGACGGATCGGCTCGGTCACCTGATAGATTTCAGAGAACAGTAACACCCCGGGAAATCGGCCGTCGATCGCTGGGCGGAACAAATGGGTACGCATCACACCTCCATCAGAGGCGGGCAGGTCCCGGAATTCGTCGCTGCGGATGATCATGGCTCGGTACTCGCGGAGGGTGAATCAAAGGGCGCCAAATTCAGCTTAGCGCTGGCTCCGAAAGAAAGCGCAAAACGAAAGCGTCGATCGCAAATATAGAGGACGATGGAGGTTCCGGTAAGCTTGCGGCGTCTGATGGCTATTTGCTATCCGGAGGTGGGCGGGCGGAGCATCCGTCTGGATGGCAATGTCGCTCCTCGGCGCAAACCGACCGCGACCATGTCCTGTGGGACAGCGAGCTTCCCGGTTCCGGCCTGCGAGTTCAACCTATCGGACACAAGAACTGGATCGTCCATTTCCGACGGCGCGGCATGAGCTTGGCATTGACGGCGGTGACACCCGGATGTCGGGGCGCGGTATGGCTCAGGTAGCCTTGGCTGGAGATGAACGAGAGGCGCCTTACCTCGACTGATCGCTCCAAGCCCGCCGCCCAGCTTCTCCCAAGCCAGGTTGCCGCCTTCCGGCGCTTTGCAGATTGGGAATGGCCAATCATTGGAACTGTCACGAACCCGCAACCCAAGTGTCATGGAACCGCCCTAGGCGCGGGCTCGGTCAACAGGACCCAGGGAAATCGATAATGAAAATGACCGCAGGGCGTGCACGCTTGTTCGGGGCCAGTACGCTCGCTCTCACCATAGTCTGCGGGGATCCGGCATTCGCCGCGGTCGATCCGACGACTTCTGCGGTCAATCTGGACCCCGTGAGCATCGACCAGAAAATCGCCGAAGGCTCGGACATCGTCGTGACGGGCACTAAAGCCAACGAGATCGCACCGGTCACCTCCTCACTGGGCACGACCCAGCCGCAGGCGATCGTCTCGCGCTCGTTTATCGAGGAATCGCTACCTGCGACGGTCGACTTCAACCAGATAGCTCTGATCACGCCGAGCGTGTCCAACAGCGGCGGCAACAACGGCATCGGCCTATCGGAATCCAAAGCGACGTTGCGCGGCTTCCAAGACGGTGAATACAATGTCACCTACGATGGCGTGCCTTTCGGCGACACCAACGATCCGACCCATCATTCGACCACCTTCTTTCCGTCAAACACGGTCGAGACATTGATCGTCGATCGCGGTCCGGGCAACGCCAGCAACCTCGGCCAGGCGACCTTCGGCGGCACGTTCAACCTGTTCTCGCGCGCGAACCGGGACGATTTCGGCGGCCAAGCCGTTGCCAGTTACGGCAGTTTCAACACTTATCTCGCGCGCGGCCTGCTTCAGACGGGTGCGATCGACTCGCTCGGCGGCACCGAGGCGGTGTTCAGCGGTCAATATGTGCATAGCGACGGCCGCACGAGCTATTCGAAATATCAGAACTACAATATGTTCGGCAAAGTGATGGTGCCGATCAGCCCTGACGTACGGCTGACCTTGCTAGGTACGTATAATAAGAACCGTTTCAATCAGGCAGATAATGACGGTTCGACGCTGGCGCAGCAGGCGATCTACGGAAAATACTTCGGCCTCAACAACGACTCGAAGACGTCGGAATATTACGGCTACAACCATACCGAGAAGACCACCGATTTCGAACTCGTCAAGTTCGAGGCCGATATCGCCCCGAGTTCGGTGTTCGAAAACCGTGCCTATACCTATTCCTACGACAATGAGACGCTATCGGCGAATGACGTGACGACGCTGCCCGGCGCCGTTTACACCACGAAGTCGGCGGCCGGCGCGACTATCACCGGGGACATTCCGGGCTACACAAAAACGAACAAATATCGCGTGTTCGGCGATATCGTGAAGACGCGGATCGACTTCGGCTTCGGCGCGCTGACCGCGGGCGCGATGTTCGAATTCAGCAACACCTATCGCCAGCAGCGCGACGTCGATCTCACGACTGGCCTGCCCAATTACGTCGAAAAGGCCGTGACGGCTCCTGCGACCGGACTCAACCCCGGGCAGGTCACGCCGCAGAATATCAAGTTTGACCAGAATTCGAGTGGCAACCATACCGAGGAATTCGTCGAACTCGAATTGCGCCCCTTTGCCGGCCTCAAGATCACCCCGGGCTTCAAGCACGTCGACTTCACCCGCAAGATCGATGCGACGTACAATCAGACGACGCGCTATGCGCAGCGGTTGACCAATAATTATTCCGCTGATCTTCCGTTCCTGACGATCAACTACCAGCCGATCTCGAACCTTTCGGTTTATGGGCAATATGCCAAGGGTTTCCTAATCCCGTCGCTGACCTCGCTCTACGTCGCCAACCCGACCTTTTCGAACGTCGTGCCGCAGCGCTCGACCAACTATCAAGCTGGCGTAGTGTATCACGGCAGCCGGGTGTCGATTGATGCTGACATCTATGTGATTAACTTCACCAACAAATTCTACAGTTACACAGATACGAGCGGCCAAAATCTCGGAACGATCTACACTAATATCGGGGGGGCATTGTACAAGGGCGTCGAGGCTCAAGCTACCTACGCCTTTGGTCGCGGCTTCGCAGTTTTCGTCAACGGATCTCGCAATTACGCCAAGACCAATGCCTATAACGATCCGGTGACCGGGCTCCTCATCCCCCGCACGATCATCGGCAAGGCACCGATGTCGACCGCGGCGGCAGGTGTGCTTTACAAGAGCGGCCCGATCCGATTCTCGCTCACCGACAAATGGACCGGCCCCCAATATGCCGACCTCGCCAACACCACGCGGATCGCGCCGTATAATACCGCTAATCTGGCGGCGAGCTACGACGTCGGGCCGGTGCGCGTTGGCATCGACGTGACCGATCTGTTCAATTCGAAGAAGATAGTCCAGATTTCAGGGACTCCGGTCGTCATGACCACCTCGCAAATCTATTACCAGCCGGGTCGCGCGATCTCCGGCCAGCTGACGTACAACTTCTGATGCGCGGCATATCGGCCTTCGCCATCCTGCTGGTCGCCGCGGCGCCCACCCCCAAGCCTGCATCCCTCCTGACGGATCTCGATCCCGCGCGCGTCCTGCCGCCTCCACCTGTGCGCGGCAGCGTGCAGGCGATCGCGGAACTCGCAGAACTCCACGCGCAGGAGTCGGCGCGCACCTCTGCCGACGAGGCCGCCGCGCGGCTTGACGGCGACACCAAGAATGCGACGATCTTCGCCGAGGCGCTCGGGTCGAAATTCGACCTTGATCGACTCCCGGCCACCTCGGCGCTGTTGGCTCTCGTCCGCGCCAGCGAGAAGGACGTTGTGGATCGCGGGAAAGACCATTTCCGGCGAATGCGGCCCTATGCCGTCGACACTACGTTGAAGAGCTGCAAGCATAACGACGAAATCTACACCAGCTATCCCAGCGGTCATACCTCGATGGCCTTTTCGATGGGCGAGGTGCTTGCGCGGCTGGTACCCGAACGCGCTGAGGCGATCCTCGCCCGTTCGGGGCGCTACGGGCAGAGCCGGATCGTGTGCGAACAGCATTTTCGCAGCGACGTGACCGCCGGGCAGCAGCTCGGGACGCTGATCGCCGAGCGATTGGCGCAAAAGCCCGCGTTCCGCGCTGCGTTCGATGCTGCTCGTGCGGAGTTGATGCAGGCCGGGGTCGCGGCGAAATGACGGGGCGCCGGCACCACCGGCTCACGGGAGCCGGGCGTTCACCAGCATCGCTCGGCTATGCTCGGCGACGCCATATTCGGCATAGTCCATGCCGATTCCCGATTGTTTGGCGAACGGCATCGGCAGCGCGGCGGTAAACGCGCCGTGCTGGTTGACCCAGCCGGTGCCGACCTCGAGTTGTTCCGCCAGCGCGATGCCATGCTCGATATCGGCGGTCCAGATCGATCCCCCGAGCCCGTAGCTGCTGTCGTTCGCCAGTGCGATCGCGTCCCGTACGTCGCGGAACGGGATCAGCGGAAGCACCGGGCCGAACTGTTCCTCGTCCACCAGCGCCACGCCGTGGGTGATGCCCTCGACCAGCGTCGGCGGGATGAACAGGCCCGGGCGATCCATTCGGTCGCCGCCGGTGATCACCCGCGCGCCATTTGCTACGGCGTCATCGAGCAACGCCCATATGCGTTCGAACTGCGGCCGGTTCTGCACCGGACCCATCGTCACTGCGGGATCGAAATTGGCGCCCAGCACCGCTGCTTCGCACTGGCGCACCAGCGCCGCGCGCACCTCGTCGTAGACGTCTTCGTGAATATAAAGGCGCTTGATCGCCGCACAGAAATGGCCGGCATTGCCGAGCGAGATCTGGAACACGGTTTGCGCCACCGCTTCGATGTCGGCATCAGCGAGCACGATCGCGGCGTCGTTACCACCGAGTTCAAGCGTCAGCCGCTTGAGCGTCGGGGCGGCGGCGATCGCGATCCGCTTGCCGGTTTCGGTCGATCCGGTGAACGAAACCTTCGCGACATCCGGGTGAGTAGTCATCGCAGCGCCGACGTCGGCATTGCCGGTAATCACGTTAAGCACGCCTGCTGGAAACGCTTCGCGGCCCAGCCGGCCCATGTACAGCGCCGACAAGGGCGTGAAGGGGGAAGGGCGCAGGACTAAAGTATCGCCCGCCAGCAGGGCATTGGCAATCTTCGCCACCGCAAGGATCACTGGGCCGTTCCAGGGGGCGATAGCACAGGCTACACCGAGCGGCTTGCGGCTGAGCGTCGCGCGCAGCCCTGGCCGGTCGAGATGGATCGGTGGCAATTCCGCAGCAGCGAGGGTTCGCGTATAGAAGACGGCCCCCGCAACTTCCCCCCAAGCCCGGCGCATCGGCCGTCCCGATTCGCACGCCACGACCGCCGCGAGCGCATCGCGGTGCTCGAGCAGTAGGTCCGCGAACCGCTCCAGCGCCGCTCGTCGTTGGGCCCACGGCGTTCTGGACCATGCCGGAAACGCTGCCTTTGCTGCAGCGACTGCGGCATCGACATGCTCGGGCCGTGCGTCGGGATAGTAAGCGACGATGGTCTCCGTGCAGGGATCCAGCACGATACCGGCCTGGGTAGACGGGGCATCCCGGCCATCGATCGTCATTTCCAACCCAAGCGCGACGAGCCAGGCGGCAGGATCCGACGGTGCCGAGCGATAATAGTCTTCGACGGGACTGTTCATTAAGGTTCCGGTCGGACTCGAGGGAAGTTTCACACGTTCCTTATGTGCCGCGCTTGGCAACGGCTCCGGAGAAAATGCATTTCTCCACCTGCTGAACATGAGGCTGGTATGCTGATGTTAACGGACCCGGGACGTATTCGGGCTCTCGCAAGCCCATCAGGTCAGCAAATGGCGTCGCGGCGCCAGGGCCGGTGGCAGGTCCGTCTCGCCCAGCAGGAACAGCAGTTCGCGCTCCACCGTGCGGACCATGGCATCGAGCGGAAGATCGTTGGGCTCCAGGCCGAACGGATCCTCGAGCTGATCACTCAGCGCATCGAGGCCGAAGAACGTGTAACCGACCAGCAGCACGGGCAGCAGCGTCCACCACCCCAAAGCGCCGGCAAGCGCGAACGGTAATGTCAGGCAGAACAGATAGGCCGTCCGATGCAGAAGGAGCGAATAGGCGAACGGCACCGGCGTATTGGCGATACGCTCGCAGCCACCCTGAACCTGCGAGAGCGCGGTAAGTTCGATCTCGAGCACCGAATATTGGATCGGGCTAATCTGCCCCGCTGTCATCGACCCAAGGCATCGACGTCCCACCTCGTGCAGAATCGCGTCGGGAGGATTGGGCGCTGTGGCGTGATCCGGATCCGGCATTATGTCGTCGAAGGGTGTTACCGCCGTGACGCCGCGCAGGCTGGCGGCAAGCGCAGCGGAAAAACCGCATAAAGCGGTCAGCATGTACCTTCGGTCGGCCTCGTCGAGCATCGACGTCTGTCTCGCAAAAGAGCGGCAGGCGATGATCAACTGACCCCACAGTTTCCGCCCCTCCCACCATCGATCGAAACAGGCATTGTTGCGGAAGCTCATGAACACCGAGAGGGCGATGCCGATCAGCGTGAACGGAATGCCGCTGATCTGGGCGAACACGCCCGGACGCACCTGCGCGCAAATGATCGCCCCAACCGAGACGATCGCGATCGTCGCGAGCTTTGCGCCGACGCGAGGCAAGATTGATCCATTCACCGCGAACAGGATTTCTCGCAGCCCGGGTTTGGGGCGGACGATCATGGTTTAAGCTCCTGCCAGAGGCGCGAATGTCGGCGTCCGTCAGGCTGAAGTCTGTACCCTCTGGCGCAGTGGAAACCAATCCGCCCGTGTCTGTCGATCAAGTGCCGCTGCCGAATGCCGGCGCAACGTATCGGGCGCCCTTGCCGCCACGAGGGTCTTCTCGTTTCGAATTTCATAAAGGCGAGAGTGCCGAGTGCGTGACCGAAACCCGAACGTTTGACGCCCGGCGCAAACACACATGCTCTGCGACGGGCGTTAATGCGTGGCTATTGGGCGAGCATTCCGGCATCGACGAGATGCTCGGCGCCGGTGATGTACGAAGCTTCGTCCGATGCCAGGAACAGTACGAGATTGGTGACCTCGCTCGCTTCGGCAAGACGGCCGAGCGGGATTTGTGTAAGGGCGTCACCACCATTTTCGTCGGTGCCCTCGACCATCATCGGGGTGTTGATGAAGCCGGGATGGACGGAGTTGACGCGAATATTGTTCGGACCATATTCTATCGCCGTCGCTTTGCTCATGCCGCGCACGGCGAATTTGCTGCCGACATAGGCCAGGCTGGGGAAACCATAATTCGCGGCCATGCCGGCGATCGATGAGATGTTGACGATCGAGCCGATCCCCGCCTTCAGCATTGACGGGATCACCGCCTTCATGCCGAGAAAGACCGCGGTCTGGTTGATCGCGCAGACCTTTAGATAATCGGCTTCGGAAATGTCGGCGGTCTTGGCGATCGGGCCGAGCACGCCTGCGTTGTTGACTAGGATCGTCACCGGGCCGAACGCGGTCTCGGCCTGCGCGACGACTTCCGCCCACTCGCTGGACTTCGTGACGTCCTGACGGACAAACAGCGCGTTTGCGCCAAGTTCCTTCGCCAGGGCGCTACCGCCATCGGCATTGAGATCCGTCAGTACGACTTTCGCGCCTTCGGCGATGAAGCGGCGGGCATGCGACGCGCCCATCCCTGTGCGGCGCCGGTGATGATGGCTATCTTGCCGTCGAGTCTGCCCATCGTATCATACTCCTTCATGTGGCATCTTTACGGGAATGCCCTTTTTCGGTGCATCCACCAGATAAGAATTAGATGACGAGTCAACAATAGCATGTCGTTCGAGGAAACCGACGACTGGCAAGTGGCGCTCACTTGGATGGTACTGCCGGCGGGGCGGGCATGGCAGCGTGCCGCCGGGATCGCACTGACCCGGCTGGGTCTGTCGCTGTCGGCGGCCGCCCCGCTACTGGTGATCGCGCGCTTGGGTGACGGGGTGCGACAACGGGACGTGGCCGAGGAGGCGGCGATTGATCCCGCCGCGATCGCCCGCTCCGTCAACCAACTCGAAAAGGACGGTTTGCTGCTGCGGCGCACTGACGCCAGCGATGCGCGCGCCAAGACGCTGCACCTGACAGCAGCGGGGCGTGAGCTCGCAGCAAGGTTGGACGGGGCGCTCAACCTGCTTCGTAAGGATATCCTGTCGAGGATCAGCGAGCAGGACGGCAAGGCGGCAGTGCGCGTTCTGCTGGCCTTGGATGCGGCCTGCACCCCGGCGGCGGGTGAATAAGAGGCGCATCATGATTCAGGGGGGAGGACGAAGCTCGGAGTTGTGAAGCGCCGCAAAGTAACGGTTGTAGGTGTGCAGGCCTCGGAATCGCAGCGCAATTGTCCCGAAAATACCGAAAGGCGCCGACATCATTGCGGCTGCGAACAGCTTGCCGGCATGCTGCCCGCGGTCATGGAGTTGCATCGGCCGTATCGTTTTATCGGCGATGGCTTGAACGATCGCGCGAGCGCCACACCGCTTCGCTAACCGTGATCCCAGACCATGAATCTGACGGCTGCCTTTTGACTACGGCAACCCCCGCGTTCGGCAACCCCCGCGTTCGGCAAGGCCCGCGAAAGCATTCGTGTCTCAATGCTGCGCGTGTCGCGCCACCGGCGGCGTGAGAAAAGCCTCTGGCGCCAGGGCGCGCGGTGTAAACCGAGCCTGTCGGATGGCGCCGCGGAAATAGTCGCGCCGGTCGATGCGGGTGCCGACCGAGGTGTGGCCTAGCCCCTGCGGCGTGAACGCAAGTTCCGCTTCGCCCTGGAGCACGCCGTCAACGTAGCTGCGATACGTCCGGCCGTCATAGGTCTGTGCGACGTGATACCACTGTCCCAGCGGGTGCAGCCGTTCGGGAAAGGCGAGGGTGCGGGCATAGCTCGCGCCGTGCACGAACGCGTCGAGATACCATCGGTCGCCCACGACTCGGATTTCGAACAGAAAGCGAGTGTTGGCGGCCGGGCCGACCTTTGGCTCGTCCTGTTGAAGGTGGAACCAGCGTTGCTCGGCCGCACCGCCGTCCGGACGGAAATAGGCTTCGAAGGTGAATGCTTTCGCCCCCGCCAGCGGATGCCGGTCGAGGAAGATCGCGTCGTCCACGCCGTTGAACGCGATCGCCTTCCCGAGCGGACTATCGATTACCCGCGGATGACCCTCAACATGCGCGGCGAGACCACCGATCCGGTCGAGTCGGTCGAAGGTCCATAGCCAGGAACGAGCGGTGGCAGGTGCCCCTCCAACGACCAGCGCGATCACCAGCAGGACCTTCGTCGCGCGCAACTAGATCTTCACTCGTGCGCCGAACATCAGCGTGCGACCGAAATGATTGTACTCGTAATTTCGATTGGAATCGATATCGGTGTAGCGATCGCGATATGTATCGGTCAGGTTGGTCCCTTCCAACGAGAGCTCAAGATAGGAAGTCAAACGATAGCGAACTGAGGCATCAATGTTGATAGTCGAATTATAGCCTTCGAAAATGTTACCGGTGCCGCTGTTCTGATCGATGTATGGCCCCCGGTAGCTAATAGATCCGCGTGCACTGAACTTTTTATCTTCATAATAAAGGGTCGCGTTGTAACTCTTCTTGGACAGGCCGAACAGTGTGGCGCTGCGGGTCGCGTTGACCAGCGCGCCATTGGGGACGACCGCCGGCCCGCTGACCACGTAGGAAGCGGTTGAGCCGATGAAGGTGGCATTGGCTATTCCGCCGAAATTGGACAGGAACCCGGGCAGAAACTTGAACGGTCCCTGCACCGCTAGTTCAATGCCCTTCAGCGAGGCGCCGCTGCCATTGACGCTAGAGGTGATCGTATAAAGCTGGTTCGGATCAAAGTTGATTGCTGCCGGCGAACTCGGCGGAATCACGCTGCGCGGCAGCCCGGTCGTGGCGAAGGTCGCGCTATACGTCTGCGACACGGGGAAACTGGCGACGTCCTTCTTGAACAAGGCGACGGAAATGATCGACTGCGGCGCGAAATACCATTCGAGCGCGAGGTCGTAAGAGGTCGCGCGATACGGATCGAGATTCGGGTTGCCGAAGGTGATCTTATAATTGAATCCGTCGACTGACCCGCCCGGGGTCAGATTGCCCAGCGTCGGCCGGGTGATCACCTTGGCGATGGCGGCGCGTAGGATAATGTTTTCCGTCGGGTAGAAGGCGAGATTTACCGCCGGCAGCCAGTCGTCGTAGCTGCGCTGTATGGTGACCGCGGCGCCGTTGTTGAGCCCGGTCGAGCTCTGGTCGGTGCGCACGAAACGGGTGCCGCCGTTGAGCGCATAGCGCAGGCCCAGCAGCTCGCCTTTAACGTCGAATTCGAGATAGCCGCCGGTGGTCTTTTCGACCACGCTACGGGTGCTGGCGGGGTCGGGTACTAGCGCACGGTTGTATAGCCCGGTGTAGGCGGCCGCGGCGTTGATGTTCGGGACAAGCCAACTGGTGGTGGTGCCCGCTGGCTGGCCGGCGTTGCCAAGGGTGACCAGGTCGGACAACCCGGCTGTCGCCGGGAAGCCGTAGACGGCACTCGGACCGAATGCGCTGGTTGCAGAGCAGGTCAGCGTGCCCAGCACCAGGTCTTTGCCGCCGTTGCCGCACACCGTGGTGTCGCGGGTAAAGCCGATCGTATCGAAGCTGAACCGACGATACATCGCGCCGGCCTTGATCTGGAAGCCTTCGGCCGCGTCCCATTCGGTGCGCAGCTGCACGGTGCGGAACTTGTTGATCGTCTCCGACGGTCGATCGCGGATTTCAGCGAGCTGGAAGCTGGCCGGATCGGTGACACTCGTGCCGAAGCTTAGGACGGGACTGCGCGAGTTGGTGTAATCGAACTTATAGCCCGCCGCGTCGCGATCGTCGTAGACGAAGGTGGTCTCGACGGGGATGTTGGCGTCGGACTTGGAGAAGCCGCCGAGCAGGGTGAAGCGGAATGTGTCGCTGACGTCCTGATCCCAGGTGCCGCCGAGCTGATAGAATTCGGTCGACGATTTGCGCAAATAGTGTTCGGTGCGCACCCATGCGTCGTTGAGCGTGCCTGACACTAAGGTGTTGCTGGCGTCATAGACTGGATTGATCAGGTCGATCGAGCGTTCGTTGCTGCGGAGCAAGACTTCTGCCCATTTCTCCTCACGCTGCTCCTTGAATTTGGAATAGAGGCCGTCGATCGAGATCTTGGTACGATCGGTCGGTGCGAACTGGACGCTGGCGGTAATACCCAGGCGTTCGCGGCGGTGGTCGATCTCGCCGTAGCGCGGGATGCGCGCGTGGAAGGCGAGCGCTGCCTTGTCGCACGCAGCGCTCGGGATGTAGGCGCCGCCGGCATTGGCGGTGGTGAAGCACGGCGTGCCATTGACCGAATCGAATCGCGCCTGTGCCCAGCGCGTGGTGTTGTTCCCCAGTTCCTCGGTATTCAGCTTGGAATAAGCGGCGGAGACCGATGCGCCGAACGTGCTGCTGTCGTTGCGCCACGACAGCAGGCCGGCCGCGCGGGGGCCAAGCGTCTTCGACAGATCGTTATACGAGCCCTGTAGCGACAGCGCACCGGAAAATCCCGCCTTGCCCGCGAGTGGGTTGCCGGTGTTGAGGTCGACCACCGCGCCCAGCGAGCCCTCATCGAGCGAGGCCTCGGCCGTCTTGTGGACGACCAGCGAGCTGAACAGTTCGGAGGCGAAGACGTTAAAGTCGAATGCGCGGTCGCGGTTGGCCGAAGCGCCGTCGGTGGAGGTGGCGACCGTCTCCAGCCCGTTGACGCGTACGCGCGTGAATTGCGCACCGAGACCCCGGACAGTGATCGCGCGGCCTTCACCGCCGTCGCGCTGGATAGTGATGCCGGGAATGCGCTGCAGCGACTCGGCGAGGTTCTGGTCGGGAAATTTGGCGATGTCCTCGGCGACGATCGCGTCGACCGCAGCCACCGAATTCTTCTTCACGTTGATCGCCGCCTGCAGCGACTGGCGGAAGCCGGTGACGATGATGTCCGGCGCCACGGTGCCGTCTTCCTGGGCGCCGGGCGCCTCGCTAGCGGTGGGGGCTGACTGTCCCGCGGCAAAGGCGGTCGTCGGCACCAACAGCGCGATCGCCAGCGCTCCCGTCGAAACGTTACCAAAAATGGCGGCAAGACCGCCCCGCAAAGCGCCGCGCGGCGCGCCCATCTGGATCGTCATCGTCCACTCCCCTGTTCGTCGCTTTGGGCGACGTTGATTGCCACCGGTCGGAAGGGGGAGGCCGGCTGCTTGACCGGTACATCGATCCTCTCCGAACGGCCGGTCTTCGCCGGCTCGCAGGCTTTTATGTGTCTGTTTTGGTAACCGGTGTCAACTGGCTCTTAGAAGTGGTCGGCCATTGCAGTAAGATATTGATAAGTAAGGGATATTATGACCATTCTCACCCGAGCGGGAGCGGCGGCTTCTGGGAAGATGGGGAGTTTGCTGCGTCAGGTCCCCGGCTGTATATAGGGAATGCGCGCGAAAAGCTCGCGCTGCCACCGACGCGGATCGTCCTCGACTCGCGACCGAGCGTCGAACAGCATCGTGGATCGACTGTCTGCGCGGTAGGTAGGCCAGTCCGGCAACCCGGCATGGTTGGGATCGCCGACGCGTGCGAAGCTGACGAAACTGTCCTGCATTGCCGCCGAGGCGGCGCGCGCATCGGCGCCGGTGCCGGTCTGCGAGCCTGTCGCGTCGAGCGTCCCGAACACCAGGGGGATGTCCATTGTGTGGAATGCGCCGCGCCGCGCATCGGTACGCGAGCCATAGTTGACCTGATAAACCCACCCCGGCGCGTTGGCGGCGGCGCGCGCCTCGGCCTCGATTACCTGCCCGCGCCAACTGCGGCCGGCGGTGGTCGCCGCGTAGAAGACCTCGGTCGGCGACCAATCGGGAAAATGCGCGCGATATTCAGCGACGACCCATTCGGGCAGCACGTCGATTCGTAGTTCCGGGGCGAGCGCGGCGGCGAGAGTGCTCCAGTCGATGGCGCGCACCTTGGGCGAATCGGGGGAAATGAATGCGCGCGCCTCGTCGCGGACGTTGCCCAGGATCATCGGGATGCCGGTCGATTGCGGATTCGCGTCCGGCCAGAACGGGTGGCGTGTAAGCCAGGTCATGTCGAGCACCGGCCCGAAATAGATCCCGCCACCCAGGATCGGGTCGGGCGCGTCGAGTGCGGCCACCAGTCTCTCGACCGGCATCGCCAGCAGTGCGGAAAGATCAGTCTCGCGCACGTCGAGTCGGGCGAGATAGGCGCGGCTCCGCGCGGTTGCGTTGAGCGGGCCGGAGACGGTCACCTGCTGCCCGCTCATCGTTGCGGCGCGACGGAACAGGCCGCGCGCGGCGGGCATCCCCATCAGCGTCGCGATCTTGGCGCCGCCGCCGGACTGGCCGAACACCAATATCCGGGATGGATCGCCGCCAAAACTCGCGATATTGTCGCGCACCCAGCGCAGCGCGAGGATCAGGTCGAGCTGGCCGGCATTGCCGCTGTCAGCGAACCGCGGATCGAAGCGCGCGAGGTAGAGATAACCCAGGGCGTTGAGCCGGTGGTTCACGCTCACCACGACAACGTCGCCGCGCGCGGCAAGATGCTGACCGTCGTTAAGCGGATCGGTCACGCTGCCGCCCGAATAGGCACCGCCGTGGATGTAGAGCATCACCGGCTTGCCGGCGGCGGGGTGCGTGTCCGCCGTCCAGATATTGAGAAACAGGCAGTCTTCGGATTGCGGACCATATGGGCCGTGCTGCGGCGCGACCGGACCGAAGTCGGTTGCGTGGACGGTCTGCCCTGCCGCCGACACCGGGCGCGGCGCCTGGAAACGCTCGGCGCGGCCATAGCGGATACCGCGGAAGGCCCGTACACCGTCCTGCGTGGTGCCGACGAACGCGCCGGATGGGGCGTTGACCCGCTCCGCTTTCGCCGCATGCGCGGTCCCTACCACCAACATAACCGCCCCGGCGCGGACTACGCTGCGGCGCGACGGTTTAGCGCCGGACATCGAGACCTCCCTGGAGATAAGCGTGGATGTCGGGCTGTCGGAACAGGCTGGCATCGCCGGGAAGCGAGTGTTTGAGGCAGGTCAGCG
>Ga0233335_1000142_pt1 | contig 15054 bp, 13 predicted proteins | sample GEONDECOMP222_FD_180695 | JGI IMG/M metagenome (GOLD analysis project Ga0233335, IMG submission 180695) | Leaf litter microbial communities from Shasta-Trinity National Forest, California, United States - GEON-DECOMP-222 | ecosystem: Environmental > Terrestrial > Plant litter > Unclassified... | reverse complement strand
TAGTCCAGCTTTATTAGAAACGATTCAAGTCAAGCATGCTGATATCGGCGTTAGTCTATTGCAGCACCAAGCAACGATTACTGCATCTGACGCCCAAACTTTACTCGTCAAGCCTTACGATAAAGCACTCATGCCCGCTATCGAAAAGGGGATTAGAGGCGCAGGATTAGATCTTAATCCAATGCCGATGGGTGACTTTATACGGGTGCCATTACCATCATTATCTGAACAACGACGCAAAGATATTGTAAAACGCATTCATCAAGAGACTGAAGTGATTTGCAATGAGATTCGTAGTCATCGACGCACTGCCAATCAACGTATTAAAGATTTATTAAAACAAAAGCTTATCAGTGAAGATCAAGATCATCAATCGCATAATAAGATTCAAAAACTAACAAACAAGTTGATTGAAAAGGTCAATACACTTGCCGCAGAAAAAGAGCGGCAAGTCACACAAATTTAGTAAACTTTCACACTTATGCTTCTAGTTCGAATGGCCCATTATTCATAACATCAGGACTGATGCTTTCAGAAGAAGACGAGTCGTGGTTAAAGAATGATTGAGATGATAGTGTTTTTTCTACTTGAGGGCTAGCACTCAATACCTCATGCTGAGGAGAAGAAGTGACTAGTTCCCTCTCCGGAATAGGTGACGATATAGCCGCTCCTGCTTCCAAAAGCATAGGATGTAACAATAGTCGAGATAGGAGTTCTGATACGCCTGTTGTGATAATCGGCTGAATGTCCTTTAGGTATTGCGCTACAGCATCGTTTAATATCTGCTTTTGCTGTGCTGCTGCATATGCATTCTGCATTTTCTCTAATGCTTTTTCTTGCTGTAGTGGAGGCAAATGCTTAAATTCGTTTACGACATAATGACTCGGTGAAAGATCAGCAGATGCCGAAGAATTTGAATTTATTTCAGACTGACTCTCAATGCTCTTATCAGGAATTACCAATGATGGCACTGCTTTTTTTCCCCTCATCGCAGTGGATACTGGTAAGGGGCCATTTATATTTCTTTGACTCATTGGCTTTTTCCCTGCTCTTGCTACAGCTAATTCATCTTCTTGTTGCAGGTTTTTGGCAGATCGAACCTGGTAAGGCAAGTAAGGTAAAATAGCGTTGAATTCACTACATACCTGCGCGAAAGCAGGATTCATATCACCTTTATAGGTCATCAGACACTTTGATTGACTTGCTAATTGCTTTTTTTCCTCTTCCGATTTTTCGATAGATCGGTTTCCTAATAAATCAAAGAAAAATACGGTACTGGCTTCTTCAAGCAAATAATCTTTAGCAGATGCTACAAAAGTATCTTCCACTCTTTGAAACAGATGCTTTGCTACTGGAATAATCTTTTGTAAATGTTCCTGTTTTGTTTTCGCACTTTTGCCTCCTGGCTTAAAAGTTTGTATCTCCTCTATTGCTGTTTTCTCATCACCAGTTAAAAAACCCTTATTATGTACCATTTTTTCCTGATTCATAATTTCGTTTACTGCTTTCTGAATTTGCCCTATAGTACTACTATTATCCCCTGTATTACGATTGATATTCTGCTCTAACCTTTCGTAAGCATTATTAAAGCGAGGCAAAAGTTCTCTACGCACTTTTTCCTGTGCTATTTGTTGAATGGCTTGACGCAACGCTGGTTTTTCCTCGTCATCATATAAGCTTTTAACTGTTGCAAAACTTTCTTTTGCAATCTGGGTTTTTTCTCCATTTTCAAATATCCATTCATCCAGTGTTCTTACTTGAAAAGGCATTGCTTCTTGAAAGATTTTTTGCATGATTGAGTAATGTCCATTCAATAATCCAGCATGATGGCAGCCTTTCCATTCTGTCCGACTGATACTACCATTACGCCATTCATTATCCTTTTTACGTGCTTTTTCTAATGCTGCTTTTAGAGAGATATTATCTTGTATGGCTATATTATGACGATGTAAAACACCAGTTAATACAACCGTCAGCGAAAGTGTTCGACCGCTAGATTGGAGCTCCTTATGAATCTTGAGAACTTCTTCACAGAATGATGCAAAAATGGCTCCATTTTGATAATGATTTGGGGCTTTTTCCGAAGACACCATACTAATACCCATAATAATCTCAATTTCACCGGTTTGCTTACAATTTTCTTGCAAAAATTTTTCCCAATTTGGAAAATTTACTTTTTTAGCCATAACTAACGTACTCAAGAATCAAAAATAATAAAGGATATGCTACTTAATCTTACCTATTTCAAGAAACACTTGGTTAAAAACTAATTTTTGCCAAAAAACCATCTTGTTTCCAGTAATAATTAGGTAATTTTTACGTAATCATAATTGGGACAAAGTTTAACGATAAAAATTAATCGATGCAAGTCTATACTGCAAATCTAAAAATCAATTATAATAATTCAAATAAGGCCTTTGACAAAACATGTTAGTCAATTTAAAATCACTCTTGTAAATTTCATTATCTTTTTGGTTTTTTCCCTCTCATCACGTGAATCCAACCCCAACCTGTAGTTCCAAACAGCTATTAAAAATTTCAAGAAAATTATTAAACGATTTTCTCATAGAGCATTTACCTGTCAATGTTTTTTTGGTTGATACAAAAGGCTATATTCGGTGGGCTAACCAACAGTTATTAAATTTCATTTATACCACTTTGGCAGCCGTAGATGGACGACATATTTCTGATTGGGGTGATACACCGTGGTCACTGGTTCAAGAAGTGATCAAGACACAACAAGAAACGAGTCGAGACGAGTATTATCAAAATAAACATTTTACGACAATTCGAAAACCTATATTTGATGACAAGCGTAATTTAATAGGCGTGTTAGGTGTTTCTATCGATATTACAGATCGAAAAATAGCAGAGGATGCTAAAGATCGGTTTTTACGTAATATACGGCATGATATTCGCACGCCAGTCAGTGGTATGATTGGGCTAGTTTCTATCTTACAAGAATCGATCCAGAACCCTGAGTTAAACAAATATATACAGGCTTTAATAAAAACCAGTGAATCATTACTCACTTTATTAGATCGGGTATTTGAAGCTACACAATTTTCTACAGGTGAAATTCCCATTCTAAGTAGAAGCTTTTCTTTGCAAAAAATGTTAGATACCGTTTACCAACTGCATCATGCAAAAGCACTTGAAAAAAATATTGCTTTAGAGTTCAACTACGATCCCTTAATACCGGATAGTTTGATGGGTGATGCCCTGCGTATACAAAGGATTGCTTGGGAATTACTGACCAATGCTCTAAAATATACTGATCGAGGCTCTATTTTACTCAAAGCGCGTCTTCTTAAAAAAGAAAAACAAAAAATTTATATCGAGCTACAAGTACAAGATACTGGACCTGGGATTCCACAAGATCAATATGAATTTATCTTTCAACAGTTTGCCCGTTTAACACCTTCTTGGTTAGGATTAACCCATGGGCAAGGCTTAGGCTTATTTAACGTCAAACAATTAATTAGCGATATTGGAGGAACTATTCACTTAGACAGTCAAATCGACCAAGGTTCTACTTTTACCTGTCTGATACCTTTACACCTGCCATCTTTTGAAGATCTAGAAGATACTGTACTCTTATGACTCAATCTTCGCTATCCTCTTTGCCTAAACATATTGCCATCATTATGGATGGCAATGGACGGTGGGCGCAAGCACGCAAGCTAGATCGCATAGAAGGACATAAAGAAGGGATAAAAGCAGCATTACGTTTAATTAAATTGTGTCAACAAAAAACCATTAAAGTCTTAACACTATTTGCTTTTAGTACTGAAAATTGGAAACGCCCGCAAAAAGAAGTGAACGGCATATTAGATCTACTGCAATTAGTATTGAAAGAAAAAATACCACTTCTACTCGAATTAAATTTGAAGTTAAAAATTATTGGCGATTTAAAGCGCTTGAGCACAACCTTGCAACAAAGTATTCGTTATGCTGAATCAATGACTCAAAATTGCACCAATATGACATTAGTCATTGCTTTAAACTACGGCGGTCAATGGGATATTACACAAGCGGCCAAAAAGATTGCTATCAAAATTGCAAAAGGCATACTACACCCCGATGAAGTGACCGTCGAAACTTTTGGAAAGCATTTGGATTTATCTGATTTACCTATACCAGATTTATGTATACGCACCGGTGGGGAATCACGAATTAGCAATTTTCTCTTGTGGCACTTAGCTTACAGTGAACTTTATTTTACAAAAACTCTATGGCCTGATTTTGACTCAATACAGTTTGAACGAGCATTAACAGCTTATATTCATTGTGACCGGCGCTTTGGCAATATTTATGAAGAACAATCTGCTTAGTGAATTAAACCAGCGCTTATATACTGCTATAGGATTACTCATCTTGACGTATGGCAGTATTTTTCATGCTAATAATCTCGTTTTTACGGTGCTGCAAACCCTATTATTTAATTTAATTGGATATGAATGGATTAGATTATGCGGGCAGGCTACCTTATCAACGCAATTACTGTATATGAGCTACTTACTAGCAGGCTACCTAGTAAGCTATTTTTTGATTTCACTGAGTACACTGTTTATTATTGCCATGCTGATGAGCGTTAGTCTCATAATCTATATGGTATACCTGATGCAACAACCTGTACTTTGTAAACACACTATAATTTTTAAAAGAAGTGTTGGCATTATCAGTTTGATTATAGCGTGGCGAAGCTTGCTCTTTTTAAAACCAGAACCTTATTATTTAACACTTGGTTTAATCACGATTGGCTTAACCGATAGCAGTGCTTACTTGATAGGCAAACAATGGGGTTCCCATCCTTGCGCACCCATTATTAGCCCCCGAAAAACATGGGAAGGGTGTATAGCGGGCTTTTTAATACCCGTTTTCATTTCAATATTTATCTTGCGCGTTTACTTTCAGGAAGGGCAACTTTATCAATACTACTGGATCGTGACCTTCTTGATGACAAGCCTAACGGCATTAGCAGGTGATTTGTTTGAAAGTCAAATTAAACGAGAACGCGGCTTTAAAGATAGTGGTAATATATTGCCTGGACATGGAGGTTTTGCTGACCGTTTTGATAGTATTATTACAAGTATTCCAGTTTTTGCATCTGGTTTTTACTGGATACAACATTTAAAGCATATCTAACTACGATCCGTATATGATCTAATCTTTGCAAAAAAGTACGGATACTCGTTTACTAAAAACCTAGATTTGATACAATAAACGACATTCAGCATATAATTGACTATAAATAATAAAAAATTTAACCTTGTGACACGATACACTTAATTGTCAAAGCTATTAATACATTCATTCCCTAAAAGGTGGTTGATGAGCCCTAAAATCTTTTCTCTATTGATCTTCTTCCTATTTACATTGACCGATTCAACACGGGGTAATACAAATAGCCAGCATGTTCCCATTCAAGCCATTGAATTTCAAGGTTTAAAGAACATTACCTCTGAACAGGTCAGTCCTCATCTACCTATAAAAATTGGGCAACCCTTTCATTCCCAAAATATTGATTCAACATTGAAAGCACTTTATGCAACTGGTTTTTTTGATACGATCAAACTATTAGAAGACGCCGGCACGATTATCATTAAAGTCAAAGAAAGGCCAGTGATCAAACAAATAACCATCCATCAGCAAGCCAAGCTGCCTAACACATTGCTTGACCAATTGTTAGAACGCAGTCATATACAGGTTGGTGAATTTTTTTCAGAAAGTGCATTTAAAGCTTGTATGCAAGAGTTACATAGCTTTTATAATATGCAAGGGCAATATCAAAACACTATTAGCACAAAAAGCATATTAAGTAAGCATAAAGACCAAATTAACCTGGAGATTCACTTGCCGCCGCAAAAAGGAGCACTAAAATTTGCAGACATCTATATCATGGGTAATCAGGCATTTAGCAAAGAAAAACTGTTATCTCAGCTTCCAGTAACAAATAATATATGGAAGGCATTATGGAATAATAAAACAGTTATTTGTCATCCCACCACACAACAAATGGCACTTGAAGAATTAAAAAAGTTCTACCAAAGCAAAGGCTATTTTGATGCTGAAATTAAAACGAAGCACACCAGCATGACACCCGATCAAAAAGCTGCATATTGGATTATTGAAGCCAAAGAAGGGCCTGTATATCGCATTGGCAACTATAAAATTCTTGGACCTCATTCATTGAGCGAACAAGCATTAAAAGATTTAATTCATTTCAAACGCGATCAAGTGTATTCAAAAGAAAGTATTTTGAAAACAGAAAAAGCTATCCAAGATAAGTTAGGTTATTTCTCAAAAGTTGAAACCATTCCAAGTGTGAATCAAAAAAATGCTACAATTGATTTAACACTACGCATTGATCCAGGAAAAGCAATGTATGTACGCCAGTTACATATTGTGGGCAATCAATATATTCAGAATAAAACCATACGTCGCCTGTGTCAGCAACAAGAAGCTGCTTTATTTTCTATGGAAGCTATCAAAGCATCAGAAAACCGCTTAAATCGCGCTGGCTTTTCAAAAGCACCAATATCTATTTTACCAACCCCCGTTTCTAATACAAAAGACGACCAAGTCGATTTAATATTAAAAATAGATGAAAACACAGGCCCAATGAAGTTAATTCCGGGACAATTTTCATTTGGCGATAAACAATTTACTTTCAGCATGCTCGCTGCCATGGATAATATATTAGGCAGTGGCATAAAATCTGAGATTCAAGCTAGCAAAATAGCGAAGGATTATGCTTTATCTATTCTATATGATAACCCTTATTCTACTCTAGACGGTATTCAAAAGACGTTTAAGTTTGTACTTCGTTCACATAATCCCTCGATATTGCTTAGCGAAAAAATAAAAAACTTATATCAACAATCCAATTGGGTAAAAAATAGAACCCTCTTTGAGGATGATCCTGATCCCTCGATATTGCTTAGCGAAAAAATAAAAAACTTATATCAACAATCCAATTGGGTAAAAAATAGAACTATCTTTGAGGATGATCCTGCAAATGTAGCTTCTGTCGTAGCACTTAATACAGATACCGAAACTAAGGTAGATCAAGAGGATACAAATAAAGAGAAATCCAGTACTATCAAATTGCCTGAATATAATATGAATGAACTCAGTGTGATGCTCAAATACGGCATTCCGATCAGTCGCTCAAATCATTTCTGGATCTTTAAATTTGAACCTAAAATGTTTGAATTACGATTCCTCGCAAAATTAGGATCACAGAGCGAAGAACTGAAATCATTTATCGATCAATATGGTAAAAATTTCTTACAAATACCCCTCACGACGGGCTTAGACGTTTTCCATATTAAAGGCAGCCCTTTTCCCGAAAAAGGTTTCTACAACAAATTAAAATTTACTATTTCTTCATTATGGGCTGAAAAGTGGTATTGGTATCCTTATTGTAAATTTGATATCAATGGCGCCGTTTATCAACGCTATAAAATGAGTGTAAACCAAGAAATGAATTTTGGATTACGATGGAAAATCGGGTATGGTTTTAGCTTTAAAGACGATGATACAGGCCTACCTTTCTTTGAAAATTATCATAGTGGGCAAACAAGAGGGTTTGCCTTTAATAGCTTCGGCAAGAAAGATAGCTTGGGTCAGCAATTGGGAGGTAATTTCCTGTTTAATGGAAGTTTGATATTAGCTGCAGCTAAACCTTTCAGGGGAGACAACTTCAGACTGAGTCTCTTTTGTGACATAGGTGCTGTTGAGACTATTCAAAGTATCCAACAGCTGCTGAATGAATCTTCTCCTAAGCTTAGTGTTGGTGTTGCTTTAGACACAGTCATCCCACTGCCTGTTTTAGGGGATACGGCCTTCAACATCAATATAGCACGACCGATATGGTATAACGCAGAAGGTAAAGACAAAGATACAAAACAGCCTTTATCATTTACTTTAGGCAGTAGTTTTCTATAATTTATTATTTGAGGAAATATTTTATGTTTACAATAAATTCTAACTTTTTTCACGCCATTTCTACTCATCTGCTTAGCTTGATGCTGGTATTCACTAGCTTGAGCATGACGACAGCCTTTGGATTTAAAATGGGTGTGATTGATGGGCAAGTTATCATGGGCGCGCCCGAACTAGACATTTCAGACAAGCAAAAACAGATTATTAACAAATACTATCCCCAACTTGTCAAGTTGAACGAAGAATATTCTACTTTAAAAAATGAATTTGATAAAAATGAAGTGCTGATGGATGCTTCGACACGCAAAGCAAAACAAGACAAATTAATGCAAGTTGCAAAATCTATGAATGCTTTAAAACAAAAAGCTGAAATGACAGCATTGCAAATAGAGCAGGAAACAACTCAAAAACTTTCGGATATTAGTACTCAAATTGCAAAGAAACATGGATTTGATGTCATATTGACTACCACTACAACAGGCGGATATGTTTCTAAAAACGTGGACATGACAAAAGAAGCATTGAAAATCTTAAAGCAAAAAGCAGCTACTGCTTGATTCACTGAATAGCTTACCGTTTTTGGCCTACTTCCTTGTCACATGTGATTATTTTCCGCGTTGCTTTTCGCGCATTTCTTCCAGAGTCTTACAGTCAAAACATAAATTGGCTGTAGGTCTAGCTTCTAAACGACGAAGACCAATCTGTCCACCGCAATCATCACAATAGCCATATTTATCACCCTTTTGGCCCGATTGCTCTAATTGTTGATCGTGAATTAGTTTCATCAAGGCTGCATCAATCTTTTTGATGAGTCTATATTCTCGACCTTGCACCCTCAAATCAAGTTGGCGGTTAGCTTCTTGACTAGCTTGATCAGTAATATCTGAAACAATGATCGAATCATGTCGCAGACGCTCTCTTGCTTTTTCGTTACCCTGCATGAGTTCTTGTTTAAATAAAGTTAATATGTTCGCAAAATGTTTCTTTTGATGAGCACTCATGTATTCTTCATCGGGTTCTGTTTGGTAAGATTGAATAGGAGTATTTAATACCAAGAGATCCCCATTTGCTTTTTCAATGTTGTTCATAAAATATTTCCTTCAAAAATGAAATAATAGTGTGATTGAGGTAAAAAATTAAAAATCGCTAAAATCATTCATTAGAATATTGAGGTAATTTTATTATTATACCGGAATCATTTGATTAAAATAAGCTTGAGATGCTTTATGTAACTATCATGTAATCAAATTTATCAAAAAAATATTGAGTACGCCAACCAAGACCTAAGAGCAGCTCTTAGATAAAATGGCACAGATAAAAAATAATGCCTTACGGATAAGACGGAATACTACATGCTGATTGCTGATTGCTGATTGCTGATTAAAGTGATGGTATAAGACCAACCAGTATGCTTTCAAAAGACGCCATTCCTCTGGGATATCACGATGGTTTTCTATAGTCTTAATAACATCTATCACATTTGCTACTAAAATGTTGATAGATGCCCCGCTATATATCATTTTCGCAGAAGCAATTTCCTTGCGCATAACAACAGTTATTTGAGCTCACAAAGACTTCGCCTGTCTCTAATATTCATTGAATTACTTGACAAGCATGATAATCAGACAGTTTTGATGGTTATCTTTGAGATAAGATAATAAATGTTTTAAATATTCAATAGCAAGGTTTGCATAGCAATGATCACTCATGTAATAGCACCATTAGATAAAAATTAGCAAAATATCTCTTAGATTGAGTAATATGAGATAAAATAAACGATTGCCTCTTTCATGTAAGAGCAAACATATTGCGCTCATTACAATGGATGATCCTAAGATTGTAATGAGCTTATGAATTACTCCATCGGCTCATGCACGAAATGGAGTTCCTCACTCAGTAGCAAGCTAATCTAATAACTTTATCAAACTCTACATCAAAATAGTTTTTTTGGAGCAGAACTCGGGTCAACTAATTTTTGATTAAAATATATAAGCAGTTATTGCAAATTGCCTGTACACAATTGATCAATATTATACACTTCAAAGCTTATGTATTTATTTTTATATCTATTACTACAGCAATGCTGTATTTACGTATTATAATGTTGCAGACTTTATCATAAAACTCACGGTAGTAGTTTAAGAATCGCTTTTTTAAAATTTAAAATAATATTTATTGATTATCATCTGAAACTTTCATCAATATGACATACCCCCGCTTTAAATCTGGAATTCTTAAAACTTCTTCCAGCAATCATGCGCGCATTCTCAATATTACGACAGCACATGGCGTGATTGAGACACCGGCTTTTATGCCGGTCGGCACACGAGCATTTGTCAATCAATTATCTCCATTAGACTTAAAAACAGCAGGTAGCCAAATCATTTTAGGCGGTAATACTTATCATATGTTGCTTAACCCTGGTGTAGACATTATTCGTTCTCAAGGCGGAATGCATCAGTTTATGGCCTGGGATGGTCCTATGCTTACCGATAGCGGTGGATATCAAGTCTTTAGTTTGACTCGTGCTAATTTATGTCACGTTGATGAAAATGGCGCTTACTTCAAACATCCTACATTGAAGCATTCTATTGCTTTAACACCCCAATCATCCATTGAGACACAGAAAATATTGGGTGCTGATATTATGATGGCTTTTGATGATTGCATTGCAGAATCTAGTGGTAGAACAGGCATTATTGCGGCAATGGAACGTACTCATCAATGGTTATTACAAGCAAAAGAACTCCATACAAAAACCCCTGAATCACCTTATGGCTATCGACAAGCGCTATTTGGCATTATACAAGGAGGCTATTTTAGAGATTTAAGAGAAACCAGCGCGCAGTTTGTTCGTGAACTTGATCTAGATGGATTTGGAATTGGAGGCGAGTCCATTGGTCCTTGTCGCAAACAAACCTGTGATATACTCGATTGGGTAAGACCTTTATTACCAGAACACAAGGTACGCTACCCGATGGGGGTGGGACTAGAACCGCAAGATTTAATTGAAGTGGTGGCGCATGGTGCAGATATTTTTGATTGTGTAGCTCCTACTCGAAATGCACGCCATGGTTCTTTGTATTGTGGCGAATTTGGGGTAGTTGATAATTGGCTAACATTTCATAAAACGGAATCCAATGGGCGTATTTTGATTAAAAAAAGTCAGTACGCCGCTGATCAAAGGCCTATTATGTTACAATGTACCTGTCAAACCTGTCAAAATTATAGTCGTGCTTATTTGCATTTTCTCTTTCGGCAAAAATCTGCATTTTATTATACGCTAGCTTGTATACATAATATCCATGTCATGCAAGAAACCTGCGCTCGTATGCGACAATTAATTTTATCGCAAAGCATTTAGTGTTAAAATACATGCATATTTAAATATTTTATTAAAGCAACTCTAACACAAGTACAAGTCATTATGGCACTGTTGTCTATACAAAATCTACATGTTTCCGTAGGGGAACAAAGCATCCTAAAAGGCGTGAACTTAGAACAAGAAGCTGGCACTGTGCATGTCATGATGGGTTTAAATGGTTCTGGCAAAACCACTTTAGCTCACGTTTTAGCGGGTCAATCGGGCTATAATATTACAGCAGGTAATATCCAATATGCTAACCAAGATCTCCTAACTTTAAGCCCAGAAGAACGTGCGCAAGCTGGACTTTTTTTAAGTTTCCAGTATCCAGTTGAAATACCTGGCATATCGACTGTTTATTTTTTAAAAACAGCTTTTAACTCGATCCGAAAAGCGCGTAACGAAAGCGAACTAGATGCAGTGGATTTTTTAGACTATGTCAAAGATAAATTGCAGTTGGTAGGGCTTGAGCCTTCATTTCTATATCGATCTATGAATGAAGGCTTTTCAGGCGGTGAAAAAAAACGTAATGAAATTTTACAAATGGCGGTTTTAGAACCTACATTAGCTATCCTGGATGAAACAGATTCAGGTTTAGATATTGATTCTTTAAAGACAATTGCTAATAGTATCAGTCAACTACGAGATCCTAAGCGAGCTATCTTAATTATTACTCACTATCAACGACTTTTAAATTATATCCAACCCGATGCTGTCCACATTTTGCATCAGGGCATTATCGCACGTTCAGGTGGCATGGAACTTGCCAATCAACTCGAAACTTATGGATACGATCATGTTTTATCTGAATAATAAACTCGAATACGACAACGTATTGGTATTGACATCATAAAGACATGAGAGGCCCGAAATAGCATGCAAATAAGGATATCTAAAAAGTATTGGCACTCTATTTTGATTAGCTGGATGATTTGCTGTTCAACCATTATAACTACCTTTGCCGCCCCTTTTGAAAATAGAGCTTCGTATAAAGTTTATTTTACCCCCAGTGATAATTGTACTACCCAGATTACAGATGCAATTAGCGCAGCGCATAAAAGTATTTATATGCACGCTTATTCGTTAACTTCACAACCCATTGTAGATGCTTTAGTGAAAGCCCACCAAAGAAAAGTATCTGTTAATATCATTATTGATAAAAGCAATTTGGCAGGTGACTCGAAAGCGAAATTGTTAGCTAAACAAGGCGTATCTGTATGGGTGGATAATTTATCTGGACTTGCCCATAACAAAGTCATTATTACTGATCAAGAACAGGTTATTACAGGCTCTTTTAATTTCAGTCACGCGGCACAATATAAAAATCGCGAAAATATACTTATTATTAAAGATAAAAATCTAACAAAGCTTTATTTAGAAAATTGGTATCGCTGCAAGCAAAAATCCACTCAATTAAAGTATAGTCAATCTAAAGCCAAACATATGCTCTCTCGCATAAAACAGTCTCCCAGAGAAAAAAACAAAAACATTTTCATGGCACTTGTGGCCTGTGTGGCTATTGGGGTTATTCTTTTATTGCAGTAAACATTGCTAATTCGGAAAGATAACTCTATTTCTTTTGGTCTCATTCTCTTGGCAAGTAGCTTGTCATACTTTATCAAAAGCATTGATTAGATTTTGTATAATATGCGAAATTGATTCACTATTGTGATAGTAGTGGTTATCCAATATCCTCAACCGGTCAGTAGGGGTTAATAGCAGCAGCTTGGCAATCTTAAGGCGGAGCTCAGACGGTAGCTGAAAACAAGCTCGATTAGTGAGCAAAAGCCTAAATCCTAATTGACTGCCTAAATCCAAGCTATGAAACAAATGTGTAGCATTAAATAAAAATTGGATCTGTTGCAATTGTGCCAAAGTTTCATCTTGAGTAAGTCTTGCAAGCAATGGAAGATAATAAAAATTAGACTGTAGGAGAGAAAGTAATGGGAGCTTATGTAATGCATCCTTATCCTTTGCAAATGATCCTCTAATATTAGGAACAATATACTGTTTTATACGCTCCAAAGTCATACTATCCATTATATCTCCTACTTCTTCCCAAAAACCATATAAATAATTAGCCGGTATCGGACGAGCTTTTACCTCATAAATTTTTCTGTTGTAATCTGAATATAGATTATTTGTAATACGCATTAAATAATCATCGAGATAATCAGGAGAAACAGCAGAATGAGGATTATTGGATGCCAATCGAAGTAATGTGTTTTTTATAGACTTAGCATAGCTTAGGGTCAAACTTTTAGGAGGCCGTTTCGAATCATGGCTCAATAATGAACCCTTTGGATGCCTAGCAAGTGCATCCCATTCTTGTGCAGCGATTCTTTTTGAATAGCCATAAAGACCAATATGACGTACAGGAGATTGATAGTATAAGTCATGGCATGACGTACTAGCATTATTTCCCCACTGTACGAATGGAAGATTAATGCTAGCTGTGATTGCAAAACCATTTAAGGTATCTATTGTACCACTGCACTCCAAGATAATATATTTAGAAGGACACTGTATACCCATACTCAGCCCTCCTGCATGTTTTGCATACAGAAAATCAGCTTTTATTCCACTCTTAAAGTCACATCCTGACATATAACCTGGATGTATTTCTACACAATCTTCTCGAAAAGATTCATCCAGACACTTAGGTTAACGCGATTATAATACAGGCCTACATACGGCACTACTCGCTTGTAGTGCTGAAAATACACTTGTCCGCTAAAACCCCATCGTTTCAGCTCTCTGATATCTATTTTCCGAAAAAGCTCAAAATAAGACAGCTTGCGAGATCTTCCCCGTATTGAAGGCCATGTCGGGATAATAATCAGAGGTCCTGCTACTTACCGGGACCTTGCTGCATTGAGAGATACTCTATACAAGGGGAGCTGCATTTCTATACCCCCTGTATAAGCACTATCAATAAAAGGGTGATTACTAACACCCCACAGCGGGGGTCCTTTCTGAGCCAACTCTATTGAGTCTTTATAACCATAGATTTTTAGAACCCGGTTAGCATCTATGGCACGTCCCCACCCCGCGCCTATACTGTTTTGTCTCTGCAGTTGACTCAAATCAGTGTTAATAAATGACTATTGATCGAAGGATGAAAGCCATTGACCTGTGCACTCCACCCAAGTCATATGTTTTAAAGTGTTATGGGTAAGAACACCTCCTATTTGACCCTCGCCTTGAGTATTTATTTCTATGGGTATTAGAAGTGTCACCCCCAAAAATTTTTGGGACATAAGAGATACTGATAAGCCAAGCTATTACAAAATGACAGACAAGAAAGGTTAGTTGCATTGCATTCCTTGCTGCATATGATTTATTAATCAATAGACGACTTTGAATGAGTGATAGCTGGCTCAGTAGTGCTACTCTTTTGTTGATTATGGGCAGGTTGAAAAGCTGTCAACAATTCAATAGGAATTGGAAATACAATCGTTGAGCTCTTATCAGTCGAAATGTCACTTAATGTTTGTAAATAGCGTAATTGCAGTGCTTGAGGTTGCTTGGACAATTCTCTAGCAGCTGATAATAAAGAAGCTGCTGCTTGCGCTTCACCTTCTGCATGAATCACTTTAGCACGTCGCTCTCTTTCAGCTTCTGCTTGACGAGCCATCGCACGCACCATGCTGGTTGCTAAATCAATTTTCTTGATTTCTACAATAGATACTTTAATACCCCAAGTATCGGTTTGTTCATCAATAATTCTTTGTATATCG
>Ga0233335_1000140_pt1 | contig 15347 bp, 21 predicted proteins | sample GEONDECOMP222_FD_180695 | JGI IMG/M metagenome (GOLD analysis project Ga0233335, IMG submission 180695) | Leaf litter microbial communities from Shasta-Trinity National Forest, California, United States - GEON-DECOMP-222 | ecosystem: Environmental > Terrestrial > Plant litter > Unclassified... | reverse complement strand
TGGCAGGCGGTGCCCTGGACCTCGATACCGTCGAGCGCATCAACCTGCGTGACATTGCCAAGGGCGACGTCTCGCCGTGGGACCAGGCCGCGAATGCCATGGGCGGCGGTCGTGAGGCGAAGGTCTATCTGACAGGCGGACTTCTGCGCTTCATCGCCAAGTCAGGCGATCGGTTCGAGATGGTCGATTTCCTGCAGGAGCACATGCCAGACGGCGACCGTGGCGACCGCGGTGGTAAGCCTGGGAAGCATTGGCTTTGCCCGAACGATGATGCCCATACCAATGCCGGCGACAGCGAAGACCGGGCATTCTTCTGCGTCAACGCGTCCGAGTCTGACAATGGCGCGGTTGCCAAGTGCATGCACGACAGCTGCTCGAGCCTGGACCGGGTCGATTTCATTGATCTTGTTTGTGCTGAGGCAGGCATCGAGCACGCGATCGAGCTGAAGAAGTTCCTCGTCGAGATGGCAGGCGATGAGCCTGACGAAGACGACGAGGCGGTCGAGACGCCGCAGGCCGGGAAGCCTGTCCAGGAACGCGGCGAGGCAGAGCCAGAGCCGGGCGACAAGAAGGCAGAGCGGGTCCGCGGCGTGAAGAGCGTCAAGGAAGCCAAAGGCCTGATCGCGGATGTCCGACATAACGATGCGACCGCTGCCGACGAAATTGCCAAGAAGATCGGCAGGTCAAAGCTGTCGCCGACGGAAAAGTCTTCGCTGATCAACGATCTGTCCAAGGCTTCCGGCTTCGGCAAGCAGTCGCTGAAGACGTCGATGCGTCAAGGCGAGCCGCAGAATGATGCTGAGGGAACCTATGATAGCGACGACGTCATCACGCACTGCAACAAATTCAACGGAAAGTTCGCCGTCGTCCAGATGAAGGGTAAGGTCAAGGTACTGCAGGAGCCGGAAGAGATCGGAGACTTTCCAGAACTCCTCGATGCCGAGGCCTTTCACACGCTTGAAAAGCCGAAGCGCATTGCAGTGCTGGACGGTTCCGGAAACAGGAAGATCGAGGCGGTCTCGAAGCTGTGGCTCGAATGGGAAGACCGCAGGACATACCGGCGCGGGATCGTGTTTGAGCCTGAGAAGGAATGCAAGGGTGCCTACAATATCTGGCGCGGGTTCCCGGTGAAGCCTGTGATGGGCGAATGGGACCTCATGAATGGACACATCTTCGACACCATCTGCCAGGGCAACGATGAATACTACCAGTGGCTGATGACGTGGATTGCCCAGATGTTCCAGTATCCTGGCAGGAAGATGGGCAGCTGCGTGGCGTTGATGGGACTGAAGGGCACAGGCAAGTCCAAGCTCTTCGACTGGGTCCGCAAGGGCATGGGGCAGCATGCGATCAAGGTGGCACAGACCGACCACATCATCGGAAAGTTCAACTCCCACCAGAAGGGCGCCGTCCTGATGGTGTGCGAGGAAGCTTTCTGGGCTGGTAACGTTGCAGCCGGTGGTGTCCTGAAGGACATGATCACGTCCGACCAGATGATGGTCGAGAACAAGGGCCTGGATCTGTATCAGGTCTCGAACTACATGCGCCTGGCGATGATCTCCAACGAGAAGTGGATCGTCCCGGCAGGACTGGAGGACGAGCGTCGCTTCTTCGTGCTGGAAGTAGGAAACCAGAAGCGGGGAGATACCAACTTCTTCGCCGCGATCGACGCTCAGATGGAGCGCGGTGGCCTGGAGGCGATGATCTACGATATGATGCACTGGGTTCCACCTAACGGAGACTGGAACATCCTGCGCACGCCACCACGCACGCGCTGGTTGGTGGCACAGGGCCTTGAAGGACTCGAGCCGTGGGACCGTTTCTTCCACCGGGTGATTGCTGATGAGGGGACGTCCGACATCCCGCACACAGAAATCAACGGTTTCAATCTGAACCACACCGACGTGTCATATGTGCCAATTAAGCTGTTGCGCTCCCACTATGATAACTTTCTCAAGAACTATGGTGGAAACGGACGCTGGAAACAGGGCAACGACCGCTATATGAAGGAGCTGGCTCAGAAGTGGCTCCTATGCGAGTCGAAGTCCGTGACTCACCGTTACGAGAGCGAACTGCAGAAGTGCTACATCATTCCTCCTGTCGCTCAGATCCTTGCTCATCACAAGGCTAACGACATCAACTTCGAAGAATAAGCCCGTCAGGCATACTATCGCGTTGACAGGTGCGGACACCCTGCCCTACAAGACGGTTATTGCAACTGTTGAGGAGGCAAAAGTGCCCGCATCTGCTACTCTCCGTTCACTGGCTCGTATGGCGCTACGCAACGAGCCTATCTTCAACGCCAGCCATCGCGGCGTCGTCCCCAAGCTGAACATCCCTTGCGCACCGGCAAAGCCTATCCGGTTCTCCGACATGGAGAATGTCACTTCGGTAGGCCCGATGAACGACCTGTTCATTCTGTATGAGCGCACCGATGCATCGGTGTCAGAGCAGGTCCTTGAGGTCCGCGACAGTTTCGGAAATGCCCTAAGAATATGCGCCGAGAAGACGGAAGGGGTCATCGATCCGGTTGTTGCTGTTGGCTTCGGCGACATGGTTATGGCTCTGGACCGAAACGCTCGAGATGCCGTGCGGGAGTTCCTGCGGCTGGTCGACGGAGAGTAACGTGGTCAAATCCATGGCGGATAAGATGCGGACTGCTGCGGAATGGCTCGACGTCTATCAAAGCGACGATGAGGATGATGGGGATGACATCGCTGCGCAGTGTAAGGATGTCGCCGAATTTCTGCGAAAAGAGGCAGGACGTCGTGAACAAGATGCCGACGTTCGAAGCATCGCCAAGGAGCGCAAAGTAGCAGTTGCCGTTATCCGTAAGATCATTCGCGGTGCACGCTGACAATCTATTTTGCCTTATGACGTAAGTGTCACTTGCGCTGAAGTAAGCAAAAGCCTACACGTAGGCCTCACCCGAAAGGAGGCCTACGTGTCCCTCAGCAGCTTCTTCAAGAACTTTCTTACCCCGTCGACCATCTTCACCAAGATCACCACCGAAGTCAGCGCAGAGTGGGCGGCGGTTGAGACCAAGGTCACCGGTCACGTCAACGTCGTCGAGATCCTGATTGCGGTCGCACTGCTCGCAGCCGTGCTCACCGCCTTCCTGCACCCGACCCTGATCATCGGCGCGGTCATCTTCGCGCTGCTCATCGTCTTCGGAGTGTCGAAGTATATGACCAAGACCACGACCACCGTGGCAACTGTCGCCACGGCGCCGATCACCATCGCTCCGACACCCGCAGTCGCCGCGCCGGTCACGGTCATCACGCAGACAGCGGTCTAGCCTTCCATGCGCGCCATCACTCTCCAGATCCAGGACGCAAAAACTGCTCTGGTTGGTGGTGGCGAACGTGTGGAAATCAGTCCTGAACTTCTTCGACATCTGATCTTGTCGTGTGCAGAAGCTGACCGCGCTTTCGCGTTCCTTCTTGCGTCAACAGGATCAGATGTCAAAGGCGCTTTCGACGCATTATCCGCGCTTGGTTGCGCCCAGCAGCGTGCTCGGGAGCGCGCTCTATCTGTTGCAGAGGTAAAGCCACGTGGATAAACCATTCCGTCCTATGCTCGCATCGAAGGCGGACATTTCAATCCTGAAGTTTCCGCTTCTGCTATCCGCCAAGCTGGATGGAATCCGTGCCAGTGTTCACGACGGCAAGCCGATGTCGCGATCCATGAAGGTCATTCGCAACAGGCACATCCAGACCGTTTTTCGGAACAGCTTCGCGTCGAGAACGTCGGGCCTGGACGGAGAACTGATTGTCGGTCTGCCGACCGATCCGGACGTCTATCGCAGGACCGATAGCGAGGTGATGCGCTTTGAAGGTGATCCTGATTTCACCTACTGGGTGTTTGACCGCTGGAACCAGCCAGACGTCGGCTACATGGCCCGTATGGAGGCCATCCATGACATCGTCCAAGGTATCCCGTGGATCAAGGTGCTTCCAAGCGTTGTGGTGCACGACCAGGACGAAGTCGACTTCTATGAGGCACTCTACCTGGAGCACGGCTATGAAGGGTGCATGCTTCGTCGGCCTGACGGGATCTACAAGCAGGGCAGGGCGACAGCCCGCGGAGGTGAGCTCCTCAAGATCAAGCGATACGAGGACGCCGAGGCGGTCATCATCGGGGCCGAGGAGCGTATGCACAACGCCAACGAGGCGCAGAAGGACGAGCGGGGCTACACCAAGCGTACGGCGCACAAAGAGAACCAGATCGGCACCAACGCGCTCGGTGCCTTTGTTTGTAAGGGGCTGACGTTCTTTGAAGGCGGGACGTTCAGTGTTGGAACCGGATACACAGATCACGAACGTCTTGCGTTCTGGAGCCGTCGTGATGAGCTGATCGGCAAGATCATAAAGTTCAAGTATTTCGCTGTGGGTGTGAAGGATGCACCACGCCACCCGGTGTTTCTCGGCTTCCGGGATAGCACGGACATGACGCCTGCTTAGTCTGCTTCTTATAAGTGTTGACAGTATAGGGCACTAGACCCTATACATACGGTGCGGGGCAATGGTGTCCTTCAGGAGATCCCATCAGATGGCAACGATGACGTGCGACAATGCTGCCGTGTTCCTTCTTGCAGGCCACGCGACAGTCACCGTTCGCTCCCTCAAGACGGGTAGCCACTTCACCTACAACATCACCAAGGCGAAGAATCGGAATATCTGGTTCGTCAGTGTTCTGACCGGGGATGAGTCCTACGTGTACGTGGGATCCATGTTCCCTGGTGGGGCGTTCCGTATGACGCAGGGATCCGTGCTGCAGGCGGATGCGCCCAGCGTCCAGGCGATCACCTACACGCTTCGTTGCATCTATCAGGTCAAGCGCATCCCAGAGACGCTTGAGGTCATGCACGATGGACGCTGCGCCCAGTGCAGCCGCACGCTGACCCATCCAGAAAGCCTGGAATCAGGTCTTGGCCCAGAGTGCGCCAAGAAGATTGGCCTGCGCCGCAACGCGATTATGTGCGAAGCGGCTTGACAGGGAGGGCGTAAAGCCCTATCTATAAGTTATCGCGGCAATAGTGTCAGAGGAGACAAACATGAACGTACAGTCTAAGACCTTCGAAGATCTCACCACTGCAAAGTATGATAGCGTTGAGCTCAGCCTTCCTCTTCCTCGTGAGCGCTTTAGCGCCACCGAACTCCGGACACTGCTGGAGATGGTCGGCCTGAAGCAGACCGAATTCGCGGATATCTGCGGTGTAAATCACCGCACGGCGCGTCGCTGGGTGTCGGAGAAGTTGGAGATCTCGTGGACGGCAGATCGGCTGGCAAAGCTGATCGCGCTGGAGGCCCTGAGTTCGAGCCCGGTGCAGATCCTCCGGAACCTTCGACTGATCTCGCATCAGCATGGTCCGGTGGACGACGGCGAATAAGAGGAACCCTGCTTCACGCGAGCCAGCACAGGTTAGTGCTGGCTCGCGTGTAAGAGCCTTAGGGCTTGTTCTGTGCAATCCACAGAGCCACCGCATTCAGCGTCTCCTTGGTGCCCTCTGGCCCGATCTGCGAGTTGGTCGTCGTGCCATAGTTCTCGATGTCGATCTCGTCAGGCATCGCGTTGTTGGCAACCAGGGACTTGAAGACCTTCTGCGTGTCTTCCATGAAGGTGCTCGACACGCCTGGGCTCAGGATCAGGTAGAACGGGATATTGTGTGCCTTCGCCCAGATGATGTGGCGCATCACATAATTGGACCATACGGTCTGGTTCCAATTCGCAGCAGGGACGTCATCCGTAGCGGCACCACCGTATGCCTCGAGGGCCCGCTGGTTATTGTAGAACGCGTCGGTCCCGAAGTCGGCAGTCAGGTGAGCATCGCCACCTCCAGGCGTGATGACGATTCCAATCGGGATGTTCCCGAAGCGCTTACGCGCATTGTCGATCCATCCTGATACGCTGGTCGTGCTGACCTTGCCGGTATTGATGTCGGTATTGCTGCCGGTATTCAGGATCATGCGGCTCGGGCTGATGCCGGCGGACTTTACCTGCTGATCCCAGAGATTTCCGGAGTCAAAGATGCCGTTCGTGCCAGCCTCGTCAGCGAAGCTGTTGCCCAGCAGCGGCACCATCGTGGTCAGCAGGTTGCGGATAGCGGTTCCATTCGCAGCAGTGCCGGTGATGGCGCTGTTGTGCAGGTAGAGGCAGCTGCGACCGGTAGCACGCAGCCCCGCGGTGTTGGCTGCGGTCATGTTCAGCACACCGAAATACCCACCCAGGCAGACGTCATGCTTCTGTGCTGCGACCTTGAACTCGATCTTGTCCCAGTCGGTCTTGGTGAGTTCCCTGCCTGGCAGGACTACTCCGTCGATGCTGGCGGATATGACATAGAGGTTACGCCCGCACGAGGCGCCCTTGGTATAGTTGGTGAGCTTGACGCCTACCTCATGCGCCGAGGTCTTTGGCCAGCTTCCGGCGAAGGCTATGACCTGAGTCGCACCTTCAGAGTGCAACGCGGTGATAGCGGCACCTCCTAGCTGTTTGTTGTCGACCATGACTTGCGCGTATGCGGGATCAGAGCCGCATGCATCCGCTGATGCCGTGACCACGACGGTATCCGCCGCAGTATTGGTGGCGGCATGTGCCCCGGTTGGCAGTGCAAGGCACAGGCTCATGGCCAGTGCTAGGAGGAACTTACGCATTAGAATGGTCCTTTGCAGACTCCGTAGGTCTGTTGATGGAAGTTAGGTGCCGGTGTGGTCAGAATACGAAGACTGCAGTATTAATCGCGAGCGATGCAGCCGCGTGTCCAATAGCTGACGGGTGGATTCCGTCGGCGGTGAACGGGCCACCCGTGACATTCCAAAGCCCTGAATTGAGGCTTGTCTCGACCATCGCGGCAGGGTCGAAGAACCCGTCGATCAAGCCGTCAGCGCCTGCCCGGATCCAGGTGTTGTATGCGACCCGGTAGCCCTCGAATGACGAGAGCGTCTGCCCAGAGGTGGTGGTAAAGCCGTCGCTGCTGGTCGTGCGCGGCGTCAGTGTACAGGCGTAGATCTTCATCCCGCGTGCACGTAGCCGTTCCCATGCTATCTCTGCTTGATACTGTAGCGCTGCGAATGTGACCCCACCGCCGAAATCATTGGTGCCCAGTTCATAAATACAGTGGGTTGCACCGCATCTAGCGAGCAGACGCGCCCGTCGGGTGCTCATCGCGTTGAACGAGGTTACCGAATCCCCGGGAGCGGTCAGCTGCAGCAGGGGAAACTTGTAGCCGAGCGCTCTGCGGATGTAGCCACCATAGATGTCAAGATTGTCACCGATCCCGTCCGAGATGCTGTCACCCAGGATCAACAGCCGCGGGATGGCCCTGGCAATGGTGCCGCGCATGGCACAGGGTGCGTAGATGGGAAGATCCTGAAATATGCTCAGAGACGCGGCGGCAAGGTTATCGGACGCCAACACAGGAACGTTCGCTGCATCCGTTATGCTTGTTCCGATAGAGTTCCAACCTTCGCCGGTCCGCGTCCCGGACAGGGTAGCGGTGATGGGATAGCCTGCACCCTGAATCGTAGCGGACACATGGACCGTCAGGATGTACTGTGTGTTCGCCAGTAGGACGATCGGCAGGGGATCATTCTGTGCTGTGACGCCTGGCTGAATGACGATGGTCGGCTGACCTGCCCACAGAACCTGGAAATTCTCTCCGTCGGCTGCTGCGATCACAGCAGACAACAGGATCGGATTCGTGTTGTCGGTCTCACCGGGGATCGGAACCCAGTTGGGCCAGTCAAAGACAACGTCGGTTACAGCGACCGGCCCAACATCCATAAGCTGGCGAGAGCGGACATAGTCAAAGCCACCAAAGCCGCTGCCGCTAAAGCCTGTCGGAGCACCTTGCAGCCAATGCGCGGCAAAGCGATTACCAACCAGACCGAACGAGCCGCCTAGCGTAACCTGTGAGTTGCCTGAGGTAGCTTGTGCGCTGCCTCCAGCCGAGGATCCAAAGACCCCCTGGAAGACGCTCACAGGCTCAGTCTCCAGTTCAGGAGGCCAGACGACAGCGTCGTGCAATTGACCCGGTATAGGACGTCTGTCTCGATCTCCTCGCATACCAGTGTCATCGGGGTAGTGAAGCTGTTCGCTACGCCGTTGCCATAGGAACAGGGAATCCAGACAGCTCCGCCGTCGAAGGAGCGCTCAAGGACAGCGGTACCTGCGAAGGTGCCCCAGATAGAGAAGTTGAACTTTGCGACTGTGATCGGCCAACCAGGACTGGTGCCTGTGGCTGTGAAGTAACCGACAACGTGCCGAGATTCATCAGGGGATGTAGTGGAGAGTTCGGCCATGAGATGACACCTTTACCAAAGCACACAAGAGGAAAGGGACGAGACCTTTTGAGTCTCGTCCCTATGCGGTGCCGCTTTGGTATGTCATCCCGCTATGCGTGGACCGGTGCACGTGTCCCATGGACCTGACCGGCGCGTTAGCCGCATCTCCTATCTGGAGGATCGATAACCGGGCATCAAACTTTCTGACGCTATGGCTCAGGAATTATCGCGCACCTCAGATGCGAGATATTCCAGCTGCTTCATCTGCTGCTCGATGAACGCGTGTATCACAGGAGCCCGGGTCGGTAGTTCAGCTAGCCCGGTTCCGAGACCATCGGCAGGGATGACAATATCTAGGCCCGAGGCCATCGCTTCCCTTATGCTTCGGAAGGCCTCGATGATGGCAGTGCGTACGTCCGATGACCGCCAGTCCGCCTCCGCAAAGAAAGCCTTTGGAGACATGGACGGGCTCCATTTGGTGGGCACGCCGATCGCGTTCGGCTCGTCCCGCATGGCTTTCGCCTGACCGCCGTAGCCTGCACGCTGCATGTTGTCACCGAACACGTAGATACGTGTCGGGTTGGCTTGCAGGTCGGAGCGCTCTATCCAGCGCTGCTTGTAGAGGATTCCCGCCATGCTCAGGTTTCCCGCAGGAGAGTGGTGATGGTTTCCGGATCCTCGCAGACCGTGAAACCTCCTAGCATCGTATCTACACTCGTCTCCTGGCCCTCCTTGCGGTAGTAGGCGACGATATGCGCCCTATTGATCATGAGATGGGTGGTTGCTGTTGCCTCGCCGTCAACACGCAGGCTTAGCTTGATGAAGTGCTGCTTAAGTAGGTCTCCATTCTTGATAAACATCAGTAGCCTTCCCTATCTGCTTCGTAGATCAATTGGGCCGCTACCGCGGCGGGTGCGCTGATCGCGCGCAAAGCGCAAAGCAGGCTCTCCTCCAGGTCTGTCATGACCAGACGGTTGTCTTTGGGCTGAAACCTTGGACCCTTGTAGGCATAGTGTGGATACGTGCTGGTATCGACCTTGTAGCCGAAGCTCACAGCCTCCGCTTTGGTCAAAAGGCGCAAGGGCGCAACCTTAGCGAGGAACATCTCCTGGATCTTCGGGGATAGTTCATGCCAGTAATCCCTGACGTCCATGGATCCTGCGGTCTCATCGCAGTAGAGCCTCCAGGCCTGCTGTTCGCGTCGGGTCATCGGCTTGTCAGACATCATTCGCCTCCTTCTTTTACGAGCACCGGAAGATCCTCTATGGAGAACTCTTCAGGTTGAGGCACGAGCCACTTCGCATAGTCTGCGATGTCCTCCGCAGTCTCGCGTGCAGCCTCTTCCTCGTCATAAATATGACTCTGCCCGTATTGCAGCCAATACCAAGCCTTGAAGGAGTCCTTGCGCATCTTTGCCCAAGCAGCCTCCACGGAGTCGGCTGCGACCACGGCTATTCCAGAACTGTAGTTTCTCAGGACATCGGTCCCGCGCCAGACGAAGATCTTCATGCGGCGATACTCCCCGGATAGCAGCGCTCGCGGAACTGGCGCACCTGGGTGCGGAACACCGCTAGTAGAGCGTCCTTGTTGATGGGGAATTCGTTGCGGTCCATCTTACGATAGACGATCCGGTCGACCTTCATCGCCTTTGCGTAGGCAACGAGATGCGACTCTGGAGAGTAGTCGCTACGCTTCCGGACGTCGTCCTGGATCTGCTTCTGTATCCTGGTCATCACCTTGCCGAGGAGGACGCAGTCCTTCGCGCTAGGCTGGTAGGCATCCATGAACACCTCCTCCATCGCAATGAACTGGTATGCGTTCATGTCGGACAAGAAGCCGCGCATGTGGACCTGACGCAGGGCGTTGTCCTCAGCCTTCAGGTCCCACTGTGAGACCTGATCTCCAGGCTTCTCGTGGTCGTTCGGACGCGCCAGGCTCACGCCGGCATAGATGTAGTAGGCCCCGTGGGACAGCTGCTCCGTCAGGAACATGGTGACGATAACCTTGCCGCCCTTGGTGTCCTTGATCATCTCGTCGTCTCCTTCAGCACCGGGCACCATCGCCTCGGTGAACCTTATGTAGGGCACTAGGCCCTAGTCGTCAACAGCTATTTACGTCATGACGTAGCTACGTCAGGGTAAATCTTCGGGGTTGACCAATCGGATCCCCGAAGGCCATCCTGAAGATACGCCCCTTAAGGTAGTAACCTCTACATCGGACACGCCGTAGATTTTATCAGGACCCCGCGCCTGTCTTTCAATAGTCAACGTATCTCCATCTAAATTGACATATTTCGGATCGTTGACGCAGTCGAAATGACGATTCCCGTTCTTTGTGTATGAGATAGGGAAAGGCATATCAGATACCTACGTCAGCCTTTTCTTCCGCAGCAGGCATCTCGCTCGGCGGGAAAGTGCCTCCCATCTTCGCTAGTTCCGGCGACATGACAACCCGGTTGCCTAGCCCAGGGAGGATGACAAGATGCACGCCATCCTCGATCGGCGCCTCGTCGACCAGGAGCGGGACAGTGGAGCGGCGCGCTGCCTCGAGCCAGACAGGTGGGTGCCCTGTGCCAGTCACGTGCAGATAGATGACCCCACCAGCGAGCAAGGTTACCATGTCCTCCTCGGTCGGGGCCCAGCAGCTCATGAAGCCATTCTCGTGGCGGAGGACAGGCAGCGCACCACACGTGCCGAGCTTATCGTCCCAGTCCGCGGGCTTGCCGAGAAGCATGTTCACTTCGGGGAATGTAGTGGGTGTCATGATAGTAATCCTTCAGCTTAGTTCGGTGGTCTCGCCCTTGCGGAGGAGGTATTGTTCGGTGACGTATTTGAGCTGGGCCCGGCCTAGACCGAACACCTCGCGCTCGACGGCAGAGCGGATGATCACGCCTTCACGCATGTGGTTCCGATCCCCGAACATCGATGTGCCGTTGGCGAGAAGAGGCTGGACGTCCTTCCACGGCGCCAGAGCCAGCACTGGTACCGTAGGGATGTTCAGCGTTACCGCTGCGTCAGACAGCTTCTGCGCATCGAGGTAGCCACCTCGTCCATTCGTATCGAAGATCTGGATGTCGAACAGGCGGAACAGGACCTCTCCCTGCTTCATGCCATATTTCAGGTCCTGCACATCGCCGAACAGTTCTCCCATGAGGACCAGCCGCCCGATCTGCTCGTCGGGGGCGTTGCTCAGGACATAATCCATGAGTTTCTGGATCATGTCTGTGTCGACGGCAGTCCTAACGTAGACATTGTCCGGAACGCTGATAACGGGACGGTCGGTCTTCTTGCCCAAGAGACGTCGGATCCAGTTCTTGATCCTGTTGCGCAGGCTAACGGGATACGTCGCATCCGGGTTGCGGAAGACATAGCCCTTGGCACCGAGACCCTTGCTGTTGATCCAGACGCGACCATCACCGAAGAGCGTATCGGTCGGTGTGATGCTGAGATCCCAGCCGATCTGCATGTAGGTGCCGTGCAGCTTCTCTGTGACCTGGACGACCTCGTCGTCTGCAAAGGTTCCCGGAAACTTCTTCAGGTTCTCGATGTCGTATTTGGCGGGGCGCGGATCGAGGTAGATCAGTCCGTCGCGTGCTCCACCTGCGGTGAGAGAACCACCCAGGTGTGCGGGGACAGCCGGCTCATACTTCACGACGCCCAGCATCTGGGAGACGTCATCGTTCGCTGCTGTCAGCGCGCTCAGGCCTGCAGCATCCAGGGAGCAGACGATGCCCTGACTCAGCACCTTGCGCAGCTTCATGGCCTTGACGCGATTCTTCCCGGCGCCCGACAGATAGGCGCGGACGTTAAGCTTGTCGATCAGATCTTCCGGAAGCACTGAGTCCTCCGGAATGTAGACGACCAGATCACCGGCCTTGAACTGGTCCTTACCGATGATGGCGTTGTATCCGCCGATTACCGCGAGATCGAGGCGGTCCGCGAACGGATGAGGCTCTACTCGGTCGAGGCGCAGAACAGGGACAGCAAATGAAGCCAACGTGATTTCTCCTGTCAGAGGTAAGTAATCGTGTCGAAAGTAGACGCAGCTATGGCGTCAGTATTCGCCCGGAAGCAGCATTGTGGAGTTGGTCAGCCAGATGACAATCTCATCCAGCGGGAAATCGGTCATCTCGATCTCCTGGGTGACGATCGCCGGGCCGCTGTTGCCGTCGGTCATGGTCACCGTCCCGCGTCCAGCGCTTACCCGAAGGGTCCAGACCTGGAACTCTTCTGCCCGGATACGTGGCTCCACTTGGTAGGAGGCGATAACGTCGGTGAGCCAGTGGGCTCCAGCTTTCTCTGCCAGGAAGACAACGCCTTCTGACATCACGAGGCCTCTCAGGAGACCGTGGCGGGTGACGCTCTCGGATCCGCTGAAATGCCGCAGGGCTTCCTTCAGTTCAGTTGCTTCCATCATGTCTGCTTCTCCTTATCTGTTTCTACGCTAGATGCTAGCGGCGCGACATCGGCGACGGCGAGCGGCGGTAGTCATCCTGCGGACCGCCATTTCCGGCGTTGGTGTCCTTGCTGACCTTCAGGGGCAGAGGGACCACCAGAGCGAGACGACCGCTTTCGAAGAACGACGACTTGAGTGGAACACCCTCCTTGCTCAGTTCTTCCGGAGTCACCTCATACAGCGACGTTCCGCTGAGTTCGATATGGTAAGCCGTTGCGAGGCCCTTGAAGCCGGTAACGATATCTCGGACGCGATCACCGAGATTGAAGGCTTGGGGTGCAGGCGGCGTAGCAGCGATGCGATTGAGTTCGACGATCTCGGCACGCTGTTCATCGATGTTGAAGATATCGGGGGCGACGCCATCCTTGAGTTCGGTGGGCTCGACCGCGATCCGCACGCAGCCGAAATGGAAGATCGTGCGACCGACCGCGATGCCAGTCTGCTGGTTCAGGTTGTCCTTGACGAAGGCACCGAGTGGAATGCCTGTTCCATTGCCAGTCATGGTGGAAGCCGCAGGCTTCGATCCGAAAATACCCATATCAATCTCTCCTTGTTGCTTCATGTGCGTTCTGTCGAACGCTGCCGTAGGTGAACTCTTACCATGGTAAGCGAGAATGTCAATAGCCTCCGAAACTCATATCATTGGATTTCCGGCTTCCCAGGCATGGACGATACTTAGTGCCGCGCTACGCAACAACGGGCTACCTTGGGTCATGGCCTGCAGGATCAGCTTCTTCTCCCGCATGTACGTGACCGCGAATTTCCTGTCGTGTTGGATGATCGACCGGGTGTTGTCGATCAGGTCTGCGAGCTTGATCGTGGCGCCTGCGTGCGAAGCCTTCGCCAGGTGCATCCGGTCCAGCGCCTTGCGGGCTTCTCGATTGCCGTCAGCAGGTCGGCTGACGTCAGTTACTTGATCAACCAGAGACGCGACGTCGGGCCCGAACTCTGCCCATATCTGCTGGAGGGTGACCGGCGTGTCTTCGACGACGTCATGCAGGTAGGCAGCGGCAATGACGTCAGCCGTGCACTTGATCGACCGGACCATCTTGGCCACGGCGATCGGGTGTAAGATGTATGGTTCGTTCGTGTACTTGCGGCGCTGATCTATCGACGCATGGGCATTCGTTGCAAACGCCTGAGCGCGATCGATCATATCCTCTTCATGTGGAGTCATTATCACCCGCGCGGAAACAGAGGCTCGATATTGCTCGGCGGAGGAAGGGCGATCTGGGCTGCGGGCATGCGGCTCTCAGCCTCTGAAGCCGCTTTCATCAGAGTCCCTATCATCGGAATCATCTGCAGGCTCTGGCGGTCCGCGGCATAGAGCGCGATGCGCTCATTCGTTACCTCGTGCGTAAAGCTGACGACGTAGGCCGTCTTGGCGCGCTGGGTCATGATCTCGCGCAGCGCGTCTTCCAGCAGCTCTCGGATCGGGCCATGCATCTTCGCCGCAGCCTTCAGACGCGCAGGCAGCTCGCTGATCCTCTTGTTGAGGGCATATACCTGTCGCGTGTGAGCAATCTGCTTCACAGCCTCGTCATAGGGCAGGCCGGTCTTGTTCATCAGGGCGAAGACCGCAGGGTCGTTATGCATTGCTCATGTTCCTATCATTCCAGCTTCTAGCCGCAGATTCTGCGGTGAGTGATCGTGGTCCTCGAGATCCACACGCAAGGCAGTGTACGAAATAGAATCCGTCTGCCTCGACGCGTGGTGGATAGGCATCCTTGCTTCCAGGGATGCCTCGGTGAGCCATAGGGCAGGGCTTCAGTTCAGTGCTGACCACTGGCTCGCTTCCAGCAGTCCTGCAGGAGCTGGCCCCACGTGATGACGAGCGTCTCGCGCACGTCCGCAGGAGCGTCAGCATGTGCCGCCCAGTGCATCAGCCCGTAGCTGTCCTGTAGCGTCGGCGAGACAGGTGTTCCGAGCTTCTGGTCATAGACCATGATGCATGCGTCATCCTGCAGCACGTCTGGCATGTAGTCGGACGGGTCCGGACGCTCGTACCCATAGCGCGACCGCTCAAACGGCGTGACCAAATCCTTCTCAAAGGCGACGATCGCTTCCAGATTCATGAAGCCGTCTGGATCGATCGACATGGACTCGACGTGTATGCCGACAGGGCCATCCCAGAGCTGCTTGCGATACTGCCAGATCGTCAGGGCCCGCTTGTAGGGAGCCTTGAGCAGCCCACGGTAGCGAGGCGTTCCGTCATGGTGGATGCCGCCGAGCACCGGATGTTTCCAACCGGCGTCCACCAGCCTGATCTCCAAAACTCGTTTGGCTGTCTGCCTTACGTCGGTCATTATTTCTTTCCCTTCTCGGCGCAAAGAAGCAGCCATGTCACGAGGTCAACCAGTCCAGATTTTGAGTGGCGAGCACCAACAAGACGCATCGCCTCGATATAGAGATCATCCCGTCCGCTTAAGACAGGGTGCGCCGCCGCGATCTCGTCGTCCTCAGGTAGAGGAGCATCGGCCCAGGGATTGACCGGCAACGGGACTATCCGTGCGTTTTGCTCCGACACGAAGGTTGGAGGAGCAGCGTTCGGAGCCAGATCACGTGGCCATGCGTGGGTCAGAGCAGAGGCTCCAAGCATGATGGGCCTGT
>Ga0233335_1000139_pt1 | contig 15352 bp, 21 predicted proteins | sample GEONDECOMP222_FD_180695 | JGI IMG/M metagenome (GOLD analysis project Ga0233335, IMG submission 180695) | Leaf litter microbial communities from Shasta-Trinity National Forest, California, United States - GEON-DECOMP-222 | ecosystem: Environmental > Terrestrial > Plant litter > Unclassified... | reverse complement strand
TCGGTGCTGCTGAGGTCGAGGGCGGGCGCTTCTGGGTCGAGGGCCTGGCCGAGGGTGTCGGGGCGGCTGTAGGTGATGATCATGGTTCTTTCCCTTCTCGGGGTGGGGAGGGCGGCGGCTCCGCCGCCCCTCCCCGGAGTTGGTGGGTTAGGCGACGTCTTCGGCGTCGTCGGTGGCGTCGTCCTCAGGGGTGAGGATTCCGGCGATCTGGTGCGCCGTGCGCAGCACGCGGGCGGCCGTGGACTTGATCAGATCCGTATCCCCGTCTGCCCACCCGGCGATATAGCCGACCGAATAGGCCGCCGTATCAAAACCCGCCATGCCCGAAACGACGTAGGCGACGCTCTCGGCCTCGGTCTCCATCAGCCCGCGGTGTTCGGCGTATTCCTCCATGTCCTCGGTGTGCTCCAAGAGGACGTGCGCGAGTTCGTGAATGGTCGTTTTCGCGGCCTGCTCGGGCGAGAGGGATTCGTCAATGACGACGGTCATCGTCTCGGGACGCGTCACACCGTTCATGGTGCCGGGGAGGGCGGAACGCTCGACCGTCCAGCCTTCCTCGGCGAGGTAGGCGCTGAGGGCGTCCACGATGCCGTGGTCGTCGGCGCCGGTGAGCTGTGCCGTGAGGGTGCCGGGGTCGCCCTGCTCGGGGTCGATCAATTCCGTCTGCCCGATATCGAAAACCGACAGGATCGGGAAGCGAGCAATGCGCTTTTCTACCTCGTCGCCGTTCTCGTCTTCCTCGGTCACCTTCTTGGTCGAGTACCCGAAAATGCGGATGCCCTTTTCCCCCTTCCGAACCTGCCGGTTCAGGCTCTGCCACTTGCGGAAACCGGCGACGCGGGAGGCGTCTTCTCGCTGGCTGAGAATTAGGAGGAGATTGTTAATTGAGTACGCGTGGAACGCCTGCGCAAAGTCGAGAAACGCGGTCCAGCGGTCGGAATCGCGCAGCTGCTCGACCTGGTTCGCGATCGACGCGTGGAGGGCTTCGGCCTGGGCCTTCTTCTCCTCGATGCTCTGGGCGGGCTTCCGGGTGGTGGTCTTTGTGGTGCGGGTGGTGGTGGTCATGGTTTTTGCTCCCTTGGTGCGGATCGGTGAGGATGAGAGGCGGGAGGGGGCAATTAGGTGTTGTCCTCTCCCACCTGGTGTCACTCGGGCTTGGTGCGGGTCAGGGTGTCCACGAACGTCACGAGTTCCGGGCCGGTGATCGTGGCGGTGTGGTTGAGCTCCCACCCGTGCCCGGCGAACGTCGCGAGGTCGTTGTCCCGCTCCCCCAACTTGCGAAGCTGGCGCTGTAACTCCCCCTCTCCGACGGCCGGAACGATCGTGGTCACGGTGGTGATCTGCTTGCTCATGTGCTCTTCCTCTCCCTTTCGTTTTTTTGCCTGAAGGCACGAAGTGTCGAGAAGGACGGGAGGGTGCAGTGCCACCCCGACGGGGCGGGGAGGAGAGAAGTTCGGGACGAAATAAGGGAGCGCAGCGACCGCGTGCCGAAGTTGTCGGAGGACCGGCCGCGAAGCGGCTTGCGCGGAGCCCGGACGGACGTACGCTGCCGCAGGCTTCACGGCAAAACAACTAAGGCCCAAAGGGCCAAACAGGGCAGCTTTTGCTGCACCACCGGGAGCGCAGCGACCCGCCGGCTTGCCGGCCTGCTCTGACACCCCAACTCGAGGTGGGCTCGGGCATGAAGAAGCCCCCGGGTTGGTCAGGAATGGGGGGAAACCTGACGCCCGGGGGCTGTACGACTAGTGGGGGAACCAGTCAGGGATAACGGTACGCGTCCCCCTGACGTTGCCTACGCCGTCGGCCGTGTCTTCACCACCGAGTTCACCTGCTGGCCGCGTCCAGGCCGGCCATGTATCCAGCTCTACGTGGCGCCGACCCTTGAGGGCATGCAGTCGACCGAGCGCGCTGAGATCTAGACGATTCGATCCGGGATCCTTCCCGAGAACACTGAATCCCGCGCACTTCACGCAGGGCACGGCTTACGCGAACTCGGCCTCCGCGAACGGATTGGGGTGATGACCTTCGGACCTGGGCCGGACACTGGCGCGACAACGTCCTCGTCGAACGGCGCAGCACCTACGACGGTACGTGAAACATCTCCCGAACGGCATGCTTGCAGGCATGTCCCAAATCGCGGTAATCTCGCCGCGCATGTTTTGCGTGCGCCCAAAGCCAGTCCAACGGACTTGCTTTCGTCATGTTCGGCAGGAAACGTAAACTAAATCCGCTCGAGATAACTCTGCCCTCCGCGCAGAACTTGACCACAACACCAGGCCGGTCCATCAGGACCGGCCTTTTCCATGCCCTGCCGCGAGACCGCCGAGAGCTCACTCGCTCCGCGCATAGGGCTATCACGCACCCGGCAAAGTGCCCGCACCGGAAACCGGCGCCCCAGACCCCCGCCCATCAACGGGCGGGTCGGCCTCACGGCCAACCACGAAGGAGGCATCATGCCCATCACCTCAACCCAGGTGGACATGCTGTTGGCCTCCGGCAGCTCCATCTTCACCAGCGTCGCCGTGGTCGTGCTCGTCGTGCTTTGCAGGAAGCACTTCTGGGACTTCCTCAAGCACGTCGTCGACGTCCTCGACGACCGCACGCTGGCGAAGGACCCCGAGCGAGCACGGCGCGTGGCAGAACTGCGCCGAGCCCGTAACGGGAACAAGTAGCCGCCGGTCTTAAAACGCCAACCCTCATTCGTTAAGGAGAGCTCTGTCTTCCGACACCCCGCCACGAAGCTCCGGAGGGCCTGGTACATCTCGAGAGCCGATCGTCGTCCTGAAGTGATGAGAATGTTCTATGGACACCTCCACCCCGCAGCAGCGCCAGGAAATAAATTGGTGTGTCTGCGCTGTCGTCACGATGAGCCCTAACGGAGAGGGAATTCCCGGACACGGCGTCCGTGGCACCGCCTTCCTTATTGATGGAGAGGGCGACGAGCTGTTTGGGGTCACAGCGGGGCACGTTCTTCGAGGCTTTCAAAAGATGCAGGGAGCTGCTCTCCTCCTCTCAAATGGCGATGGCTTTCGCGAGTTGTTCATAACGGGCATCGAATTTCACCCGACTGAAGATTTAGCCGTTTTCCAGCTGGCGAACAGCCGACCACCCGGCGTCACACGACTGAGCGTCACGGCGGATCGCTTTCCAGTTGGCCTGGACTACGCGGTGCTGGGCTATCCCGATGATGATTACTGGCGAGGCGATGGCAAGGGAGTGACCCTAGAACTTACGTACTCCGCCGGTCACGTACGCCGACACCGAGGGCCGGGAGAGCTCCCTGGCATAAAAGGGGCGCATTTTCTCGAACTCAGCCACCGGGCCGGCGCTGGCTGCTCGGGAGCACCGCTGCTCGTACGACCAACAGTGGCTGACGGCCCTAATAACTCCTTCCGAGTCTTCGGAATATACGTGGGCGAACGAACATCAGGTGCGCCCGACGACGTGGCTCCGCTTTCGTTCGGCTATGCCCTGCCCTTTTCAGCAGTGGCCGATTGGTGTCCTGAGTTGACGAAAGGTCGACCGCTGTTCAAAACGTCTCAATAGCCAATCGTGACGGGACGGTGTTCGCGGAGGTTGATGTCAGTCTGAAGCAGCATCGGTTTGTGCGGCTGCAGCTACGGGACGAAGAACTCGTGGGGCGCGCTAGCTTGCACCGAGAGCGCACCACCGGCGCCGCTGCCCCCGACCGTGACCTTGTAAGGCGATCCGGACCCGTGGTTCCTTCCGGCGCACGAGCACTTGCACTCCCACGCAGTCTTCGGGTTTCCTTTCCAGCATGCCTCGACGCACTTCTCGACGCCGCCGTATTGGATCACCTTGACCCTGCCATAGCGGTCAGCAAGCCCGAAGATCACCTCATTCGGGTGCGAACGCGCCACAGACCAGGTCCGTGAGCCGACTGAGTACTCGACTTGCCCTCGTCGCGACGCCCCAATCATATTTTCCAGAATCTTGTAACCAGTTCCCTTGCCCTCAAAGGGCATGTTCTGAATCTCGGTCCGCCGATCCGGCCGAATGGTTACCGTCACGTCATTCATGGGCACAGCGTACTGAGCGTAACTCGACTCTGTCGGCAACCGGCAGCATTTTGCTCTCGCTCTGTGGCGGCATCGCCGCTAACGGCCGGCCGGCCGGACTATCCCGGTGTTCCACACCCCGGCCGTAGGCGGGGCATTTTCCGGTTAGCCGAAATCGTCCTGGATAATTGCTCCTGTGGGCGGCTGCGCGGCCCGCACGAACTGAAAAGCAAAAAGCTCGGGCTGGCACCCGAGCTTCTTGTGGATCAGTCCGGCCGGTTAGGGCACGGTCGGGGTGGACTATCACTCCCGAGATTGTTCTCTGGTGATATTACGCCTGACGCGGGGGCCGTGCAATCGAACTCAGGTTGCCGATCCTCCGTCGAAAACCGAACCGCAGCACTTTCGGCTACTGCACGCAGTAGTGGGAAGGAGCGGCGCTGTGGAAGAGAAATCTAAACCTAAGCCCGCTGAAGTCCTCACAAAGATCGGATTGGTATTCCTTCAAGGATGCCTCTCCGGTGTTGTGCGGGCACTGCTGGATCATCTGATCCGGTAAGCAATAGGGGCCCTCCCGCGTGCGGGAGGGCCTTTGCATATGGCCTAGGGGCTAGGTCAGCACCCGCCACATCAAATGGGGTACGTCAAATGTCGGTGGTATAGGGGACAATAGGTTCATCGCCCACTGGTCAGAAAACAGTGAAAAAAATTGGGGGGTAATCGCAGAAGGAGCACATACGACGGGACGTGCCGCGAAGCGGAACATTCCGAAGTGAATCGAGGAGTTCATGGGGGCCGGTGGGTTCGACGACAGTGCACATCAGCACTTGAACGACCCCGTAAAACCGGCAGAAGAATCGTCAGTTCCGCCTACCTGGCTGTCAACTTTCGAGAAACTGTCTCCCGCAGAAAATCTGGCCCGTCTCGATACTGACAGCCGACTGGTGGAAGAACTTCGCGCTGCTCAGTTCCGCGGGCCCAAGTATGACTACTACGCCCAGGAGCTCGTGAAGTACGGCCTGGCAGTCCTGACTGGCTGGACCATGCGAGGGATGATCTTCGAGAAGGTCCGGAAGAAGTCATTCGGAGGCCTCACTCCCCCGCCAGACGACACGCTCGAGAACTATGACGCAGCGAGCGAGCTAGCGGGCTTGGTCGTAACAGTGGCTCTGCGGGAGTTCCGGGAGCGGGTCCTCATCCCCAGGATCTGGGATCCTGCCAAGGGCGCATCCATCAAGACGTTCTTTGTTGGGCAGTGCTTGAAGCAGTTCCCCAACATCTACCGCCAGTGGTACTCGGAAACGTACGACAGGGTGTTGGACGGAATCGCTGACCTGGATGCGCTCACCCCTCAGCAAGAACCAACCGACCCGGACGTGGCTCGGCGAGTAGCAATTCAGGACGAGATCGACGGAGCGTTGGCGGGACTCGAACCGCGTGCCCAGGAGGCCTTCATCCTTGCCGCCGCCGGCCACACGCAAGCTGCCATCGGGGATCGGATGGGGATTTCGACCAAGGCTGTCGAACGACTGATCGCCTACTCACGAGACCGACGAAACAAGGGAAAGAGCGCATGAGTAACTTCAAGATCCGCGTCGAACAGTCCTCCATCGGCACCAAGCAAAGCCAAGCCGCACGACGAACCATCGACTCCCAGACCGCCGCGGCCATCGTCTCTAAAGCAGCGTCCAGCGCGGCCCACCCACGACCTGAATCACGTCGATCCAAATCGGTTGGGGGGAAACGGGATTAGGTGCACATATACACAGTTGTGAGTGGGTAGCACCAACAGCTCACAAACAGGAAGGACCCGGCAGCGACTGGAATCGCGACCGGGCCCCTACCCGCAACACCTCTGCGATCGACTGATCGTGGATCAATCAACAGCTCGATGAGGCATCAATTTCTCCCGGAACGGGAATGAGATGACCATACCGCAGCTGTCAAGTCACCTTCCCAGGAGGAAGCCATGACCAACAGCACCGAAGAATTCACCACGCACCACCGCCCCATCCGCATTGACGTCACCGTCAACCACACCCCGGTGACCCTGCCCAAGGATCGCGTCAACGGGCTGGAGATCAAGGAAGCCGCCATCCGTGCCGGCGTCCCGATCGACGTCAGCTTCAAACTGTCCCTGCAGGTCAAAAAGGGTGTCTGGCAGATCCTGGGCGACCAGGAAGAAACGGATGTCGTCGAGCACTCCATCTTCCGTGCCGTCGCCAGCGACGACAACTCCTGATCCGGCGCCATGACTCTCACAGCAGAAGCCTCAGAAGCCATCGCCGAGATCCGCACGACGTTCTCCGACGCCTCCGTCACAGTCGAGGAGGACGGGCAAGGCGGCGCCTGGGTTGTCGTCGACCCCGTGAGGCCGGGCGCCTCCTTCGCGCAGGAGACCACCTGGATCGGGTTCCAGATCACTTACCTCTCGCCAACCATCGATGTGTACCCGCACTTTGTCCGACCCGACCTAAGCCGGGTCGACGGCGGACCGCTTGGTCAGGTATTCCAGCAGCTGTCCTGGGGGCCTCGAGCTGAGCCGGCCTTTCAGGTGTCGCGTCGGAACAACCACCACAACCCCAACGTCGACACTCCCGTAGTCAAGCTGCTCAAAGTCCTCGATTGGATGGGAGAACAGTGACGACCTGGACAATCAAGATGACGGGTGAGCACTGGGACCGCCTCCGCGATCACCTCTTCTCGGGCGACGGAGACGAACACGGAGCAGTCCTCCGATGCGGCGTCGCACAGACCAGCCGCGGCACCAGGCTCCTCGTCAAGGACGTCATCCTCGCCGAGGATGGGAAGGACTACGTCCCCGGCAACCGCGGCTACCGGATGCTGACCGAGGAATTCGTCCTCGACAACATCGACGCCTGTGACGAAGAACGGCTTGCCTACCTCGCCGTTCACTGTCACGGCGGTGACGACCGAGTGGCCTTTTCCGGCGACGACCTCGCGTCGCATCAGAGGGGGTATCCAGCCCTGCTCGGAATCTCACGAGGCATGCCAGTCGGAGCCCTCGTATTCGCCCAGGATGCCGTCGCTGGTGATATCTGGCTCAACGACGGTTCAAGGGTCAGCATCGACCACCTCGAGGTTGTCGGAAGACCCCGACGCGTCCTGACTCCCAACGCCACCCCGACGCCCAAGACCGACCCTCGATACGACCGCCAGAGTCGCCTGTTCGGCGACCGGGGACAAGCCATCCTGGCTAACGAGAAAGTTGCCGTCATCGGCGGCGGGGGCGGCGGGTCCATCCTCAACGAACTACTGGCTCACCTCGGAACAGGTGAGCTCGTAATCGTCGACCCCGATCGGGTCGATGTCACCAACCTCCCACGAGTCATCGGTGCCCGTCCCTGGGACGCGAAGGCATGGATGGTCAACGAAAGCCGACCCGCGTGGCTCCAACAGGTGGGGGCCAAACTCCAGACGAAGAAAGTTCGGATAGCAGCGCGCGTGGCCCGCCGAGCGAACCCTCGAATCAAGGTGCACGCGCTCTTCGCCTCCGTCGATGAACCCGGAGTCGACCAACTGAAGGACTGCGACCAGATCTTCCTGGCCGCAGACACCGCCCTAGCCCGCCACGTCGTCAACGCCATCTCCCACCAGTATCTGATTCCGGTCACTCAGATCGGCGCCAAGGCGACGACAGCGAAGAACGGTGCCGTGACGGACGTCTTCTCGGTCAGCCGAGTCAGCACCCCCGGTCACGGGTGCCTCTGGTGCAACGGCCTCATCGACCAGAACAAGCTCCGTGAGGAGATCACGCCAAGGGAACAGCTCGATCGACAGCGCTACGTCGACGACGAAAGCGTTCCCTCGCCAAGCGTCATCACCCTGAATTCCGTCGCAGCGTCCCTGGCAGTGAACGAATGGCTGATGGCCGTTACCGGCCTTCTCGAAGACAACTCCTCAACATCATGGACGAGCATCAACGCCAGGACTGGAGAACAGGACCTTGACCTGCCTCGACGTGACACAAATTGTCGCGAATGCGGCCGTCGCCGCTTCGCCCGCGGGGATGGAGTGACCCTCCCGACCAAGCCGGTGTAATTCGAGTCGTCTCGGAAAACTATAGGTTCCGAGACGTCTCAGGTACGGCGGAGCTTGCCCCAATATCTCGGCGCGTGGCGCGTCTCGAAATGTCATCTCGGAATAAAAATACGGTCCGGCCCGCGCCTCGGGGTTTTCTGAGACGCAGGTTCTGAGATACCGCCAGGCGGAGCCGGCGCTCACTCGCCCGGCACGGTCGTTGCGTCAGACGGCCTCGGCGGTGCGGTTTTGGAACCAGGCCAGCATCTGCCGGACAGCGGGCCGGTAGTCGAGCCCCAAAGGGCTCGTTACGTCGGTGGCGGCCTGGTATCCGGGGATCTGGTCCGCAAGGGCATCGGTGATGGTTTCGTATCCCATGGACCATTCCGGGAACTGCCGCTCCGGCACCTCATCCTCCATCAGCACGGTGAGGTCGCCGTGTCGGGGATCCGCTTCGATGATCCGCAGGCGGTCCCGAACGACGTCGTCGGGTCCTTCAAGGACTTGAAGGAACCGGCCGTCCTTGTACAGAAGGAATCCGGTGAGGCCCAGGCGGCGGTTGTTGGCCCGGGAGTTCATCAGTAGGACTGCGAGGTCGGCGTCGTCGAAGGTGCTCGTTGCGGTGCTGGTGTAGACCAAGGACAACATGGAACGCTCCCGGCGTGTGGGGGTGGGATATAAGCCTCCCTCCGCACTGGTCCTGGTGGGCAGCCCCAACACGAGGGCCCTGGCTGGGCTCTGTCGTGGAGGGTGTGTCGATGCGCGACTGGATCCCGATCCAGATCTGGTGGTTCATCCTCGATCCGAACACCCGAATGATTCTGGACCAGAACCCCGACCCCCCGCTCGACCCCGCGATTGCCGCCCGAATCCACGACGCTGGCGGCGTCCTCTCCGAAACCGACTACTTTGCCGAAGGCAGCGCCACCGGGTACGAGCTGCTTTCCGAAGACGCCGCCCGGATCCGCAACCTCAGCTGGACACCCTCTACCGACCACACCCGACAGGACCCTCTGTAAGCGCACGCGGTAGAAGCCTGACTCTCGATGTGGGCACCAACCCGTCCCGGCGGGGCATTGAATTATTCGCAGGTAGGAGTGTGTGCTGGTTCGGGTCAGCACGACGACAGGCCAGGGGTGCACAGGGGTGTGCGGTACCGGCGCCTTTCGAGTTCTGCACGCGCGTCGGAAGCACGCATCCCAGTGAAGCCACGATGGGCCCGTGGCCGGGTCTTCAGGGGTGGGGAAGGGCGGGGCGCCAGACACCCGATGCCGGACCCCGCCTTGGTAGACACGGCGACACCCGAAGCCGCCCTTGGCCCACCGCCGGGAACCCTGAACCGTCGCCCCCGATGCACACAACCTACGCCTTACCTACGAAAAGCCAATGCCCCCTTCGAGGGGTACCGTCGGATTCGGAGTAAGCAACGAACGCGCTCCACTCCACCACGGAGCCGGCACGGATGGACCCGCTTCCTCTCCGGGAAATGCGCCCGGGGCTATACCGAGGCGACCATGTCCATGACACGGCCGTACAGGCCAGATAACTGCTCCAAGGCCACGGCAGGGGTAGCCCTGCCGGTGTCGAGATCGTCCAGAACCCTGAGCAGCTCCATCCGGAACATGGCCCGCTCAAGGAAGGACAGTTCGGCCGAGTCATCGAGCAGCTGACCGATATCAAGCCGGTTCTGGATGATGGCGGCCATTTCCGGGTCGTACGTCATCGTGCGACCTCCTTTCCCTCACCAGCTGTTTACCCGACCGGACCGATCAACACCTGATTCTCGGGCGTGAGAACCGCGTCTGAGCCGGCGTTCAGAAGAGGCGCGGGAGTCCCCGGATCCGTGACGCGCGTAGCCCAAACCACCCAATCAGCACAGCGAAATTCCTCGAACCACGCCGTCCCGTTCCACCTGGGCGCTGACCTTGGCGACCGCGTACCGTCGAGTACGTGCTTCCCTCATTTCGGGTGAAGTGAGTTCCCGGCCTGGACCCTGTCATTACGGCACCACATCAGCCCTCATCCGTCGAGATAGGTGAGCGCGGCAACGAGAAGGCTTAGGCACTACATGCAGGGATACGTCCTTTACCGAGAGCTGTCCGGTGACGTGGTCCGTGTTACAGCGGAGGCGACATCGAGGAAGGTCCTCCGGAGCCGCCTAGAAGAGAAGGTCCCAGAGACGCGGCTCATCGTGGGGATGATCCTCGGCGAGGACCCGACCCGTCAGCTGCGCTCCGTCGCCTGACCAGGCCCACGGAGAGAAGCGTGTCTCCCGGCAGGACGGTGCCGGGAGACACGCGGTCGCCATCCCAGTGAAGAGCGCCGGATCAGAAAGGGCGCCCCCCCCGGCTATGGCCGCGGCCGGTAACCAGCCGGCACCCACCCAGCATAAAGCGCCAGTCCTGCGAACGGCACCCGCCTACCCCCTGTCTTGCGCTGCCACCCAAGGGCTTCGGAACGTATCGGTGCGGTCTGTGGGAAGGTGAAACCTCACGACGCGTTCCGGGGTAACCGTCACACCCCTCGAGCGGAGCCTGCACATGTCCACCACGACAACTGATCTCACCTCTGGGCCTTTCAGCGACCGCGTCGTGACGGTGCCGGCGCGGATTGTGACGGAACTGTTCCGCCTCCAGGACGCCGAAGCGCTCTACGACTGCCGCCTCCGCGACATCCTCGGCCTCCGCTCCACCGACTACGCCGCCGTCCGTTATGTCGCTCGGGAGGAAAGCTTTGGCCGAACCCCCCGCTCCAAAGACCTCACCCAGGTCCTCGGCATCACCAACGCCGCCACCACGAACCTCGTCGACCGGCTCGTTGCCGCCGGGCACCTCACCCGCCACCCCGACCCCGACGACGGCCGCGGCCGCACCGTCCGCCTCACCCCCACCACCCGAGACGCCTTCGACACCGCTACCGGCGACACCTGGGCCGAGGTTCGGCACGCTCTGTCCGCTTTGAGCGAGCGGGATCAGAACAAGATCGCCGACCTGTTCGACACCATTAGCACCGCGCTTGACCGAGGCGGCCTAACCAGCTGAACTGTTACGCCGCCACCCGACGCCAGCTGGCATCTGAAAAGGTTCACTTTTCTAAGCGAATAAGACCGCTTCGGACCGCGCATGCCTTAGGTTGTGGGTGACGGGACGTCATGTCGATTTCCCGATCGAGCATTGTCGGCCTCTTCGAGAAACCCGGTCATCATTACCGCCCTCCCTGTCCCGGACACCTACCCCGCCGTCCCCGCGTTCCCTCAGGTGGCATGGCAGAAAGCGTCCTCGGGATCGTGGACCGCGAGCCGCGGACTCATCACCATCGGCACCGTCCGCCAGGGCGTGAACGGTTTCACCGCATTCGACGCCGCCGGCTACCACCTCGGAACCTTCGACTCCCTTGACGCTGCCCAAACTGCCATCCTCCAACCATATGAACAGACAGGCACTGCCTCATCCAGTGTGCTGCTGTGGGTTCCAGAGACCCACCTCGCCGCCCTCCAGCGCAAGTTGAAGAACTGCCCATCCGCCTTGTCCGCATTCCTCAGCCGCCACCGGTGAGTCTCTACACAAGGGAACCCGGTGTCCCACCGATCCGGATCGGCGTTTACAAGAAAAGCGCTCAACGTCTCCACCGAACGAGCATCCTGCCAGACGAGGGGCAGGTGGCCTGGATGAACCCGGACGTGACCTACCAGGCCTTCTTCCTCCCGAACAGCACCCGAGCGGCACGTCCCGACGAGCGGGAACCCGGCTGACAGGCCCCCGATCGACCACATGCTTGCTGCTGCCGAAATGAGTCCTGGACGTGGGGCAGTACGAGTCATGTCGCTGCACGAAGTCGCCAGAGCGCACCGCACAGTGTCGCGTATCACCATCAGTTTGAGAAGGCTCCATGAGCATCGTCCCCGCACCGCCGCCCGGCGCCCTGGCGTTCGACGACGGCCTCCTCGTCCGCACCGCAAAAGGTGACAAGAAAGCTTTCACTCTCCTCTACGACCGCACCGCGTCCCGCGTCTACGGCCTCGTCAAGCGGGTCCTTACCGATCCGGCACAATCGGAAGAAGTCACCCAGGACGTCTACCTAGAGGCATGGCAGAACGCCTCCCGATACGATCCCGTAAAGGGCAAAGCGCTCTCCTGGCTGTTCACGATGGCGAACCGCAGAGCAATCGATCGGGTTCGGGCGTCCCAATCCAGCCGCGACCGAGACCTGGCTGCCGGGATCCGCGACTACGAAGAAAGCCGCGACGACGTCGAAGAAACCGTCGAGATCACCCTCGAACACCAACGCATCAGCGCCATCATCCGCACCCTCAGCGCCAACCACCAACAAGCCCTCGAACTGACCTACTTCCAAGGACTCACCAACACCGAAGCCGCCCAAAAAGCGGGCATCCCCGCAGGCACCATGAAAGGCCGACTCCGAGACGCTCTCATCGCCCTCCGCACCCGGATCAACAACCACAAAGCCGTCTGAGCCCACGAAGTACCATTCCTGCACGTCAACGGCAGGCTCACCCCAAGGGCCGCTGGACTCCTGCAGGAGTGTGATTTTCTCGTGTCTGTTTCCCCGCTGGTGCCGACGGCAGGCGGTATGTCGTGCGCCGCGGAGTGAACAAGGTGGCAACCACTCCTCCGTTTCGCGAGCACACTGAAGACCCGTTCCCCCAGGAAAGTGGAGCCTGAATCGTGGCGACGAACTCCCGACTCATCAACGCGTCTCCGGACGCCGTGTTCGATGTTCTCCGTAATGGCTGGTTGTTCCCCAGCTGGGTTGTCGGGGCGTCCCGGATCCGCGGTGTTGATCCGACGTGGCCTGCTGTTGAGGCGAAACTGCATCACTCGTTCGGTGTCTGGCCGCTGTTGATTGATGACACCACGAGTCTTCTCGAGTGGGACCCGCCTCGGCACGTGAAGTTCCAGGCACGCGGCTGGCCGATCGGGGAAGCCGAAGTGACCCTCGACGTCAAACCCCGAGGCGATGGGTGCGTCGTGCGAATGCGCGAAGACGCCGCCAAAGGCCCCGGACGTCTCGTCCCCAAACCCCTCCGCGATATCGGCCTCCTCATCCGCAACCGGGAAGCCCTCAGGCGCCTCGCTTGGCTCGCCGAAGGCAACTGACCCCTAACCCGTTCAAGGAGTGTGATGGCTTTCATTCGCGACGTCGCTGACGGTGTTCACGTCATCACCCGCGCCCACACGAACATGTTTCTCATCGAAGACCAGGGCCGGCTGCTGTTCATCGATGCTGGGCTTCCCGCGTTCTGGTCGGACGTCAAGACCGCTCTCACCGAGCTCCGTGTGGGGCCTGACGCGATCGCCGGAGTACTTCTCACCCACGCCCACTTCGACCACGTCGGCTGCGCCCACCGGCTGCACGACACCTGGCATGTTCCCATCTGGGTGCACACCGCCGACCAGCAGTTGGCAGCGCACCCGTACTCCTACCGTCACGAACTCCCCCGCTGGAACTACCCCCTCACCCACCCTGCCGGCATCCCGAAACTCGCAAACATGACCGCCACCGGGGCCCTCACCGTCCACGGCATCACCGACACCACGCCCCTGCCCGATCTCGCTGGCCTCCCCGGCTCCCCGGTCCTCGTCGAAACCCCAGGGCACACCGACGGGCACGTCGCCTTCCACCTTCCAGAGCGGGACGTGCTGTTCACCGGTGACGCCCTCGTGACCCTCGACCCCTACACCGGCCACACGGGCCCGCAGATCGTTGCCGGCGCCGCGACCGCCGACAGCACCGTCGCCCTAGCATCCCTTCGCTCCCTTGAGCAGACCGGCGCGAACACCGCTCTCCCGGGACACGGTGGCCCGTGGCGTACCGGAATCGACGAAGCCGTCGCTCGGGCTGTTCGCCGCGGCGCCCACTGACTTAGCAGTTTTTCCAGCCAGAGGCCGGGTGCCCCTCCCCATTTCAGCCTCAGCCTCAGCCTCAGAGGGAGGAACGGATCCCAAAGCGGGCAACGATCCTGTGAGCATGTCGCCAACCCTGAGCGATGACCGTCGACGCGTCATACGGTGAACACAGGTTGCCCTAGTCCCGGGTGTCCTCAGATAACCATCTGTGCCCCGCGCACACCAGGCAGATTGCAACCGTATGACCACTCTCGACAGCCCCCACGCCACAACCGGCGGGCGAAATCACAAAGAGCTTCCCGCCGGGTTTCGCGGGACCACATCCGGCGAGACAGCGAAACCCACCAGCACCTACACGGCGCTCCTGGCGAAGGTACGAGACGCCGGCCTCCTGAAGCGGCGCACCGGTTTCTACATCACCGTCTTCACCATCATCACCGCTCTCCTCGCAGCAGCCGTTACCGGGTCGTTCCTGCTCGGACCGTCCTGGTTCCAGTTGCTGATCGCGGCGGGGATCGGGCTGATCTTCACCCAGTACGGGTTCCTCGCGCATGAGACCGCGCACCGGCAGGTATTCGAGTCCGGGAAAACCAGCGACCGGGTCGGCCGGGTCCTCGCCTCTGGCGTCGTCGGTATGTCCTACGACTGGTGGACCTCCAAACACACGAAGCACCACGGCAACCCGAACACCATCGGCCGTGACGGCGACATCGCCCGCGGCCCGCTTGCATTCGTCGAGCAGGATGCCGCCCAGCAGTGTGGTCTGTCCCGGTGGATCACGCAACGGCAGGGTTACGCCTTCTTCCCCATCCTGCTGCTGGAGGGACTGAACCTGCACGTGACGTCCTACCGGACAATGTTCGGCCGGAAAAAGGTCAACAAGCGTGGCCAGGAAATAGCCCTCGTCACCACCCGGTTCGCCCTCTACCTCGGGGTCGTGTTCTGGTTCCTACCCGTCGGGATGGCGTTCGCGTTCATCGGCGTGCAACTGGCCGTCTTCGGGTTCTACCTCGGTGCCGCCTTCGCCCCGAACCACATCGGCATGCCGATCATCCCCGAAACCTCCCGCGTGGACTTTCTCTCTAAGCAGGTCCTCACCTCCCGCAACATTCGAGGCCGTGGAATGACTTTGGCGATGGGTGGGCTGAACTATCAGGTCGAGCACCACTTGTTCCCGAACATGCCCCGCCCGAACCTCCGCGCCGCGAACCGCCTCGTCCAAGAACACTGCGGACAGCACCATGTGGCCTACACGGAGACCAGCCTGTGGAACGCGTTCAACATCGTCGTCCGCTACCTCAACCAAGTCGGCCTCGCCGCCCGGCGACCGTTCGATTGCCCGATGGCCGCCGAATACCGGCCCCGATAAAGCGAACCAGCAACCCACCCCACCACCTCGTGCGGCCCAGACCTTGATCGCATCCA
>Ga0233335_1000138_pt1 | contig 15366 bp, 12 predicted proteins | sample GEONDECOMP222_FD_180695 | JGI IMG/M metagenome (GOLD analysis project Ga0233335, IMG submission 180695) | Leaf litter microbial communities from Shasta-Trinity National Forest, California, United States - GEON-DECOMP-222 | ecosystem: Environmental > Terrestrial > Plant litter > Unclassified... | reverse complement strand
ACTTCCCCCCTTGGTCATAGAAGCCGCCATCTGCCCGTTCCGCTTTGGCGAGCCGGTGTGGGACGAAGCCGCCATGGCCCGCGAGGCAAGCGACTGCCATGCCGCCGGCGCCGCAATCATTCATCACCATCATGATTTTCGCTTCGACTCGCCCAGCTCCATCAACGAGATGCTGGGCATGGGCAAGGCGATCAAACAGCGCCATCGCGGCGCGCTGCTGTACCCCGACTTTCTCAAGGAAGACAGCGTCCAGGGACGCGTCGGGCACTTCGCTGCGCTGTTGCAAGCCGGCGCCATCGACCTGCTGCCGGTCGACCCGGGGCGGGCCAATTCCGGGCAACTGGACGCCGCCGGCCTGCCCTTGGGCGACAACAAAGTGCAGGCCACCTTCGACGATGCCAACTACATCCTCAATTTGGCGCACGAGTACGGCAAACCTCTGGCCATCGGCATCTACGAGCCCTACAACCTGCGCTGGGTGCTCGCCCACGCGGCAGCGGGCAATCTGCCCCGTGGCTCGCTGGTGAAGCTCTACTTCGGCGGTCGCCACAGCCTGATTCACCTCGGTCGCAAGGCGCTGAACTTCGGCTTGCCACCGACCCGATCGGCGCTGGACGCCTACCTGGACATGCTCGAAGGCACTTCCCTGGCTTGGTCGGTGGGCCTGATGGGCGATGCATTGCTGGACAGCCCGCTGGCCCGCTATGCCCTTGAGCGTGGCGGCCATCTGCGGATCGGTATCGAGGATGCCGCCGGCACTTCGCCCCTCGGCAACCGGCAGATGGTAGAGGCCGCCGTGGCGCTGGCGGCTGAAGTCGGTCGCCCGGTCGTGGTCGGTGATGCGGCGCTGCAAGCGCTCGAGGGCGGCACGCTGGCGCGGCGCCAGAACGTCGGCTGATCAGCGCGAACCCACAGGCCACACCGGTCTGTGGGTGCCTCAGCCATGAGGGCGCATTTTCCAGGCCGGCACGGCGGCGATCACGAACAACACCCCCAACACCATCAGGGTGTCCTGATAGCCCAGCGCCCTCGCCCACTCATGGCTGACGCCGGGCTGCTCACGCACCGCCACCCGCGCTTCGAGCACCAATGCCAGCAGACCGGGGCTGAGGGCGCCGCCCAGTTGCCGCAGAAAATTCATCAGTGCCAGCCCTTCGGCCATGGCCGCTGGCGGCAAGGTGCGGCTCGCGGTGGCATCCAGCGCAGGGATCACCATGCCCAGCCCCAGGCCGCGACCAAAGGTGATCAGCGCGACGATCAGCAGCGTCGCCGCCGCCCTGCCGACATCCGCGGCCAGGGCCAGCGCCATAAATGACACGGCGAAGCACAGCAGCCCACCGGCCACCACCCATTGCGGCGCACGGGCATCGGCCATCCGCCCCGCCACGGGAATCATCAGCAGCATCACCAGCCCGCCCGGCAACAGCATCAGCCCGGTTTCGAGCGGCGAGCGCGCGCCTACCACTTGCAAGAACATCGGCAGCACATACGCCGAGCCCCACACGCCAAAGCCATAGACGAACGACACGCAGCCCGCCGCCGCAAAGGGCAACACGCGAAAATGCCGCAGATCGACCAAGGGCAACCGGCAGCGCAACTCCTGGCGCACGAGACTGATGCCCAGCGCCAGCAGCGCAACGCCCCAGGCCAGTGTCCAAGCCAGCGGCCAGCCGTTGAGTTGCAACTGCGTCATACCGCCCAGCAACAGACACAGCGTAGCCGTCAAGCGCACGAAGCCGCCCCAGTCGAAAGCGGGTGCCGCGACGCTTTGTGCAGCCTGAGCCGGCAGGGCGATGCGCGCCGACCACAGCGCCACCAGACAGAACGGCAGGGGCATCCACATCAATGCCCGCCAGCCCCACACCTGCATCAGCAAGCCGCCGACCGCCGGGCCGAGCATGGGCGCCAGCACCACGCCCATGCCGAACACCGCCATGGCGCGGCCGCGCTGCTGTTCGGGGTATGCCGCCGACAAGGCCACCACGCCCAGGGTCGTGAGCAACCCGCTGGCCATGCCCTGCAGGATACGACTGGCGATCAGCACCGCCAGGCTGGTGCTCAGCCCGCAGGCCGCGCAGCCGAGGATAAACACCAGCAAGGTGGTCATGAAGGTCCGCCGCACGCCGAAGCGCCGAGCGCTCCAGGGCGCCAGCAGCATCGACAAGGTGCCCGAGGCAGTAAAACCGGTGATCAACCAATGGGCGGTGGCTTGCCGAGCGCCAAGCGCGTCGATAATGGCGGGCAAGCCGATGTTCATGATCACCGCCGACATGGCGGCCGAAAACGCCGACAGCAATACCGTGAAGGTCAACAACCCCCGGCCGCTGCGGGACGTATCATCCAGGCCCTGCGCGTTACCCGCCGACAGCACGTCAGCGGCATCATCCATCGTCGAACACCACCTGACAGTGGTTGAGGATCGCCACATCGCGCTCCACCGACCAGAGGCGCATCAACGCCGTGCCGGGCCCGCTGTGCCAGACCTGCACCCGCACCCGCTCCTCGGCATGCAGCGCGCCGCTGTAGCGCACGCTCAAGTGGCGCAGGCGCTCGGGACGATTGGCGCACAGCAGGTGCAACACCCCACGGCAGGCCAGGCCGAATCCGCACAGCCCTCGCAGCACTGTCGCCGAGCCTTGCGCGGCAACGGCGAACTCCGCAGGCAAGCGGAACAATGCGTCCTGTGCCAACGGCGTGCGCATCTCGACTTCGGCATCCGGCGCGCGCTCGGGAATACTCGACCGCTCGCGCAATGGCTCCGGGCTGCCGCCAAAGCCACCGTCGGCCAGGGCGATGGTCTTGACCTGAACGGTTGCCAGGCGCCGCCCCTGTTCGTCACTAAGGGTCTGTCGCTCGACGAACAAGGCACCGCGCTGCGGCCCACGATCGTAGAGGGCCTCGATGCCCCGCGTGACCACCACGCGGCCCTCCACCGGCAAGGGCGCGTAAAGGGTAATGGCTTCTTCGGCATGCACGATCTGTTGCCAGTGCAGGCCGGCCCGTGGATCACGCTGCCAGAATTCACCATCCGCCAACGCTACGGCCAGGGCCGGCAAGGCTTGCAAGCCGGCGACCTGAATGAACGGCTCATCCTGGGCACGCATCGGCCCGGGCAGCCCCGCACCGAAGCCCTTGGCGAAGGTGATGGTGTCTGTGCAGCTATAGCGCCTGAGTCGCGGCGCAAAGGGCCACGCCTTGAGCAATTCGACGTCCATGACGGCGGTCCTTGGATGAACAGGTTGGGAAACCGCAGGCGTCGCAGTGCGTTTGCCCTGCGCTCATTGGCTGCTGTTCTTGACCGCTGCCATCGACGCCTGCATGCCACGCGCGACCATCTCTTTGTGCTCGACCGTGGCATGGGTAAACACGTGGCTATCGAAATGCGCCATCACCGAATTGCGGAAGCCCTGAATGTCGGCGGTGCGATTGAGCGAGCGCTTGAGCACGTGCATAGCGACCGGCGGCGCCTCGGCAATCTTGTTGGCCAGGCGCAAGGTGAACTCCTCCAGCGAGTCCCGTGGCACCACATGATTGACCATGCCCCACTCCTTGGCCTCGGCGGCGCCGATACGCTCGCCAGTGAAGAGAAACTCCTTGGCCTTGCGCATGCCCAGCACCCAGGGATGGATCAGCACTTCGACGGCGGCGGCGCCGAGGCTGTGCACCACCGGATCACTGAAAAAGGCGTCTTCGCTGGCCACCATCAAGTCGCACATGTTGGCGACCATCAGCCCACCGGCGATGCACGCGCCCTGCACCTGGGCGATGGTCGGTTTGGGGAAGTCCCTGATGCGCATGGCATTGCCCAGGTAGTGCTCCTGCTCCCACATGTAGATCTGCTCGGGGGTGAAGTGCGCCCGAGTGGCGATGCCGTCGACCAGATCATGCCCTGAGGAAAAATGCTTGCCCTTGCCGCCGAGGATCAACACGCGGATCTCGGGGTCGTTCTTGGCCCGTTCCAAGGCGTGATCCAGCTCGTCGAGCAGCGCCTCGGATTCGGCGTTGGCGGCATCGGGGCGGTTGTGACAGACCCGAACCACGGGGCCGAGCACTTCATAGCTGATATGCGAGTACGTCATGGGGTCCTCCTGGGACTCTTGTCATCCAAAACATCACTGGCCCACAAGATCGACCACGCCACACAAACTGTCAAGTAGTTAGTTTTATCGCAAAAATGGCGTGAGCCGAGCCCACGAAATACCACCATCATCACTAAAAACGTTTTATCCAACCCTGCTTGCCAGGTCCAAAGGGTGAATGTATAACTTACACACCGTCAGTTTATTAGTTATTCTCGACGTGCTTTTTTCGCTGACCCGAAAGGAAAACACCGTGACCGACGATGTCGATGGGACCCTGGAACTGATACGCGACCAGGCGCTCCGGCTGTTCAAGCACAGCGCCACGCCCGAACACCTCAAGCAACTGCTCGAAGCGCCTGGGCAGTTCGATAGCGCTCTGTGGGCGGCAGCCGTGGAGCAAGTGTGGCCGGCAATCGCCACTCCCGAAGCCGCCGGCGGCATCGGCCTGGGCTGGCGCGGACTGTGCACCTTGATGGAAGCGCTGGGCAGCCACACCGTGTCGCTGCCGTTGGTGGGCAATGCGGTGGCAGCCGCGGCCCTGCTGGACAGCGGCGACCCGCAGTTGATCGATGAACCGGTGGCGGCGCTGAGCAGCGGACAGGCCATCGCCTGCCTGAGTCTCGGCAGCCCGCAGCCGGACAACGCCGCGACCGATACCGGGCTGCGCTGGCAAGCAGACGGACTTCATGGCAGCACTGGCCTGCTCGCCTTCGCTGCCGTGGCGGACTACGCATTGGTCAGCGCCAGGGCCGGTGACCACAACATCCTGTTGTGGGTCGCATTGGCTCAACCAGGCGTGCGGCGCGACATTGCGGCGACCTTCGACAACGGCCGGGCCGTGGCTGGTCTGCAGTTCGATGGCGCGCGTGCCGAGGCCTTGAGTCATAGCCAGCAGCCTGCCTCGCACTGGCTGCACCTGGCGGCATTGGCCACCGCGTTCGAACAGATCGGTGGCGCCAGCGCGTGCCTGTTCATGGCCAGGGATTTTGCCCTGGAGCGGGTCGCCTTCGGGCAGCCGATCGGGCGTTTCCAGGCCATCAAGCACAAGGTCGCCGACATATATGCACGAGTCGAAATCGCCCGCGGCTGCGCCCTCGAGGCACTGCACGCCGTCGAGCAGAACGATTCGCAGGCGGCTGCGCTGGCCATCGGCGCCCGCCTCGCCGCCCTCGATGCCTATGAGGTCGCCGCGCGGGAAAACATCCAGATCCATGGCGGCCTCGGGGTGACCTGGGAAGCCTGGCCCCACCACTACTACCGCCGCTCGCGCGCGTTGGCGCTGGAGCTCGGCAGCCAGCAAGCCTGGCGCAACGCCTTGCTCACGCAGCTGGGCTTCGACGCTGCGGTTCAACCATAAGGCCCCGCCCATGACCCATGACACGCAATACCGCGCCACCGCGCGCCAATGGCTGGCCGCCCACGCGGTCGACTTCAGCGGCGCCGCGCGCCACGGCCTGTCGCTGGCCGAAGACGTCGCCCTGGGCCGCGCCTGGCAGGCCCTCAAGGCCAGCCACGGCTATGCGGCCATCAACCTGCCGGCGCAGTACGGCGGCGGTGGCGGCAGCGAACTGGACAAGATCATCTTCAGCGAAGAAGAGCTCAAGTACGATCTGCCCACCGTGTACTACTCCATCAGCCTGAGCAACCCGCTGCCGATCTTCCTGCGCTACGCCAGTGACGCCTTCAAGGAGCGCCTGGCGCCCGCCGCCATCCGTGGCGAGCACATCTGGTGCCAGTTGTTTTCCGAACCCGCGGCCGGCTCCGACCTCGCCGCGCTGCGCCTGCGTGCCGAGCGCGTCGACGACGGCTGGCGCCTGAATGGCCAGAAACTCTGGACCAGCTGGGCGCAACTGGCGGACTGGGGCGTGGTGATCGCCCGCTCCGACCCGACACTGCCCAAGCATGCCGGCCTGACCTACTTCTTTCTCGACATGCACAGCCCTGGCATCAGCGTGCGCCCGATCCGCCGCCTGGTCGGCCACCCGGACCTCAACGAAGTGTGGTTCGACAACGTGTTCATTGCCGACGAGCAACGCCTGGGCGAGATCAACGGCGGCTTCAAGGTGGCAGTCGAGACGCTGATGATCGAACGCTACGGGGTCACCGATGAAACCGCCGATTCGCCGCCACTGGAAGCCTTCGTCGAACTGGCCCGTGGCGCGCGCCTGAGCGGCCAATCGGCACTGCTCGATGGCGAAGTTCGCCAGGCCATCGCCAAGGCCTTTGTCGAACGCCAGGGCCTGCGCAGCATCCACAGCCGCGCCATGGCAGCGATTGCCGCTGGCCGCGAGCCCGGCCCCGAAGGCGCGATTCGCAAATTGCTGATCGGCCGCACGCGCCAGCAGCTCGGCGCACTGGCGATGGACCTGCTGGGCGTCGAGGCGCTGCGCTTGCCCGCCGACAGCCAATCGAGCCGCGACTTCACCCATGCCTGGCTCGACCCCAGCGTGCGGATCGCCGGCGGCACCGATGAAATCCTTCTCAACACCCTGGCAGAACGGGTGCTGGGCTTGCCTCAGGATCACCGCCCCGACAAGGGCCTGCCCTTCAACACCGCGCCGCGCTGATGCCCAGCGCGTTTTAGCCGTTCGCGCCACCGAGCCGTTTGTAAAAAGGACCTAGTGATGGATTTGAGACCCGACCCCGCTGACGATCTGTTTCGCCAGCACGTACGCCAGTTCCTGCGCGAGCAACTGCCCCCCGACATGGCCGAGCGCAACCGCCTGGGCTACCACTTCCTGCGCGAAGACATGCGCCAGTGGACGCGCATCCTGCACGCCAAGGGCTGGGCCGGGGCCAATTGGCCAAAGGCCTGGGGCGGCACCGGATGGTCGCAGTTGCAGCAGTTCATCTTCGAAGAAGAATGCGCGCTGGCCGGTGCGCCACCGGTGGACGTCGCCGGCTTGCGCATGTTCGGCCCGGTGGTGATGACCTTCGGCAACGAGCAGTGCAAGGCGCGCTTCGGCGCCCCGATCCTCACCGGCGAGCTGTTCTGGGCCCAGGGTTTCTCCGAACCCAATGCCGGCTCCGACCTCGGCTCGCTGGCTACCCGGGCGGTGCGCGACGGCGATGAATACGTCATCAACGGCCGCAAGATCTGGACCTCCTACGCGCACAACACCGAGGTGATCTGCGTCCTGGCGCGCACCGACCTGACCGCCAAGCGCAGCTTCTCGATGATCGTCGTCGACGCCCATGCACCAGGGGTCAGCATTCGCCCGATCATCGACATCGGCGAAGGCTACAGCCTCAACGAAACCTTGTTCGAAGACGTCCGCGTGCCGCTCGACAACCTCATCGGCGAAGAGGGCCAGGGCTGGAACTACGCCAAGTTCCTGCTCGACAACGAACGCGCCTCGAGCGCCGAGGTGCCACTCAACAAAAGCAACCTGATGAAGCTGCGGCGCATGCTCGCCCTGCCCCGCGGCGATGGCACGCGCCGCCTCGACGACCCCGGCGTGGCCAGCCGCCTGGCGCAACTGGAGGTGCACTTCCAGGCGCTGGAAATGATGACCCTGCGCGCCCTGACCGAAAAGGATCAAGGCTCGCGCCTGCCCGTCGGCTCGCTGCTCAAGCTGCGCGGCTCGGAGCTGCTGCAGAAAATCGGCGAGATGCAGGTCGAGGCGCTTGGCGACTATGCCGCCTACGTCTATGCCGACCCGCACGAATCCGCCGTGCCCTGGCCGCCCGGCCCAGCCCATGCGCCCGGGGTCGTCGCCGATTTCATGTACCGCCGCGCCACGACCATCTACGGCGGCGCCAACGAGGTCCAACGCACCATCATCGCCCGCTCATTTCTGGAACTCTGACCATGGACTTCAACCTCAGCGAAGAACAACAAATGCTGCAAGACAGCGCCCGCCGGATGTTGGAAAAACACTGCCATTTCGAAGCGCGCCGGCCGGTCATCGAACAAGGCGGCTACTGCGCCGCGCATTGGCGAACCTTCGCCGAACTCGGCTGGCTGGGGCTGTCGATCCCCGAGCAATACGGCGGCCTGGGCGGCGATCCCGCCAGCATGGCGGTGCTCATGGAGGAATTCGGCCGGGTGCTGCTGATCGAGCCGATCTGGGCCGTCAGCGTGCTCGCCGCGCAGACCCTGGTGGCTGCAGGCGATGAAGCCAAGGCCCAGGCCATCCTGCCGCTGCTGGTAGCCGGCGAAGCGCGGCCGGTGCTGGCCCACGGCGAAGAAGACGCTGACGGCACGCTCGAACACGTGGCCACCCGCGCCGAACGCAACGCCAGCGGCGGCTGGACGCTGTCGGGCAGCAAGACGCTGGTGGTGGGCGGCAATATCGCCGACCTGTTGATCGTCTCGGCGCGCACCGCCGGCCAGTGTCGCGACCGCGAGGGCATCAGCCTGTTCCTGATCAAACCCGATGCGCCCGGCCTGACCCGCCATGCCGTGCGGCTGATCGACAATCGCTGGGCGGCGCATCTGCAACTCGATGCCGTCGAGCTCAGCGAGCAGGACCTGCTAGGCACCTTGCACGGTGGCCACAGCGCCCTGCAAAGCGCCCATGCTCACGGGCTGGTGGCGTTGTGCGCAGAGGCCATCGGGGTCATGGAACAGGCGCTGTGGCTGACCCGCGACTACCTCAAGGTGCGCAAGCAGTTCGGCGCGCCACTGAGCAGCTTCCAGGCGCTGCAACATCGCATGAGCGAGATGCTCGCCGAGCTGGAGCTGTCCCGGGCCATGGTCTTTCGCGCCCTCTCGCGCTTCGATGCCCCCGAGCCGGTTCGCCAGTTGGCGCTGTCATCGACCAAGGCGCATATCGGCCAGAGTGGCAAGTTCGTCTGTGGCCAGGCGATCCAGCTGCACGGCGGCATCGGCGTGACGGAAGAGTACGTGATCGGTCATCACTTCAAGCGCATGACCTTGATCGAGCAAGCCATGGGCAATTCGCACTTCCACCTGCAGCGGCTGGCCGACCACGAGCGTCAATGGGCCACCCCGCCCGTCGAGCTCGCCCAGCCTTCACCGGCCAGCCTCGAATTGTCGGTGCCGGCGGAGTTGGTGCAGTGCTGAGGTAACGGATGAACCCTGGATGGCCGGCGTCACGGTAGGTCCGTTGCGGCCAGCGCTGGCGCCCACACCGGGCGCCAGTGCCTTTGTTCAGCAAGCCAGCTCGTGGACCACCACCGTCTGCGAGCGCAAGGCTTTGACCGCCGCATAACCGCCATGCACCGCATCACCAATCCGCCCGCCCTGATGCGCATCGCCGATGGCCACAAACGGTACGCCGGCCTTGCGCAGTGCCTGGGCCAGTTCGGTGTCGGGTCGGCGGCCCTGGGCGATCAATACGCGGTCGCAGGGTAATGACCAGAGATGGCCGTCCTCGCCACTCAGGCTCACGGTGGGCGTGTCGGTGCCGCTGATGGAGAGGATTTGCGTGCTGTCGACAATCCGCACCCGCGGGTTGCTCGACAGCCGGGTCAGCAGCACGCCGCGATAGATCGCCTCGGCCGCGCGGGCCAGCTGGGCCAACGGCGAACGAGACACCAGCACCACCTCGAAACCGCGCTCGGCGAGGTATTCGGCGGATTCGCAACCGGTCTCGCCGCCGCCGTAGATAAGCACCGGCAGCCCCAGGGGCGAAGGCTGCCAATCGACCGCGCCCATGAGCAATTCATAGGCATCGAACACCCGCGCAGCGTCGATGCCCGGGATGTCCAGACTCAACGCGCGGCCGCCCATGGCCACAATGACGATGGCCGGGCGAGGCGTCAGCACGGTGGCGAGATCGGCGCGTTGCTGCAAGTGGACGGCGACGCCACTGGCCGCCAGCTGGCGCTCCAGATAGTGCTGGTACCACTGCAGTTTTTCCTTGAAGGGCGGCGCCGCCGAGGCGATCAGGCCGCCGCCGAGCGTGTCGCGGGCCTCGAACAGCTCGGTGCGATAGCCGGCTTGATCAAGCATCAGCGCGGTGGCCATGCCGCCCGGCCCGCCACCCACCACCACCGCCCGCGCGCCCCGCTGGCTGCCGGCGTCCAGCGCCGGATCGAGCTCCTGACCGGTGCGCGGGTTTTCGGCACAGCCGATCACCCCGTGGGCACCGGCATGGCTGGTCACGCAATAGTTGCACGAGGTACAGGGGCGGATACTCTCGACCGCGCCGCGCAGCGCCTTGCTGGCCCAGTGCGGGTCCGCCAGCAAGGGGCGCCCGAGGGCGATCAGATCGGTGTCGCCATTGGCGATCGCCGCCTCGGCGGTACTGGGCCAGCGGATCTGCCCGACCGAAATCACCGGCACAACCACCGCTGCGCGAATTCGCCGGGCGTACGGCAGGCGCCAGCCTTCGGGCACCGACATCGGCTCGATGACCTTGTCCATGCCGGTATAGCCGGTGCCCATGGACACGTGCACCAGGTCGAGCCCGGCCGCCACCAGTTGCGGGGTGATGCGCTCCATGTCGGCGATGCCCAGGCCATCAGGGGAAAACTCGTCGGCCGACAAGCGATAACTCAGCGGTCGCTCGCCGATCGCCTGCTTGACCCGCGCGATGACGCGCTGCGACAAGCGCAGGCGCCCCGCTTCATCGCCGCCCCAGGCGTCCTGGCGATGGTTGGTCAGCGGCGACAGGAACTGCGTCAACAGATAGCCATGGGCGCCGTGCAGCTCGAACGCCTGATAGCCAGCTTCCACGCCCAGTTCCGCGGTGCGGCCGAAGCATTCGATCAAGTGCTCGATCTGCGCTTCGGTCATCGCCCGGGCGGTGAGTTTGCTCGGATCACGGCGCGAGATCACATCGCTGGGGCCGATGGCGATGCCGCCCTCGACCAGCGCCCGCGGCACTCCGGAGCCACCGTGCTGCAGTTGCAGGCACGCCACGGCACCGGCCTGGTTGATGACCTCTACCAGGCGTCGATGGCCGTCCAGATGCGCCGGGGTGTCCAGGCTCAGCTGGCGGTGCTCGGAGCGCCCGGTGGGGCGGTGCACGCAGCAGAATTCGACGATGATCATGCCCACCCCGCCCTCGGCGCGGGCCTTGTAGAAGGCGATCTGGCGTGGCGTGACATGGCCCTCCTCGTCACCCAGCTGGGTCGACATCGGGGCCATGACGATACGGTTGGGCAGGGTCAGGTTGCCCAGCCGCAGCGGGCTGAACAGATTCGGAAAAACTGGATGGCGCATGGTGTGGTTGTCCTTTTACGGTCATCGAGCGCGCCGTGCTCGAGCGCGCAGTGCTCAGGGTGAGCCCCTCAGCGCGGGTCGATCACGCTGCAAGCGCCGTTGCCGATCTCGAAATTGCCGGCCATCACCTGCACCGGCGCGAACAGCCCGGCCGCGGCGGCACCGGCGCGTATCCGACGCATCTCGGCGAGGTCGTCGGCAGCCATCCAGGTGCGGTCATGGCCCCAGAAGCTGGAGCCGTGCTGCACCTCGACCGGCTGCCAGGTGGCGGGGTCGATGTTGCGTCCGCCCCAGCCGTACTCGATCATGAAACCGGACGGCGTATACAGATAAAACGAGGTCATGAAGTCGTTGGTATGCCGGCCCAGCGTCACGCCGACACGCCCCTCGTCGGCCTGCGCCAGGTCATAGCCCTGGCCGACGTCGTCGAGGTTCTGCAACTCCAGCATGACGTGATGGATGCCGGTCTTGCCTGACTCCACCATGGCCAGGCTGTGATGCCGCTCGCTGACGTGAAAGAAGTACACCCGGTACGGATGGGGCACGTAGTCGGTCAGGCGAAAGCCCAGCACGTCGGTGTAGAACCACATCAGGTCATCGATGCGCTTGACGTGCACCACCGCGTGGCCCATGCCACCGACGCCGGTGCGAAAACCGCTCAACGGGCGCCCCGGCGCGAACGGCAGCGCCGCGATACGGGCGCCGTGGTAGGCCAGCATGGCGTTGCCCGCCGGGTCGGCAAAGGCAATGGCCTGGCGTACATGGCGGTAATCGCATTCGTCGCGGCCCAGCGCGCGCACGGCGACGCCGATGGCCTCCAGCCGCGCGCCGAGGGCGTCGAGCGCCGCCTCGTCGTCCACTTCCCAGCCGAACACCGCGCTTTCCGTGCCGCTGGCGTCGCGACTGACCAGTATTCGCTGCTCGTGATCGTCCATGCGAAACAGCAGGCCGTCACGGGTTTTTTCCGCCAGTTGCAGGCCGAGAAAACGCGGGCCGTAGTCGGCCCAGTCCTCCAGCTTCGCGGTGCGGATCTCGATTTGCCCAAGGGCGTTGATCAACATGATTGCCTCGCTTCAAACATCTGCCAGCTCAAACGTGGGTCGGCCAGCCGAGCGCGCGGGCGAACACCCGATGCGCCGCGGCCAGGTCCTGGATCGAACGCCCGCGCCAGGCCACGTGCTGATCGGGACGTACCAGAATCAGCGGCGCGTCGTAGATTTTCAGCAGTTCGGGTTGGTCGATGCGCAGCACCTTGAACGGCACACCGCGGCTGCGCGCCGCCTCTTCGAAGCGCTCGGCGGCGCCCTCGGCATCGTTGAACACCAGCAGGGTGAACCAGTCACTCAGGCAGTCGTACAACGCCGCGCCGTTGGCCAGATAAACACTCGGCAGGCGCGCGCCGGGGACGCTGGTCGGTACGTAGGCCAGGGTCTCGGTCGGCACCACCGCGCCCGCTTCGGGCACCACGATCGGCGAATCGGCGTAGATGTAGCCCAGCTCGATACCGAAGCTTTCGTTCTCGGCATTGCCGATCTGGCGGATCTGCTCGCCCACCTCGGCGCGTGCGTTCTCGCCCTCGGCACCCGGCGCTTCGAGCCGCTCGTCATAGAGCTTGCCGATCTGCACGCGCACCTGGTTGTGGCGCCCGGAGCCCTCGCAGTTGCGCAGCCCCACGGTGCGACGTTCGGCCTCGTAGGCTTGCAGCAGGCCCTCGGCACCGAAGCCGTGGAGGATCGCGGCGAGTTTCCAGGCCACGTCACAGGCGTCGCCGATGCCGGTGTTCATGCCATAGCCGCCGGTGGGAATGTACTGGTGCGCAGCATCGCCGGCGATCAGCACCCGGCCCTGGCGGTAGCGGTCGGCGACGACCAGGTGCGGCACCCAGGCATTGGCCACCAGCACCTGATGGGGGATGTCGACGCCGGTGAAGCGGCGGATCAGCGCCGACGGATCGGGGCTGCCGTGGGCGCTCTCCGGGAAGCGCGTGTGCAGGGTCCAGGTGTCCTTGTCGTTCTGCGCGATCAAGGTGCCGTGCACCGACTGGTAGTGCCAGGCGAATCCCCAGCGTTGCAGCACTTCGCGGGCATCGGACTTGAAGTGCGTCATGAAGCGCTGCATGACGTTCTCCTGGCCGGACAGGCCGATCTCCAGGCACCGGCGTACCTGGCTGCCGCCACCATCGCAGCCCACCAGAAACTCGCAGCGCAGCGTCTCGACACGGTCGTCGGCGCGGTGACGCAGAGTGACAGTCACGCCTTGCGGGTCCTGCACCAGGTCGACCATCTGCACGCCGAAGCGCACATCGATCAACGGCGCTTCGTCGATGGCGCGCTTGAGCACCGGCTCGATCTCGACCTGCGATACGCGCATCGGCGCTTCGAGCGGCTGACTGCCGTCGTTGTGCGCCTGGATGCGCGCGTAGGCCTGGTCCACCGTGGCGTAGCGAAAGCGCTGCAGCTCGTGGCCGGCGAACGTGGTAATCCACGACACATCAAAGGGATGATCGGGCGCCACGGCGGCGGCGCGCAGCTGCGGGACGATGCCCATGCGCCGGAACAACTCCATGCTGCGGGCGTTGGTGATGTCCATTTTCGGGTGGCGGGTGGTGGTCTCGTTGCGCTCCACCACCATGCAGCGGATGCCGCGCCGGGCCAGCTCCAGCGCCGTGCTCATGCCGACGGGGCCGCCGCCGGCGATCAATACAGGGATGTTCATGGGGCTACCCTTTTGTGTGCCTGGGCCTGATTGCAGAGTGAGTGCATCACGTGGATTCAACGCTCTGCGCGCACAGGGTTGACCAAGGTGCCGATCCCGGAGATCTCGACCTCGACCACGTCGCCGTCCTTCATGAACACCGGTGGGTTGCGGAACAGCCCGACGCCGCCGGTGGTGCCGGTGACGATCACATCGCCGGGGACCAGTTCGGTAAAGGTCGAGCAGTAGGCGATCAGCGCCTGCACGTCGAACACCAGGTCGCTGATGGGCGCCTCCTGCATGACCTGGCCATTGAGGCGTGTCTGCAGGGTCAGGCTCGACGGATCGGGGATCTCGTCAGTGGTCACCAGCCACGGCCCGAAGCCGCCGGTGCAGGGGAAGTTCTTGCCGGGCCCGAACTGCGAGGAGTGGCGCTGGAAATCACGCACGCTGCCGTCGTTGTAACAGGCGTAGCCGGCCACATGGCCGAGCGCTTCGCTGGCCGGAATACGCCGCCCCGCACGGCCGATGACCACCGCCAGCTCGCCCTCGTAATCGAGTTGTTCGGAATCCAGCGGGCGGATGATCGGCTGCCCCGCCGCTACCTGGGAATTGGCATAGCGCATGAACACCACCGGCTTTTCCGGCAGTGGCCGCCCGGTCTCGGCGATGTGCGAGGCGTAGTTGATGCCGATGCAGAAGATCTTGTCCGGGTTGGGGATGACTGGCAGGTAGGTCACCGCGCTCAACGGGTGGCGCTCGCTCACCAGTGAGGCCAGCTCGGCCACGCCCACCGCGGCGATGGCGCTGCGCAGGTCGGGGTGCTGCGCCAGGGTCGCGGCGCTGGCGACCGTGATCGCCGCTTGGTCGACGACGCCATAGGTGGCGCGGCCGTTGATTGTCACACTGGCAATTCTCATGGTTCTTGTCCTTGTTGTTATAGGGGGTGCAACGTACCGCTCACAGCGCGCGGCAGCGCTTCAGGAAGCCACCTGCGCGCCGTCGAAGAAGGCCATTTTCCAGCGCACCACGTCGACCTGCTCGAACAGCCCCGCCTGGGTGAACGGGTCGCCCGCGACAAAGCGATCGACTTCAGCACGGGTGTCGACGTCGATGATGATCAAGCCGCCGTTCATCACCTGTGCGCCCTCTTCATGCAGGCCGCCGCTGGCGATCAACTGCGCGCAGTGATCCTGCAAGTATTGGTAGTGCGCAGCGCGGTGCTCGGCACGCACGGCCTGCGCACCGGGCTTGTCCTTGGTGTAGATCGCAAACGGCATCGCGGCATCCTCGGCGGCAGTGATGATCGACTGGGTAAAACGGCGCGCCCCGTGGGCATGCGCCAATGTCCTTTATGATTAACTGACACAAAGTTGCTTTTCAAGCGGTATTTTTTAGGCCCTTGATCGGGCGCGTTCCGCGGTTTTGCTCCGAGACCGGTTTTAAAGCACATGG
>Ga0233335_1000137_pt1 | contig 15429 bp, 10 predicted proteins | sample GEONDECOMP222_FD_180695 | JGI IMG/M metagenome (GOLD analysis project Ga0233335, IMG submission 180695) | Leaf litter microbial communities from Shasta-Trinity National Forest, California, United States - GEON-DECOMP-222 | ecosystem: Environmental > Terrestrial > Plant litter > Unclassified... | reverse complement strand
AAGTGGACCTGAATTTTCAATATTACCGCTTGAGATTTACTCTTGGGTAAGACTAGGCATTAAACCTGAATTAAATGCACTGTGTTCAATTTTACTAGGATTAACTTTAATCTCAGTTTTGTTTTTCCAACTTTTGTTAAAACCACGGGATGAATAGATTAACTCAGTTTATAATAGGTTCTGTCTTTAGCTTAACGATAGTATCGAGTCATTGTGCTACTATTAATATTTATAGCTGGTCTGGTTTTCTTCCAGCAGAAGTCTTGCGCGAATTTACTCAAGAAACAGGTATTCGTGTGAATGATAATCATTACGAAAGCAATGAAGAGCTTTATACTAAATTAAAAACTGGTTTTGATAACCGATACGATATTATCATGCCTTCGGGGTATATTGTGGGTCAGATGAGCCATGAAAAAATGCTTCATCAGTTAGATAAAAAGCGTATTGTTAACTTTAAGAATCTCGATACTCATTTACTTGATAAAGCATACGATCCGGGTAATCAGTATAGTGTTCCTTATATATTTCATGGTAGTGGATTGGTCGTCAATACCGCTTACCATAAATTAGAAGATTTTCAGAGTTGGGAATCACTGTGGAAGGTTGATCTAAAAAACAAAATATTAATGTTAGATGATGTAAGAGAAGTATTTTCAATTGCATTATTGACCTTGAATCTTTCCCCTAATACATTGCATCTAATCTCTATTAAAGCGGCTTATGAAAAACTGCGTGCCTTGTTACCCAATATTCGAGTTTTTAATAATGAAGGCATTGCAGGTTTATATGCCGATGAAGATTTAACGCTCGGGGTAGGGTGGAGTGGTGATATTTACCGTGCGCAACAATTAAATCAAAATCTTCAATTTGTTTATCCTAAGGAAGGCTATATCTTATCCATCGATAATTTAGTTATTCCTGCGGGCGCTCGAAATATCGATGCTGCATATCGATTAATCAATTTCTTATTACGACCTGAAATTGCTGCAAAAATTAGTTGTTTGACTGGTTATGCAGTGGCCAATCAAGCGGCTCATGCTTATTTACCTAAAGAGATGCTTAAAAATCCGATGTTATATCCTAATCAAACCATATTCAGAAAGGGTATTGTGCAATTATCGGCGAGTTCTCAAACGACAGTGTATGAGAAATATTGGGAGTTATTGAAAATTGCAGGGTAAATAAAGATGCAGCGGTTGCTTGCATAAAATAATTACAGCACGTATTCGAATGTGTTTTAATGAGTGGTAAGGTTAGAGAAAAATGCTGCAAATTGCATGAGCATATGCTTTAAAAGTTCGTGTACTGTGATTTTTATCATCAATAGCGAATATTGTATTATTTACAAAAGCTTATCGATAGTATGTCCAAGATATCATCATGTATTGCCCTACTTTTCTACACGACGATCATGTGGCTCATTACCACATGACACTTGAGTGGGAGAGCATTTCCAGCTCGAAACTCATCCAAAGCCATTGTCTTTTGCTTGTACCGTGGAATATTGAGTAGTAGGTAGGGTATACATTGCCTAGCCAAGCATTATATTGTGCTGGAATAACCACGCGACGGTTGTATAAGATCTCTTACTTCTTGAGAACAAGCACCACTCTCGATAGACTGTATTAATTTTTCGCGCGCTGTTTGGCCGTCAGAGTCAGAACCTTTTTGATCAAGATTAGCGCCTTTCTCGATAAAGTATGCAGCCAACTTCCATTTCTGATGCTTAATCACATCGTAAATAGGAGTATTTCCAGGTGCTCCATGAGCTGCGTAACGACTCTCTAATATTGTGGGAGCCTTTTCTAACAGCAATTTAGCAACTTCTAGAATATCTTCTTCTGGGGCAGTCCGTGTCTTGCTATAACGAGTAGGCATGATTGCGTTTAATGCAGTTGCACCCGTCCAAGATCCTTGCGCAGGATCAGCGCCGGCTTCCAACAACGCTGGAATAAGATCTAGCCGACCTTTCACTGCTGCTGCAAAGAGTATTGAATCGCCGCGGTAATGAGAATCTTGATATTCAATATTCAAATTTAAATCTTTGCTGGCTGATTTAATCAAAGGTAAAATAAACTCTAGCGATTTATCTTCCTTAATCGCTGCAATTAGCTGGTCAGTCTCCTTGACATGAAACATATAATACCTCTATGTTGATAAGAAATTAAAAACTATTTTACATGATATTATTTTACATGATAATTTAGCTCAAAACTATATATAGACAATTACCGTACTGAGTGCCTTTGCAATCTATCGCAAGCAGCTGACAAAGCTCTTACAGCAGGCGCTCTTAAATAGCTTGATCAGTATCGAGCTATTTAAGAGCGTATTCCTAATCGCATTTTCTATAAGCTTGGTAGCAAACCTCTAATAATATAGACTATTTTCTACTATTCAATTCTAATAGTACATCTATTGCAATCGTCTTTTATAACTTATAATAATCATTCAAGAGAGATGAGTCATGTAATGACTATCAATAAAATGACTTTTTCGATTGAAGTTAGTATATGCATCCATTGTTTGATGGAGCAACAATAATGAAAATTTCATTAAAACTGTATTTTAGTTATAAAGTAACAAAAGGCTCCTGAACATAAAATGATATAGGGACTAATCTTGGCTTGAGAAAACCAGTGAGAAGAATAAAAACTTACTTATAGTCAGTAAAACAATTTTTTCTATCAAATGATTATCGCAGTTCTTCAATCATTACCATAATGGTTGAAGATATTACTAGCAATGAGCTTAATACTGGAAAATAGTATCATCTAATATCCTTTGCAATGATTAAGTAAATCAATATGTCCTATGTATAAAGATTTATCTGAATGGCTCACGTACCTAGAATCAGTTAGTTATCATCGTTCACTTAAAGTACCTTCGTCTAGCCGAGTGAAACGTTTCGAAAGTTTCAAAAAAATTACGCAAAAACTCAATGTCTTGCATTGGGATTGTCCAGTGATTACTATAGCAGGCACTAATGGAAAAGGCTCGTGTGTTGCTTTGTTAGCCTCTATCTTAAAAGCGGCAGGCTATAGGGTTGGCACTTATACATCTCCCCATTTATTACGTTATAACGAACGTATTCAAGTTAATCTTGAACCTGTCAATGATCATTTACTGTGTTCTACCTTTCACACTATTCATGCCCTCAAGCAAGACGCAGCCTTAGGTTACGTTGGCTACAGTGCCTTAGCTGCATTGCTTTTATTTAAAGCAACTGCATTAGATATTATTCTTTTAGAAGTAGGCGTTGGAGGCCGTTTCGATTTCGTCAATAGTGTAGATAGTACGATTGCCATTATTAGTAGTATTGATTTTGATCATACGCAGTTACTAGGAAATTCAATAGAAGAGATTGCTTTTGAAAAAGCAGGCATTATGCGAGCGGGGCAGCCAGCAATATGGGGTGATACACAGCTGCCTGACAATGTTAATCAATATGCACAAGCCTTAGGCACCTCTGTGTGGGTGCAAGAAAAAGATTTTGGCATACTACGCTCTCAAGATAATGAAAATGTATGGCAATGGTGGGGTTTGTATCAAAAGTTGAGTAAACTACCAATACCAAATATCACTTATCTACCCAATGCTGCTTGTGTATTACAAGCGATTGCATATTTAAAGGCCACTCATTTGCCAATGACACAAAAATCGATTGAGTTAGGCTTGAAAAATTTTCAATTACCAGGGCGTTTTCAAATTATTACCAATGGTCCTACTCAAATCATTTTAGATGTTGCACATAATCCTGCTAGTGCTCGTTTATTAGCGAACAATTTAGCACGCCTTTCATATTCTGGACGTTTATTGGCAGTAGTAGGTATGCTTGCAAAAAAAGATACGATTAATATACTGCATCCTTTGATAGCAATAGTGGACCATTGGTATCTAGGTTCTTTAATGGTGCCTAGCGGTGCCACTGCTAAAGATTTAGCGTCCCCTCTGAAAGCAAATGCCATTATTCACTATAACATATGCCCTACTGTAGAAGATGCCTATATCGCTGCGGTCAAAGCTGCTGGTGTAGGAGATGTTATTGTGGTATTTGGTTCATTTCGGACCATAGAAGCAATAACAAAGCTCACTGTTTAATTTCGAAATACATAAGATATAGATTGTTTCTAAAACAGAAACATAATAAACTTTTGACATGTCTTCTACCATTACCATTAAAATTAACGGCAAAGCTTTTGATGCTTTGACAGGCTCTACTTTAATTCAAGTAGCCGATCAAGCAGGAATTTATATTCCAAGATTTTGTTATCACAAAAAATTATCCATTGCTGCTAATTGCCGTATGTGTCTTGTTGAAGTCGAGGGAATAAAAAAACCCATACCGGCTTGCTCGACACCTGTTATGCCTGATATGCAAATATGGACGCGTTCAGAGAAAGCCAGACTCGCGCAAAGAGCTGTGATGGAATTCTTGCTCATTAATCATCCGCTAGATTGTCCTATCTGTGATCAAGGGGGGCAGTGTGAATTACAAGATTTAGCGATGCAATATGGCCGAGATGATTCTGTATTTGCAGAAGCAAAACGTGCAGTACCCAATGATGATCTAGGTCCTTTAATTGCTACTGAAATGACACGTTGTATTCATTGTACGCGTTGTGTCCGTTTTGGTGATGAAATCGCAGGCAAAATGGAACTCGGCTCTACGGATCGTGGGAAAGAAACAAAAATTACTACTTATATTGCAAAGCAACTGACCTCAGAGCTATCAGGGAATATGATTGATGTCTGTCCTGTCGGTGCACTAACCTCTAAACCTTTTAAATTTAAAGCTCGGGCTTGGGAGCTCAGTAAAATTCCTTCTATTGCGCCACATGACTGTTTAGGAAGTCATGTGTATTTGCATATTTATGACGATAAGGTTGTACGGGTTGTGCCTAAAGAAAATGAGGCAATCAATGAAACGTGGTTGAGTGATCGGGATCGCTATTCTTATCTAGGGCTCGAACATCCAGAGCGCTTAAAACAACCGATGATAAAAATGGGAGCAGGCTGGCAAAAAACTGACTGGCCCACCGCATTAGGACAAGCAGTACGTACTTTACAAGCAGTTTTGCGTCAATATGGACCTGATCAAGTAGGCGCGATGATCGCGCCTACCGCAACAATAGAAGAAATGTATTTGTTCCAACGTTTGTGTCGTAGCTTAAATATCCCTCATATTGATCATCGTCTGCGTGAAATCGATATGAGAGATCAGGCGAGTCTTCCGCTTGTGCCTAAATGCGATTTATCGATTGCTGAACTCGAGCAATGCGATGCTATCCTTCTCATAGGTTCTAATATTCAACGTGAACAACCTCTATTGCTCACGCGCTTACGAAAAGTCATCAAAAAAGGTGGTCGCATTTTTAGTCTTAATTATGTCGATTATGATTTTAACTTCGAGGTTTCTCAGAAAGTAGTGGTATCCCCGGAACAATTAGTGATGCAAGTAGCGACCTTAGCAAGGCATTGTGGGGCGCCTCTATCTAAAGCGGGTGTTTTAGTGTCATTAGATCAGACATTAGTAACAATAGCGCAATACTTCAAGTCTTCGGCTCGTTCTGCCATATTAGTAGGCGCCATGGTACATCATCACCCTCAAGCCAGTCATCTACGCTATTGGATCGAACAACTCGCCTCCATGAGTCAATCTGCCGAAATGCATTTAACGGAAGGATCTAATACTAGCGGTGCTTGGTTAGCAGGTGCTATCCCTCATCGGGGGGCAGGGGGGGTTCCATTAGCAACAGAAAAAATAGGGTTATCGGCTCAGGAAATGATGATGCAGCCTCGTAAGGCGTATTTATTGTTTAATATTGATCCTGAATCAGATTATGCCAATTCCCATCAAGCGCAAACTGCGCTCGCTCATGCTGACTGTGTCATTGGCATTAGTGCTTTTGAATCGCCTAGTTTGCTTAAACATGCAGATGTATTACTGCCCATCGCTTCTTTTGGTGAAAATGCAGGTACTTTTATTAATGTAGAAGGGAAATGGCAAAGCTTTAATTCAGCAGTGCCTCTGATAGAGCAAGTAGCATTTGGATGGGAAATATTGCAATCCTTAGCTAAAAGATTGCAAATAATCGATATGAATTATACAGATATAGCCTCAGTTAGAGAGGCTCTTCAATCATCCCTCAGTCATCATGAACAAGCAACAGCACAAGAGCAAAGACATCAGCTACGGGAGGAACCTGCATTATTACCCATGCTCTCTAATAGTCAGCATGAGCAAGCCAATATTATACGCATTACACAATGGCCTTTGTATAGCAGTGACCCTTTAGTAAGACGCGCAAAAGCGCTGCAAGCATCAGGTGGGTGTGAAGCAACGGGAGTGTATATGCATCCGGTTTTAGCAAATAAATTAAATGTAACGGCTAAACAACTCGTACAATTACAGCAAGATACCGCTATCAGTGAAAAGATGCCGATCATATTACATGAAGGTTTGCCAGAAAATTGTGTATGGACCCCCGCAGCCCGTCAAGAAACTGCAAATTTAGGCGTAGCATTTACTGAAATTAAAATTATTGCTGGAGTGTAGTGATGTCTAGCTTTGGATTAGTCATGTGGATTATTGGTAAAATTTTATTAATTGTTTTACCGATGCTCTTGGCAGTAGCTTATATGACTTTTGCAGAACGCAAAGTGATTGCTTACATGCAGGGACGAATAGGGCCTAACCGGGTAGGACCCCTTGGTCTACTACAGCCTATTGCAGATGTGATTAAATTATTGGCTAAGGAAAATGTGATACCTAAATTAGCCAATCAATATTTATTTCTTTTAGCGCCTATTTGTACGCTTATCCCTGCATTAGTCGCTTGGGCGGTAATACCTTTTAGTGAACAAATGGTATTAGCCAATATTGATGCATCGGTATTATACTTATTAATGATGAGTTCATTAGGTGTCTATGGCACATTAATAGCAGGTTGGTCTTCAAATTCAAAATATGCTTTGTTGGGCGCTTTGAGAGCCGCAGCTCAGACTATTTCCTATGAAATCGCGATGGGTCTGACTTTAGTCGGTGTTTTCTTGGCAGCGGGTAGTATGAATTTGCAAACAATAGTCATGCATCAGAAAGGGGGTATTTTATATTGGTATATTTGGCCACTGTTTCCTTTATTATGCACTTATTGGATTGCAGGTGTTGCTGAAACCCACAGGGCACCCTTTGATTTTGCTGAAGGTGAATCAGAAATTATAGCAGGTTTTCATATTGAATACGCAGGTGTAAATTTTGCACTATTTTTCTTAGCGGAATATATGAATATGATGTTAATTTCAATAGTAGCAACTTTACTCTTCTTAGGCGGTTGGCATTCTCCATTTGAAGGCATTCCTTATTTAGCCAATAGTTTCAATTGGGTGCCTAGTTTAGTCTGGTTAGCCCTCAAGACCAGTCTATTTATATTATTGTACTTTTGGTTGCGTGCTACTTTTCCTCGTTATCGTTATGATCAATTTATGAGTTTAGGTTGGAAAGTATTGATCCCATTAACGTTAATATGGATTTTTGTAATCGCTTTAGCTGTCTATTACGAAGTTGGTCCGTGGTTTAAACCTTTTTAAAGAAAAATGCATCCTTATGTTATCTCATCGTTCTTTGAGAGGTTATGATCGTTATATATTGCTCACCACAGCTAGTTTAATGTTGGCAGGGCTTTTAATGGTGGCTTCTGCTTCTATGGATCTTTCAGAGAAACAATTTGGACAGTGTTTCCATTATGTCATTCGCCATAGTATTTACCTTGGCATTAGTATTAGTATCGCTTTACTAGTGTTTCAGATGCCTACTGAACTATGGCGTAAAATTGCACTTAATCTTCTAATGCTAACTATTCTTTTGTTAATAGTAGTACTTATTCCAGGTATTGGCAAAGCCGTCAATGGCAGTCGACGTTGGCTTCTGCTAGGTTTTGTCAGGTTTCAGGTATCTGAACTGGCTAAATTAACTATTATTATTTACTTAGCCCGTTACCTTGATCGTTATTCTGAAGAAATCACCCATCAATGGCAAACTTTTTTAAAACCGATGGTGTTAATTGGTATTAATATTGTACTTTTACTCAAAGAGCCTGATCTAGGGGCAGCGGTTGTGATATTAATCACCTCCATCAGTTTATTGTTTTTGGCAGGGGTGCCTATAGTGACTTTTTTCTCATTTCTAATGAGTGCTGCCGGTATTATTGTTGCCCTCATTATGAGCTCTACCTACCGTATGAGTAGAATGATTAGTTTTTTTAATCCTTGGGACTATCCATTTAGCCACGGCTATCAATTAACGCAAGCATTAATTGCTTGTGGGCGAGGGGAGCTTTGGGGAAAAGGATTAGGAGAGAGCATACAAAAATTATTTTATCTACCAGAAGCGCATACGGATTTTATTTTTGCGGTCTTGATTGAAGAATTAGGCTTGATAGGAGGGATCATACTCATTGCTTTATTCCTTGTATTGGTCGGTTATGCTTTTTTGCTAGGTTGGGAATGTATGCTGTCTTATCAAAAATTCAATGCTTATTTAGCTTATGGAATTGGCATTTATTTAGCTGTATCGGTCATGATCAATATTGGCGTTAATATCGGTTTGTTACCGACTAAAGGTTTAACTTTGCCTTTAATCAGTTATGGAGGCAATAGTTTGATGATCACGACGGTGATGATCGCTATTTTGATAAGAATTAATTATGAGTTACAACAAAATATCTTTTTCAAAAGATATGCACGATGATGGCAAGCTATTTAAATGCAAAAATACGAAATATCCATTGTATTGGCATTGGCGGTGCTGGCATGAGTGGGATTGCTGAAATTTTACATAAAAAAGGATATCTTGTTTCAGGTTCAGATCTTGTTCAAAATAATATGACAGATTATTTAGAAGGATTTAACATACCCATTGTATTTCATCATAGGGCTTCAAAGGAATTATTATCAGCTGATTTGATTGTGTACTCTTCAGCTATTTATCAAAACCACCCGGCACTCATCATGGCAAGAAAGCAGGGTATTACCACGATCTCCCGAGGGCAGATGTTGAGCGAGCTGATGCAAGGACAATATGCAATCGCCGTTGCTGGTACTCATGGCAAAACAAGTACGGTAGGTTTGCTGGCTCAAATGACTTTACAATTCTTAGAACCCACTATTTTCATAGGGGGCTACCTGCATATTATCAAAAGTCATGCCTATATAGGTGAAAGCGATTACTGTATTACAGAAGCCGATGAAAGTGATGCCTCATTTCTATTATTAAAGCCTGCAATAGCAGTAATCACTAATATTGACGAAGATCATATGGAAACTTATAAAAATGATTTTAATAAGCTATTGAAAGCTTACCATGATTTTTTAAAACCCGTGTCCAATACCAACGGGTGGGCTGTACTTTGTTATGATGATCCTATATTACAAAAACATTATATTAACAGTACAAATCGCTCGATGATAACTTATGGTATGCATGCAGCTGCCATGATACGTGCAGTTGATGTCATACAATTAGGGCAGAAACTGAGTTTTACGATCATTCGAGAGCGTTTAAATCGAGCATCTTTGAAGATACAAATTGCTTTGTCTGGCAACCACAGTGTTTTAAATATTCTAGCAGCTGTTGCGGTAGGGACCATACTCAATATTCCAGATCAAGTGATAGAGATGAGTTTTAAAAACTACCAAGGGATTGCAAGGCGATTTCAAGTATTGGGTGAAATCGCTTATCAAAATAAGACAATTTGTATTATCGACGATTACGGGCATCATCCTCGAGAAATCTCAGCGACACTTCAAGCAATTCATGCTACGTGGCCTACAAGGCGTGTGATGATTGTTTTTCAGCCCCATCGATATACCAGAACACGAGATTTACTCGAACAGTTTGCTGAAGTATTATCTCAAAAAGCGCAAAATTTGGTGCTATTACCTGTTTATGCAGCCAGTGAAATAATGTTGCAAGGAATCAATAGTCAGTTATTAGCTGAGAAAATCAAACATTACACTGCTTATGAACCTAAAGTTGTTGAAGATCAGCGAGCGTTGTTTAGCTATTTGGACCAAAAGCTACAAGCCGACGATATTATTTTGTTTCAAGGAGCAGGTAATATTACTCAAATGGCACACGCTTTTTTAAATCATATTCGCAATTCAGCTATCGTTTAAGATCATGAGCGTATTAAGAGGAAAGTTACGTCAGTTATTACCTTTGTCTAACTGTACTTCTTGGAAAATTGGAGGGATTGCCAAACAAGCTTATAAACCTTTGGATGTAGAAGATCTCGCTGTTTTTTTATCTCAACTGCCTTCTGCAGAGCCACTGCTTTGGTTAGGTTTAGGTAGTAACACTTTGATTCAAGAGCAAGCATTTCCTGGAACCGTCATTCTAACCCAAGGTGCTTTATCCAATTTAGAGCGATTGGAGGATTTTCGTATCCGGGTCGGGGCAGGTGTCCCTCTGCCGGTATTAGCGCGATGGTGTGCGCGTCAATCTTTAGAGAGTTTAGAGTTCCTTGTAGGTATTCCAGGGACACTAGGGGGCGCTTTAGCGATGAATGCAGGTTCGTATGACCATGAGATTTGGGAATACGTGCGTGCTGTTGAAGTCATCACACGTGATGGTCAAATCATTAAACGCTCGCCAAAAGATTATTCTATTGACTATCGTTGTGTAATAGGCAATGAAAATGAGTGGTTCTTAGCAGCTGAATTGCAATTAAAAAGAGGGGATCGTATTAAATCACTTGAACGTATCCGAGCGGTATTAGCGCATCGCAATTTGACCCAACCTCATCAACCCAGTGCAGGCTCTGTGTTTCGCAATCCTGTCAATCATTATGCAGGAAAGCTTATCGAATCGCTTGGTTTAAAAGGAAAAAAAATCGGTCAGGCTCGGATATCTGAAAAGCATGCTAACTTCATTATTAATGAGGGGGGCGCCAGCAGTCATGATATTGTTGCATTAATACAATTGATCAGAGAAAACGTCTTACATCAATATCAAATTGAATTAATACCAGAAGTATGCATCTATCCTGATTTGCCTTGCGTTAAATCAGGTAATAGATAATTTTCGTGAGTAGATAGCTTATTGGAAGATCTATCCTCTTAAAGCGAAGCTGTCTTTACCTTGAGGGATATATTCATGGCTAGCTATTGTAGATAGTTGGTCTTGAACGCTTTTCGTCATGTCATAGATGAAGCAACTTTTGTTTGGTTCATATTCCCATATCAACGCTTGGGACCATGCTTTTGGTAGTGTAGGCTTTGGTTTACTTTTAGCCTCTGCATAGTTCTCAACCCATAACTCACTAGCTAAACTATTGTTTATTTGATCACTTGATCCAGTAAATACTCTGTTTAAATGGTTAGGATTGCCCTTAATAATAAATCGCTGATGCCCAAGCTGATCATTGATTGCACTCATGAAAGCCTCGACTTCGCTCAGAGTCTGAACTTGGTTTTGTCGATTAACCACCTCAATAACCAAGATAGTCGGTATTGCGATTTGAGAAATGATCTCCATGAAATTTTTTGCTTGATTCTCTGGAGTACTGGATACGCTTGCTTGCAAATGATGAGAGGCAGCCCATAACATAGGGGGTTTATCTGGATTCGCTTCATTGAAGTTCAAGACTGCTTGAGCTCGAGCGATATGTTGCATCTTCTGAACGGATTCACCTTCTGTCGCTTTATTCAGCAAAATTCTAAAACCTTGCTGGTATAACGCTTCAATACTAGATGCATTATAGAATGAATCATCATTTGGAAGCGTTTTTATACACTCTGGTCTAATTTCAGAAGAAGCAGCTGGAGTAAAAAATGGAGAAGGTACTACAGAAGAGGCAGGAGCTATTACAGTCTTTTCCAAAGCAAATTTAGGTGAGTGTGCGTAAGAATGTGCAGACCACCAATTGTACAAGTCTTCTATTGAGCCCTTGTAAGCACTCCTATCGCAATGCCCTGCGCTATTCGCACAACCAGGGACTGCTTTAGGCTCGGGTGCGTTTTGAGTTTTACCATCAGAATATTGCCATAATGCATATGGCTTATCTTGCCAGGCAATCGGCTGCTCTAATGCTTCTTGGACATTATAGCGCATTAACCATAAAGGGTATTCAGAGATACGATAACCCGCTAAGCGTATGTTGGCATTAGGAAAAATAAGATTTAAAAACTGTGCATTCCCACCAATCAGCGGCAACTCTATCATCTTATAATGTTGTTGCATTAACTTTAAGAAATGAGTCATAAATTCTTCTACCATTTGCAAGCTTGGTTTTTTCTTAATGCCTGTTCTGACACCGGTAACTTCTTCTAAATCTAATACCGGTAATATGTTGTCTATCGGCACTTGAAGGATTGTGTCGAAAAAAACTTGTGCTTGCTCAGCACCATTAAAACGACTATGAGGATTTAAAAGACAATAAGCGCCCCATAGTAAGGGTGTTTTTGTTTCCTGAGAATAGTGAGCAAACGATTGAGCACGTTCTATATACCTGATATCTGTAGCATCGCCTTGCGATGCTTGATGAATAATAGCCTGAATCCCAGAGCCTACTATTTTCGGAAGATCGAAACTTTCTTGGTATTTAGAACAGTCAATAATTGCAGCTGAATAGCCTAGTTTTATTAAATCTTGCATCTTCAATATCTCAACAAAAGTCTCATTATCACACTAAACGTTTTAGTTCTCCAATATTAATAACACCCGCTTGTATTTTCTCAAAATATGCTTGCTTTAAGGTCATCATACCTTCTGCTTGTGCTTGCTTTTCAATCTCATGTGCTGAAGCATTGTGTAAAATTTTTTGCGAAATGGCTTCTGTAATAGGCAATAATTCGAATATTCCGACTCGACCTTGATATCCATTTGTGCAGTATTGACAATGACTAGGAGTGAATACAGTCATGGTGTGTTGGATCACAATATCGTATTGTAATAATTCTTGAGGCGTTACTTGATAAGCTTGTTTGCAACGGGGGCATAAGCGCCTTGCAAGGCGTTGTGCAATAATAAGATTGACAGAATCTGCAATATTATAAGCAGGAATTTCCATATTGATTAAACGGGTCAAAGTTTCTGCAGCACTATTAGTATGCAGGGTAGATAATACTAAATGGCCTGTTTGTGCAGCTTGCATGCCTATTTTGGCAGTGCTAGGGTCGCGCATTTCTCCCACCATCATAATATCAGGATCTTGACGTAATAAGGTCTTAAAAACAGATTCAAAATCAAGTCCAATGTTCGGATGAATATTAACTTGGTTCATACCAGGCAATTGTATTTCTACTGGATCTTCGACACTGGATATATTGACAGTTTCTTGATTGAGGTAATGTAAAGCACTATAGAGCGTACGACTTTTACCAGAACCGGTCGGTCCAGTCACCAAAATCATACCTTGAGTTTTTTGTAAAGCTTTAAGAAAAAGGGAATATTGCACAGCATTGAAACCCAGTTTTTGCAAATCAAGCGATTGCTGTTCATTGCTTAAGAGGCGTAAAGCAATTTTTTCCCCATAAAGCGTTGGACAAGTACTTACCCGACAGTCGATGATTTTAGAGGGATAAGGCAAACTAAAGGTAAAGCGTCCTTCTTGTGCTAAACGACGCTCTGCAATATCTAATTGCGCCATAATTTTAATGCGAGCCAAAATTCGGTTAGAGAAAGATTTAGGTGGCGCAGCTTGAGAATAAAGTAATCCATCAATACGAAATCTAATGGTCAAGCCATCATTTCTAGGCTCAAAATGAATATCAGAAGCTTGTTGAGAGACAGCATGATAGAGCAATTGATTGACATAATGCACCAAGGGAGGGTCTTTTATGGCTTCCACTGGATTTTGCACATGCCTGATAGATTGTGTGGTACTTTCTTGAGCAAGGGTAGGAGAGCCAATGTGGAAGTTCTTAAGTAATTCTTTGCGCAAACTTTCCAATTTATTTTGCTCAACCAATATTATTTTGACACACATTTTCAGATGAAAGCGAATAGCCTCAATCACTTTTGAGTGAAAGGGATCTGACAATCCTATGTAGAGGCATAGTTTGCTTTTCCATAGTGGCATGATCGGATATTGACGTATCAATAGTGTAGGAATCATGGTGAAAGGTATTTGGGTTTTCTCTAAAGTATCTAAGTCTAATAATGGAATACTTAAGAGCTCTGATAATGTTTTTGCAATCCAAGCAGGATCTGTTTTTGTCTGATTGAATAAATGCGTTAGAAGCGAAGTAGGTGCATGAGGCCTATGAAGGGTGACTAGATCATAAGCTGTTAAATCAATTTGTTGATCAACACAACTTTGTACGAATGCTTGTAAGGGATTTAAATAATGCATCAGTTATTCAAATGCAAAAGCTCTAAAGAATGTAATAGTTTTTTGATAGGTGCTGCTAATCCTTTTTCTTGTAATACTGCTCGTTGCGTAAACCAACCGCGAGTAGAATAATCTTGTATTACATTTGGATTGTCTAATTGGACATGACAAATAACAGGTGTTATGTCTAAGTGAAAATGCGTAAAACTATGTTTGATAATAGGATACTGAATAGTTTTTTGCGTAGTACATTGGTAGTTTTCGTGACACCACGTTTGGATATCATGATCTGCAGGGCAATGCGGAAGACTCCACAGTCCACCCCAAATACCGACAGGCGGTCTTTTTTCTAAGAAAATATTTTGTTCTTCATTGACAAGTACTAAAGCCTGCATCGATTGCCTCGTTAACGTTTGTAGCGGTTTAGGCGTAGGGTACTGATCAACTTTCTGTTGCTGATAAGCAATACAACCACTTTGTACGGGACATTGATCGCATTTTGGTTGTGTACGCGTGCATAGTAGTGATCCAAAATCCATAATAGCTTGAGTATAATCGGCAGGTGCACTTTTTGAGATATACGTTTCGGTTAACTCCCATAATATTTGCATGACCGCTGGACTACCTGGCCAACCCGATATTCCATGTATTCGACACAATACTCGTTTAACATTTCCATCTAAAATAGCAGCGGGTTGATTAAACGCTAACGAAATAATAGCACCCGCAGTGGACCTGCCTATGCCCGGTAGAGACTCTAAAGCCTCCACAGTGTTAGGTACTTGCCCCTGATGCTCAGCCATAATAGTTTGGGATGCTTTATGTAAGTTTCGAGCTCTCGCATAATAACCCAAACCTGCCCATTTTTGGAGCACTTGATCTAATGAAGCCGTCGCTAGAGCTTTAATATCTGGAAAGTGCTTTATAAATTCATTAAAATAAGGAATAACCGTAGCAACTTGGGTTTGTTGCAGCATGACTTCTGATAACCAAACTCGATAGGGCGTGCGGGGATTTTGCCATGGTAAATGTTTTCTGCCATTTTTTTGAAACCATTTCAATAAGAAAGACTGAAAAAGATCTGGAGTCATTA
>Ga0233335_1000136_pt1 | contig 15574 bp, 15 predicted proteins | sample GEONDECOMP222_FD_180695 | JGI IMG/M metagenome (GOLD analysis project Ga0233335, IMG submission 180695) | Leaf litter microbial communities from Shasta-Trinity National Forest, California, United States - GEON-DECOMP-222 | ecosystem: Environmental > Terrestrial > Plant litter > Unclassified... | reverse complement strand
CGATACGGTGCGCGCCTATGTCGATGCCACCGCTGCAGCGCAGCAGCTCGCGGTTGCCCAGCATACCGTGGATCTGCTCGACCAATCGGTGCGGGTCACCGATCGTCGCTTCCAGGTTGGTCGCGGCCAGCGGCTCGACGTGATTCGGCTGAACGCGCTGCGCCAGCAGCGTGCGGCGCTGCTCCCCGATTTCCAGGCACAGCGCGACACCGCGCTATTCCGCCTCGCGCTACTTACCGGTCGCACCCCGCAGGAATTACCGGCGAACGTCTCGGCGCGGACCACCATTCCGCGACTGGACCAGCCGATTCCGGTTGGCGACGGCGCGGGTCTCCTCGCTCGCCGTCCCGATGTCCGAGCGGCCGAGCGTCGGCTCGCCGCCGACACGGCCCGTATCGGCGTGGCGACCGCTGATCTCTATCCCAAGATCACGCTCGGCGCTTCCGGTGGATCGACCGGCTTCGGTTTCGGCGACATCTTCGGCGCAAATCCGTTACGCTGGCTAGTGGGTCCGATGATCAGCTGGAATTTTCTCAACCAGGGGGCGACGCGTGCCCGAATCGGAGAGGCGAAGGCCGACAGCAAAGCCGATCTTGCCACCTTCGACGGCACGGTGCTGCGCGCGCTCAATGAGACCGAGACCGCACTGTCGACCTATGCCCATGAGATCGACCGGCGCACCGCGCTTCAGGCGGCGCGCAACGCGGCCGCCGATGCTGCGCGAATCACGCTGGCCCGCCAGCGCGAAGGCGAGATCGACTTCATCAGCCTGCTCGACGCGCAGCGGACGCTGGCCGATGCAGATGCCGATCTAGCTGGATCAGACGCGCGAGTGGCGGTGGCGCAGGTCAATCTGTTCCGCGCATTGGGTGGCAATTGGGCAGCGCAGCCGGTCGGCTAACCCTCTCCGCCATCCTCGCGAAAACGAGGATGGCGGAGCGTTCTCACGCCGCGACGGCGAAGCCATCATAGGCTAGCGGCACGTTGACCTGCACAACAAATCCTTCGGCACTGTTGAGCATCCGCACGTCGCCGCCGTGCGCCCGCGCGATCGAGCGGCATACGGCCAAACCTAGCCCGCTACCCGCTTTCTCCGACGCTCTTGCAGAAGCGCTACGGTAAAAGGGCTCGAACGCGCGCTCCATTTCGTCTTCCGGGATGCCTGGGCCGTCGTCGGCGATTCGCGCGATCGCCTCACCGCCCTCGGTCGAGAGCTGGACGCGAGCGCGAACCCCGTATTTGACGGCGTTCTCAAGTAAGTTGTCGAGGAGCCGGCGCATCCCCACGGCATCGACATCGACTTGTGCCGAGATCGTCGATTCCACCGTCACGTCACCGCCGACCATCTTTGCGTCGCGTACCACCATGCCTACCAACTCGGACAGGTCGAGACGCTCGCGTACGCCCGGTGTCGAGGCGTCGCGAATGAATTCGAGCACTGAGGTGATCATCGCCTCCATCTCGGCCACCTCCTCGAGCAGCCCGTCTTGCTGGTCCTCCGGCACGTCCTCGATACGGAAGCGCATGCGGGTGAGCGGGGTGCGCAAATCGTGACTGATCGCGCCGACCATTGCCGTGCGATCGTCAACAAAGGCGCGCAGCCGGTTCTGCATCAGATTGAAGGCGTGCGCCGCGCGACCCACTTCGGCCGGTCCCGAAAGCGGAAGGATCGCTGCAGAAGGATCGCGACCCAGTGCCTCGGCGGCATCAGCGAACCCCTGCAAGGGCCGTACGATGCGCCGGGCGAACGCCCAGGCTATCGGCGCAACCAGCGCCAGCGACAGCACGAACCAGAGCAGAACGCGCTGCTGCCAGGGATTAGGAAAGCTGTCGGCTTTAGGCGCAAGCAGCGCATAGCGGCCGTTGGGCTCGCGCAGTGCCGCGACGAAGTCGCCTTCGATGAACGGCGCCGCGGCCAGCCCGAACAACCCGCGCAGCGGCGCGCGCAGTGGCACCGCCTGTGGCGGCGGAGGGGAGCGGACGGCGAGGGAGACAGTGTGCTCGCGTGGTAGAGCGGCGACAGGCGCCACGACAGGCGGCGGCGGGAGCACAACGGGCGGTGCGACCTGCGCGACCCTCGGCCGCTCTTCGCGAACGATGCGGGTGATGGGTGGCGCCGAGGGAGCAGGGGTCGGCGTGGGCTGAGGCCGGATCGCGTCGATCGAGAAGTTCAGCGGCGCATAGAGCGGTACCACTGGCGCGATGCCGCGGAGCCCTCGGGTACCGCGCAACGGACCGTCATAAGGTGGCCCCGCCACAGTCCGCGACGGACCGGATGGCGCAGTCTGATCGTGCGGAGTGCTCGTTTGCGTGGGCGTTCGGATATGCTGAAGCGGGTCCGTGCGAGTCGGTTCCGATCGCTGCCGTTCGCCGAGAATACGGTTCTCGCGGGGGAAACCGGCGCCGGTCATGCCACCAGGAAAACGTCCTCCGGGAAAGCCGCCACCCTGTGACCCGCCACCCTGCGACCCGCCGCCGGTGGCACTCTGACCAAAGCCATTTGCAGCGGGTGATACCGGCACCAATGCGACCAACCCGAGCACCGGGCGCGGCGTCGCGACCGGCGCCGGATGCGGATGCGCGATCGCGGTCGTCGGGCGAGCGTCGGCCGGGGCGCCCGGGACCGGCGCCGCTGTCGCCGGGATGGTCGCGCCGCCGAACGGGAGCTGAGTGTAGAAGGCGAGCGTCACGTCCTGCTCGCGCGCGCCGATCAGCTTGGCGAGTTCGCGCCGCGAGCGCTCCGACACCAGCCAGCCACGCCCGGAAATGTCGGGTGGCCCGGCCTGCAGGCTACGCTCGAGCGCCGCGCCGACGACTTGGCCGCGCAGACCTCTGGCGATATCGTCGAGTTCGTATCTGGCGGGCGGTGCCGGCGGCAGCAGCAAGGTGAGGAACAAGGTCACCAGTTGCGCCACGACCAGCGCGCCGATCAACAGCCCCAGGATCTGAAGCGCGAGCGGCGGACCGCCCCAGGCGCGGGTTCGGGTGGGAGCCATGCGCATGACTATGCCATCGACGCGGCCGGCGGTCCATCGACTGGAAAGAGCGTGCCGAGCGGGCAGCGGCGGTCGGGTTCGGAGGACAGGGGTATGTCGAACCCGGCGTCCAAACGAATTTGGACCCGCCGCCGGACAGCGCGGTGACGAATCACTGCACGGACTTGGACAAAAGGCTCGGGCTGGGCCCGGCGCGGGCCGGCGAGGTCACCAGGATCGCTGCGGCGGCCACCGCAAAGCTCGCCGCTGCGAGCGCCGCCTGTGCCTTCCAGGATCTCTGCCAATGCCGCACTGTATCCGCTCCCAGTTCCGAAGGAAGGAAATTGGGCGATTCTGGTTGCGCGCGGATGTCGGCGATATGTCCGTTATGTTGCGCGCTGCAACAATGGCGACAAACTCGGGGCACATGACGCTGGCAAAAGCGCGCGATGCACGCCACCTTGATCGCCATGGACCATGCCACTCGTATTCTGATTGTCGACGACGATACCGGTATCCGCACGCTGATCTCGGGCTTCCTCGCTAAGCACGGCTATGTCACTGACACCGCCGCCGATCCAATCGAAATGCGGCAGAAGATTGCGACCGAGCATTACGACCTGATCGTACTCGACGTGATGATGCCCAAGGAAGACGGCCTCACGGCGCTGCGTCAATTGCGCGACGATGCGCCCCCCGTCATCATGCTGTCGGCGGTTGGTAGCGACATCGACCGGATCGTCGGACTCGAGATGGGCGCCGAAGATTATCTGGCCAAGCCCTGTAATCCGCGCGAGCTGCTCGCGCGGATTCGCACGGTGCTGCGGCGGCGCGAGCGGGCGCCGGTGGTGGCCAATGAGAACGTGCCTGAGGGCGAGTCGCTTTCGGGCCTCACCTTCGCCGGCTGGCGGATGGATCTCGACGCTCGTGCGCTATTCGACGCAGAGAATAATCTGATCGTGCTGTCGGATGGCGAATTTCGACTGCTGCGCGCATTCGTCGAGCATCCCCGCCGAGTGCTCACACGCGACCAGCTGCTCGATTATTCGCGCGGCGAGGATACCGAATATTACGACCGCGCGATTGATGTGCAGATCAGCCGGCTACGCCGCAAGTTGGGCGAGGGGCATGGGCCATCTGAACTGATCCGCACGGTGCGTAACGAGGGCTATCTGTTCGTGCCGTCCGTGGCGCGCGCCTGAGGGCGACGGGTCAGGCCCGCAGCGCCTCGATCAACTCCGCGTGCAGCGCCGGCGTAGTCGCCAGCACGGAGCCACCCATCAGATCGAGCGGAGCGCCTAGCGTATCGGTCACCACCCCGCCGGCCTCGCGCACCAGGATTGCGCCGGCGGCCATGTCCCAAGCGCACAGGCTCTGTTCCCAATACGCATCGAACCGTCCGCAGGCGACCCAGGCCATGTCGATCGTCCCCGCTCCCAGCCGGCGGATCCCGGCGACCCGCGGGGTGAGCCGGGCCATCTCGGTGCGGAATGCGCCGTGGCACGGCTTGTCGGCATGGGGAATGCCGACCGCCAACACCGACTGCACTAGCGCAGACCGCGTCGAAATCTGCAGCCGCTCGCCGTTGCGCCAAGCACCTGCACCCTGTTCGGCCCAGAAAGTGTCGCCCATCAAAGGCACGTGGGTCACTCCGGCGATCGGCACGCCGTCTTTGGCCAATGCGATGCTGACCGCGAACAGTGGCGATCCGGTGAGAAAATTGGTGGTTCCGTCGAGCGGATCGACAATCCAGACGTGCTCGGGATCGGATCCAGCAACTAGTCCCCCCTCCTCACCAAGGAAACCGTAGCCTGGTTCGGCGGCGCGCAGCGCAGCACGCACCGTGTCCTCGGCGCGGACATCGGCCTCGCTGACCAGGTCGGTCGGCCCCGATTTAGTACGCACCGTCAGCGTAGCGAGCCGGCGCACGTCTGCCGCCAGTCCCTTGCCGGCAAGGGTGGCGGCGGCGATCATGGCGGCGATTCGCGGAGACTGGGTCATCGGCCGCGTCCGCACCAAATCTGTCCGACTGTCAAATCCCTTGCGGCGCGTTGGTCGCATAGGCGCGCTTTAGCTCGCATCGCCTGCCGAAACTTTCTAGGCCTGTCTGATGGATAGCACGCTTCCCCCGAAACGGCTCGACGCGATCGACGGGGACCGCCGGCTCGAGTTACTGCTCGACGCCGTCAAGGACTATGCGATCTATCTGCTCGATATCGAAGGACATGTCGCGAGCTGGAACACCGGTGCACAGCGCTTCAAGGGCTATACTGCCGACGAAATCATCGGTGCGCACTTCTCGCGCTTCTACACCCCTGAGGACCGTGCGCGTGGCCTGCCGGCCGAGGCGCTGCGAATCGCCGCCGAACAGGGCAAGTTCGAATCCGAAGGCTGGCGGATTCGCAAGGATGGCACCTGCTTTTGGACCAGCGTGGTAATCGATCCGGTAATCGACGCGGATGGCCATCTGATCGGTTATGCCAAGATCACTCGCGATCTGACCGAGCGTCGCCTCGCCCAGCAAGAGATCGACCGGGCGCGCGAGGCACTCGCCCAGGCACAAAAGATGGAGGCGATCGGCCGGCTCACCGGTGGGGTGGCGCACGACTTCAACAATCTGTTGACCGTGATTCGCTCGTCCGCCGACTTGCTGCGCCGACCCGACCTGAGCGAGGAGCGTCGACAGAAATATCTCGATGCCATCGCCACCACCGCTGACCGCGCCGCGCATCTGACCGCTCAGCTGCTCGCTTTCGCGCGCCGCCAGCCACTCCAGCCCGAAGTGTTCGATGTCGAAGCGCGGCTTAAGGGTATGAAGCAGATCGCGACGATGACAGTGGGCGCGGCGATCCTGCTCGGCTTCGCCGACTCGGACGACGCCGGGCTGGTCGAGGCCGATCCCAACCAGTTCGAGACCGCGCTACTCAACTTGGTGATCAACGCCCGCGACGCGATGCCCGGGGGCGGCGCGCTACGTGTGTCGGCGCGCGCGGTCAACGGCGTGCCGGCAGTACGCAACCATGCCGCAGCCGAGGGCGCGTTCGTCGCAATCGCCGTCGAGGACAGCGGCACCGGGATCGATCCCATGCTGATCGAACGCATCTTCGAGCCGTTCTTCACCACCAAGGGACCGAGCAAGGGCACCGGGCTTGGCCTCAGCCAAGTCTATGGCTTCGCCAAGCAGTCGGGCGGCGAGGTTTCGGTCGAAAGTGAGGTCGGTCGCGGTACAACCTTCACCTTATATCTACCGCGGGCGCAGGGAGATCGGCGGATTGCCTCGGCGGCGGTAGCCGTCGACCGGCCGGCATTACAGGTCCGGCGGGTATTGCTGGTCGAGGATAACGAGACGGTTGGGCAATTCGCGCTGTCGCTGCTCGAGGATCTCGGGCAGGTGGCGACTTGGGCTACCCACGCCGACGCGGCCTTGCAGATCCTCGAGGCGCGGCGTGGCGATTTCGACATGGTCTTCTCCGACGTGGTGATGTCGGGAATGAATGGCATTGATTTGGGCCACGAGGTCCGCCGGCGCTGGCCTGATCTGCCAATAGTGTTGACTAGCGGCTATAGTCACGTGTTGGCCGAGGAGGGCAATCACGGCTTCACGTTCCTCAAGAAGCCGTACACAGTCGATGCGCTGCTAGGCGCATTGCTCGGCACGCCAAAATGTCTTTAGTCTTCGTGAGCAGCCTCGTTCCGGAACTTGCGCGATTAACCCTACCTTCACCTTGTTTCGGTAGCCATGTATCGGAATTCGTGGGAGAATACTGTGCCACTAGCGCAATATCTGGCCGATCGCGGGGGCGAACGTGCCGCCATCGACAACGTCGCGCGCAACTGCGGGCAGGTTGCGGTCGGCTGCAGCGATGCAGCGGGCTATATCGCGGGCGTTTCAGCGCGCGTCTCCAAGCAGCTCGACATGCTCTCCGACCTGGAAGGGGTCACCCGCCAACTCGAAAGCGACCAGCGCGAGGTGGCCGCCTCGACCACGGAGGCGCGACAGCTGTCCGAACAGGCCCGCGCGACACTGCAGCGCGAAGCCTCGCTGATCTACGGCGCGGTCGGTGAATTCTCCGAACTGACCGAACTCGTCAGCCGGCTGGGCACGCGGATGACGGGCTTCGCCGCAGCGATGGTGCAGGTGCAGCGAGTATCCGAGGCGATCGACGCGATTGCCCGGCGGACCAATTTGCTCGCGCTCAACGCGACGATCGAGGCAGCGCGCGCGGGGGAGGCCGGGCGCACCTTCGCTGTGGTCGCCTCGGAGGTGAAGAAGCTTGCGCAAGAAACGCGCAGTGCCACTGACGAGATCGCGCGGACGATGGAGTCGTTCACCCGGGAAGCTGGCGCAGTGATTTCGGAGATCGACGACGGAGTCCGGAAAAGTCTGGCGGCGCGCGGCAGTTTCGCGCGGATCAACGAGACTATTCTTGAGGTGGCCGACGCGGTCGACCGCGTCGACAAGATCACCGATGGCATCGAGCGTTCGACCGATACCACCAGCGACAGCGTCGCCCGGGTACGCGCGACTCTCGACCTGTTCGGCGCGGATGCGCGTGAGAGCGGCGGCCAATTGGTCAATGCGCACGATCGGATGAGTCGGCTCGAATTGCTGTCCAACGACATGCTCAACTTGCTCGCGCATAGCGGTGTGCGGATCGCTGATAACGACTTCGTCGATCTTTCGATCACAGCCATGGAGGAAATCCGCGGTATCGTTGAGGCGGGGCTCGCACGTGGTGAGATTTCCGTCGCGGACGTGTTCGACACGGCCTATGTCGAGATCGCGGGGAGCGATCCGATGCAATATGCAAATCGTTTCAACGGCTTTGCCGATCGTCATCTCCAGCCGGCGCTCGACCGGCTCGCGCGCACCGACGAGGCGCGGATTATCGGCACGGCCTGTACCGATGTGAATGGCTATCTGCCGACGCATCTGTCGTGGAAGTCGTTATCGCCGCGCGTTGGCGACCCCGAATGGAACGCGCTTCACTGTCGCAACAAGCGTATCTTCATGGACGACGCGACCGCGCGGGCGGTCGTCTATCAGGGTAATTTCCTGCTGGTGACGTATCGACAGGACCTGGGGCAGGGCAAGTATCGCGCTGTGAAGAGCGTGTTTGTGCCGCTGTTCGTTCAGGGCCGACGGTGGGGAAATTTCGAGATGGCGTTCGTGGACTGAAGGCGGACCCGCGTTACCCCTGCTCGGCATAGGCATAAAACGCGCGGCGGATATGTGCGCTCATCAGCGCTTCGGCCCAGTCGGGGTCATGATGTTCGAGCGCGGTGGTGATCTCGATATGCTCGGACAGGCTGCGCTCGAGCTGCTTGCGGTCATAGGCGAGCGCGGTCTGGTGCACCACCGGCTGTAGCACCAATCGACCGAGTAATCCCGCGAGTCGCTCCGACGCAGCGATGTCAAGGATCAGCGAATGGAAACGGGCATTGGCCGCGAGGAAGCCGGCGACGTCGACCTCTACCCCGGCCAGCGCCTCGGCCAGCGCGGCGTTGATCGCGTGGAATTGCGTAATCTGCTCGGGCTGCACCCGCTGTGCCGCGAGTCGCACCGCATGGCCCTCGAGCATCCGGCGCAATGCGAATACCTCTTCGATGTCGGCGAGCGACCATTCCGCAACGAACGAGCGCTGGCCATCGGTGCGGCGAATGAAGAGTTCGGCCTCCAGCCGCCGCATCGCGTCGCGTACCGGGGTGCGCGAGACGCCGCATAGTTCGGCGAGTTCTTCTTCCTTGAGTTGCTCGCCGGGCGCAAGCGCACCCGACAGAATGCGCGCGCGCAATTCGAGATAGGCCTGATCGCTGGCGTTCGACATTCGAAATTCCCTCGGCGGCACTTTCCATGGCGGCGGCATGTATACCATAGGCCCGAGTTGGGCCCTTGTCCCGATGCAGATTTCACTTGGGATGGTCCGATTTGCTGTATACAAAACCTCGATCCGGCCCATGCGCCATCTCTTCCAGGAGTCCGACCATGGACATTGGCGTCTTCATTCCCATCGGCAACAACGGCTGGCTCATTTCCAAGAATGCGCCACAGTATAAGCCCAGTTTCGCGCTCAACCGCGAGATCGTCCAGAAAGCGGAGGGCTATGGCTTCGATTTCGCGCTGTCGATGATCAAGCTGCGTGGCTTTGGCGGTGAGACCGAATTTTGGGACTATAATCTGGAGAGTTTCACGCTGATGGCGGGGCTTGCCGCGGTGACCAGCAAGATCAAGCTATTCGCCTCGACCGCGGTACTGGCGCTGCCGCCGGCGATCGCCGCGCGGATGGCGGTGACGATCGATTCGATCGCGCCCGGCCGGTTCGGGATCAACATCGTCTCTGGCTGGGCCAAGGGCGAGTATGAGCAGATGAACATCTGGCCGGGCGATGCCTATTTCGGCTATCGCTATGATTATTCGAGCGAATATGTTCAGGTGATGAAGGATCTGTGGGACTCGGGCACCTGCGATCGCCAAGGCAAATATTTTCAGATGACCGATTGCAAGCTCGCGCCCGCGCCGAGCGCCCGCATCGAGATCGTCGGTGCCGGGCAGAGCGAACGGGGTATGCAGTTTGTCGCCGAATATGGGGACTATAACTTCATCACCTGCGGCGGGGTCAACCAGCCGCTCCAGCATGCGCCGGTCGTGGCGAGGCTGGTCGAGGCGGCGGAGAAGACCGGGCGCGATGTCGGTGCCTACGTGCTGTGTATGGTGATCGCCGACGAGACTGACGAGACGGCGATGGCGACGTGGAAGCGTTATAACGAGGGTGCTGATATGGGCGCGCTGGCGTGGATGGCCGATCAGGGCAGCAAGGACGTCAATGCAGATGCCAATGCCACCGCGCGACACATCAATCTTCCCGAAGGCGCGATCAACTTCAACATTGGCACGTTCGTGGGATCCTATGCGACGGTCGCTCGGTTGCTCGACGAGGCCTCGGCGATTCCAGGGACCAAGGGGATTATGCTAGTGTTCGACGATTTCCTGGTCGGACTCGACGATTTCGGGACCAAGATCCAGCCGCTGATGGAATGCCGCAAGGACGTCCTGACCATCTGAAACGGCAGAGAGCCGGCCCCCCCTCACGGAAGACCGGCTCTCGCCCCTCGATACGCAACGCGAGGAATGGGTTTGCTACGCGCGCCTCAGCGGCGGCAATTGTCATTGTTGCCCGAACGATCGATTGCGCGGCCGGCGAGTGCGCCGCCGCCGGCACCGAGCACCGCACCGAGCGTGCCGTCGCCGCGGCCCGCGATCGAATGGCCGAGCAGTCCACCGGCAATCGCGCCGATGATCGTGCCGGTCGCGCCGTTGTTGCACCGGTAGCGACCGTGCTCATAGCGGCCGCCGTCATAGCCACGCTCCGGGCTGCGATAGCCGCCGCGGTCGTCCCGATAGCCATCGCGGCCCTGATATTGATCCTGATACTGACTATATCCGCGGTCGTAACTTTGCGCGTTGGCGGAGGTGGGAATCAGCATGGATACGCCCATGGCCAGCGCGGCGCCGACGACGGAAAACTGCTTGAGCATAAATCGTCTCCTCGACTTCGGGTTGGCGGTGCGGCGGCGGATGCCGTGGCTGTCTGCCCCGGGGACCATGAGGGTCTAGGCCAGCCGGTTTGATCGCAGCCTGAATGCACCCGTTATCCGCCGTTCAGCCTCGACCCGACGCGACGGACGGCTATGGGGGAGAGATGAAGCGCCTCGCCCAGATCCTGATGGTGCTCGTGCTGGTGCTGTGGCTGGTCCCGCCCTGGTCGACCGAGCCGATGACGCCGATGTGGGCGGCGGGTGGGCGGCTGACCGCCACCCCGGTGGCGCTCGATTCGGCCGATCCGCGGCGTCGCCTAGTGAACGGACTCGTGTTTCTGGGCGGCTGGCGGCTGACGAGCAACGATCCGGCATTTGGCGGGATCTCGTCGATGCTGGTCGCGGGCGAGCATTTCACCTTGCTTAGCGACTATAGCCTGGTCACCCGTTTTCGCTTCGATGGGCGGTCGATCACCGACGCGCGCTTTACGGCCTTGCCTGACTGGTTCGGGACCGGTTGGGCGCGGCCGGACGTCGATAGCGAATCGCTTGCGCAGGATCCGACGAGCGGACGATTCTGGGTGGGATTTGAAAATTGGAATGCGATCAGCCGCTATTCGCCGGACCTTGGGCGGCGCGAGCGGGTCTCGCGGCCCGAGTCGATGCGCGGCTGGCATGAGAATGGCGGACCCGAATCGATCGCGCGGCTACCCAATGGCGCCTTTGTGGTGATCAGTGAGACCTCGCACTGGCCGCATGCGAAGGGCCGGGCTGCGCTATGGCATGCTGGGGATCCCACAGTCCCGGGCAGGCGGGCCTTCCGCTTCGCCTATCTACCGCCAAAGGGGTATGATCCTAGCGACGCGGTGGCGTTGCCCAACGGCCGGTTGTTGGTACTCAACCGCGCATTCCACCTGCCTTATGTCTTCACCGCGATCCTAACGGTGGTCGATACGCGCAGGATCGCGCCGGACATGCTGGTGCGCGGGCGCGAGCTTGCCCGGCTCGAAGGCAGCCTGCTCCACGACAATTTCGAGGCGCTGTCGGTGACGCGCGAATCCGGACACACGATCGTGTGGATCGCGTCGGACGACAATCAATCGGTCCTGCAGCGCACCTTGCTGCTCAAGTTCCGGCTGGCCGATGGGTCATGACCCGCATACGAAAAGCCCCCGCCGAAGCGAGGGCCGTTCGATACCATCCAGAAGACAGATCAGGCGGCGACGGGAGTCGCGACCAGCTTCTTCTTGATGTCGCGCTTGAGGCGGCGTGCGCGGAGCGACAATTTGTCGTCCGAGGTCTTCACCAGCCAGTTGTCGAGCCCGCCGACATGCTCGACCGAACGCAGGCCGTGCGTCGAGACGCGAAGCTTGACGCTGGTGCCGAGCGAATCGGAGAGCAACGTCACATTCTGCAGATTCGGCAGAAAGGTACGCTTGGTCTTGTTATTGGCGTGGGAAACGTTGTTACCCACCTGCCGGTGCTTGCCGGTCAGTTCGCAGATACGCGACATGTTTTAAACCTTAAGTTTCTGGTTGCCCGGAAAGGGTGCGCCGATAACCGGACGCGGCGGCGACGTCAACCGATTCACGCATTTGGGATGAAACCAAGCGTTGTTCGCGGCGTTATTACGCAAACGATCCGATTGGAACCATCAATGCGCGCTATCCTTGTCCTTATCGGTCTCGCCGCCCTCGTGATAGTGGGAATGCTCTCGCTCGGGTTGATGACGCTGCATACCAAGCCGGGCTCGCTGCCCAGCCTGCACGTCGAGAAGGGCACAGCGCCCCAAGTGAAGGCCGATGTCGCGACGCTGTCGGTAGGGATGGAGAATAAGGTGGTAGCGGTGCCGACGATCAAGCTTGATAAGCCCGCCAATTCGACGGCCGTCCGGTGACGGCGCACCGGACCTCTGCGGGAGCGTTGGTGGCGGCCGCGCTGCTGCCCCCGCTCGGTGTACATCTGGATCGCGGTCCAGGGCGTGACTTCTGGCTGTCGGTCGGCCTGACCGTATTTGGTTTCCTGCCGGGAATGGCGTTCGCGTTGCACACGGTGTTGCTGCGGCGCGACCGCACGCCGCTACCCACCTAGCAATTCACCCGATTCGCGGGCAGGGCTGGCGAATGTTTCCGCTTCCCGAACCGATGCGGCTGGCGCTCACTGCTGCGCGCGACGCGGCCCTTGCCGGTGAAGTGCCGGTCGGGGCCGTGGTGGTGCGTGACGGCGCGGTGCTGGCGGTGGCGGGAAACGCGCCGCGCACGCTGCACGATCCGACTGCGCACGCCGAGATTCGGGCAATTCGTGCGGCGGCTGCAGCGATCGGGTCCGATCGGCTCGAAGGCTGCGATCTGTGGGTGACGCTGGAGCCGTGCGCGATGTGCGCGGGCGCGATCGCGCATGCCCGGATCGGGCGGCTTTATTACGGCGCTGACGACGCCAAGGGCGGCGCGGTGGCGCACGGACCACGATTCTTTGCACAGCCGACCTGCCACCACCGCCCCGAAATCTATAGCGGGATCGGCGAGGGCGAGGCGGCGACGCTGCTGCGTGGCTTCTTCGCCGCACGGCGATAGTTCAGATCGGATAGCCGAGCCCGTAATAGCCATAGACACTGCGGCCATATTCAAGGTCGAACGCCGGTTCGGCATTGGACCCATAGCGTGGCGCGTTTTCGAGCAACGACTTGTCGATATTGACGACATAGCCGCCCCGATCGGTATCGTAGCTCAGCACGTCCCAAGGCAGCGGATAATAGTCGCCGCCGAAGCCGAACAGCCCGCCGAACGACAAGACAGCATATTCGACCTGCCCCGACTGCTTGTCGACCATGAAGTTGTAGACCGAACCGAGCTTCTCGCCGTCGCGATTGTAGACCGCGGTGCCCTCGACCTTGTTCGAAGCAATCAGGCGGGCGGTTTCGTCGATTTCGACATCGTTCTCGGCGATGGAAGGGTCGGTGACGGGTGTGTCTTCCACGGGAAGTCTCCTTGCACGACGTAAGCGGCTAAAACGCACGAAGCGCGCCTCGGTTTCCTGTGCACAATCGCGACGGTCTTCGCATGGGTTGTTGTGAAGCGCGGCGAAAACCGTCTAAGCAGGCTGCAGCGCAATGGCACCGCTTCCCCCCTTCCCCTGGATCGACGTCGCGATCATCCTCGCCTTGGTCGCGCTCAACGGCGTGTTCTCGATGAGCGAGCTCGCGATCGTCTCGGCGCGCAAGGCGCGGCTCGAGGCGATGGCGCGGGCCGGGCGCAAGGGTGCGCACGCGGCGATCCTGCTCGCGTCGGACCCAGGCAAGTTCCTTTCGACGGTGCAGATCGGCATCACCCTGATCGGGGTGATTGCTGGCGCGTATTCGGGCGCGAGCCTGGGTGAGCCTACCGGACTCCGCCTGCGCGAGCTCGGCCTGTCGCCCGAGACGGCGAGCCGCGCGGGCTTTGCGATCGTGATCGGCCTTACCACCTTTGCCTCGCTGGTGGTCGGAGAGCTCGTTCCCAAGCAGTTCGCGTTGCGCTCGCCCGAGCCGATCGCCGCGTTCATGGCGTTGCCGATGCAGTGGCTGGCGATCGGCACCAAGCCGGTGGTGTGGGTGCTCGATTCGACCAGCGGACTGGTGTTCCGGTTGCTGCGGCTCAACCGCGAATCGGAGAATCAGGTTACCGCGGAGGAATTGCACCTGATCGTTGCGGAAGCCTCCAAGTCCGGTGTGATCGAGGAGCATGAGCGCTCGATCATCTCCGGCGTGGTGCGGCTGGCCGATCGGCCGGTGCGCGAAGTAATGACGCCGCGCACCGAAGTCGAATGGGTCGATGCCGACCTTGATGCGGCGGGCGTGCGCGCCTTCCTGCTCGAGGCGCCGCATTCGCGGATGCCGGTGGCAGAGGGGTCGGTCGATGCGGTGATCGGCGTGGTCAGCACGCATGAGATCGTTCGCGCAATGCTGCGCGGCGAGATCGTCGACCTACGCGCGATGGCGCGCGAGGCGCCGGTGGTGCTCGATCAGATGGACGCGATGGACGTGCTCGGCGAATTGCGCCGTGCAGAAGTGCCGATGGCGTTGGTGCATGACGAATATGGCCATCTCGAAGGAATCGTGACGCCGGCGGACCTGCTGATCGCGATCGCCGGCGAGTTCGCGTCGGACACCGATCCCGACGAAGCGCCGTCGATCGTGGTGCGCGACGACGGCTCGCTGCTGGTCGCTGGGCAGATGGCGGCCGATGGCCTTGCCGACCGGCTCGGCATCGACCTGCCCGAGGACCGCGATTATGCGACAGTGGCGGGTCTCGCGCTGTCGGTCTTCCGCCATCTGCCGGGCGAGGGTGAGAGCTTCGTCGAGCAGGGCTGGACGTTCGAGGTGGTCGATCTCGATGGCCGGCGGATCGACAAGTTGCTGGTCAGCAAGGCGCCGTAAGGGCAATCTATTATTCCGGTTCAGTCGAATCTGTAAAAGTCGCGTGCGTCTGTGGCGGAATCGCCGCTTTCCAAGTTCCTGTCGGAAAAGGCGCTCGGCGCCTTCTTCAGTCAAGCTCCCACCCCCGGAGCGGCCGCGACACGGGACACGATGCTCGGGTTAGAGAAGATCGCAGCCGGGTCACTCCACCTCTGCGCTCGTTTCAGACGCAGTCCAGAGACCGGGCTGGGCGCTGCAGCGGTTCTCTACTGCGTTTGAAGCGGAGCGGTCAAAGTAGACGCAACACACCCAGGACCCATCCGACGTGGGCGACGCCCGCAAGGGCGCAGGTCGTCCAGGATGGGTCGCTCGAAGCGCAAGGCGCATCAGAGCTTCCCGAACGTCGCCTCAAAGCCCGCGCGGTCGCCGGCTGCCAGCAATTCGGCCTGTTCGATCCACCGATCGCGGGCCATGCGCCCGCGGAACGAGCCGAGCTGGGCGTCGAGCGCTTCTGCCTCCGCGGGCGAAAGCGCGGCGATCTGCTCAATTCGGGTCACGCCGAGTTGGCCAAGTTGGGCCGCGACCTTCGGACCGAGCCCCTTTAGCTGGTTAAGATCGGATGGCGCGTCGGTGCCCGCTGCAGGCGCAGTAGGTGTTGCATCGGCGGGGG
>Ga0233335_1000135_pt1 | contig 15584 bp, 9 predicted proteins | sample GEONDECOMP222_FD_180695 | JGI IMG/M metagenome (GOLD analysis project Ga0233335, IMG submission 180695) | Leaf litter microbial communities from Shasta-Trinity National Forest, California, United States - GEON-DECOMP-222 | ecosystem: Environmental > Terrestrial > Plant litter > Unclassified... | reverse complement strand
CCGTATCGGCCAGGACAGATTCCGCAACGCGCTACTGACATATTGGAATAGCCAATGTCCGCTGACCGGTATCACCGAGCTCGACCTCTTGCGGGCTTCGCACATTATTCCTTGGACCCGTTGCGAGAGCGACGCGGAGCGGTTGAATTTATATAACGGGCTTCTGCTCTCAAGTCTTTGGGATGCGGCGTTCGACGCCGGCCTGCTGAGCTTCGACGATCAGGGCCGGGCGATCGCTTCCCCGACACTGAGTTCAGCCGCGCTAGCTGAACTCAAGATTGATGCTGTTCCGCCATTGCCCCTTACGCCAGAACACCGAACGCGGCTGAAATGGCATCGGGAGGAAATTTGGTTGGGGGGTTGAAGCTGAAAGCCGGGAGGGCACCTGCAATTCGTTCGGTTGCGGCGCTGCTTCTTGCAGCGACCATCGTCGGATCTCGACCTCAATCGTCTAGCAGGATACCGAAGTGCCCATGCAAGATTGTTGGTAACCGGGGCAAATTCCCGGGCGGGGGGTTCCCAAGAGCACCGGAGTCTGATTCAAGATTCCCGTGAATCGCAACGGACCCGGCCTCGATAATGACCCCTCGCTGTCGGATCTGCGACGGGTGGTGGATACGCTGGTCGGCGAAGTGAAGCGTCTTCAGGCCACGCTGGTCGAACTGCAGGAAGAGACCACGGCGAAGCTGGCGTTGAAAGACGCCGAGATCGTGATCCTGAAAGATGAGATCGCTCGTCTGAAGGGTCTGCCGCCTCGCCCCAAATTCGGTCTCAAGCCGTCCGGGATGGAAGGCGCCACCGCGAAGTCGTCGGGCAAGAAAGCGCGCAAGCGCCCGCGCGGCCTGGTCCGTGACAAGGTCGTGGTGACGTCCGAGGTCACATTGAAGGCGGCAGCGGTGCCGCCGGGCGCGCGCTTCAAAGGCTATGAAGATGTGCTGGTGCAGGACCTGCGGATCGCGGCCGAGGTGGTCCGGTACCGCCGGGAGCGTTGGGAAACGACTTCTGGAGAACGGATCGTGGCGCCGCTGCCGTCGGGTATCCTCGGCGGCTTTGGTCCCGAACTGCGCCGGTTCATTGCGGCGGGACACTTCCAGGGTGACCAGCGAGCGGCTGACCGCGCTGCTGAACGGCATGGGCCTGCGGATCTCGAAGCGGCAGGTGGTGCGCCTGCTTAGCAAGGGACTGGAAGCGCTGGTGGCCGAAGACGAGGCCGTGTTCCGCACCGGTCTCGATACCGCGCGCTGGATCAGCGTCGACGACACGTCTGCACGCCACGCGGGCAAGAACGCGTTCGTGACGCAAGCCGGCGACAATCGGTTCACGATCTTCAGGACAACGCAGTCGAAGTCCCGCCGCGCATTCCTGCTGACACTTCAGGCAGGACGTGCCGATCACGTCGTCAACGACGCGGCGCTGGCCAAAATGCACGCCATGGATATGGCGGCGGCGCAAATCACCCAGCTGGCCAACCATCCAACCCGAAGTTTTGCCGACGAGGCCTTGTGGCGCGCGCATCTGGAGGCGTTGGGCTTCGACAAGCTCGCCATCACACCTAATCCGGTCAACGTTGCCACCGAGGCGGCCTTATGGGGCGGCCTGTGCGAGCAAAATCTGTTGCGCGACGCCGTGATCGTCTCGGACGGCGCCGGGCAGTTCAGGCTCGGCTGCCACGCACAATGCTGGGTGCATGCGGAGCGGTTGGTGTACAAGCTCCAGCCAACCTACGCCGCGGATCGTCGCGCCGTGGAGATCCGGCGCGGGCTGATCTGGTGGTTCTACGCAGATCTCAAGGCGTACCAGCAATCACCCGACCCGAAGCGAGCCCGCATGCTGCGGGCCCGCTTCGACAGGATCTTCACGGCGAAAACGGGCTACATCATGCTCGATCGCCAGCTCGCCAGACTGCACAAACACAAAAGCGATCTGCTGCGCGTCCTCGATCGGCCCGAGATCCCGCTGCACACCAACGGGTCGGAAAACGACATCCGAACCGTCGTTACCAAGCGCAAGATCTCCGGTGGCACCGTCAGCGAAAATGGCAAAGTCGCTCGGGACACCATGCTCGGGCTGCTCAAGACCTGCAGCAAGCTCGGCGTATCGTTCTATCAGTTCCTCGGCGATCGCTTCGCCGTCGCCGGCGCGCCAGTTGTCCCGGCCCTACCGGACCTCCTCAGGCTCGCGAAGGCCTGACTGCCCGGCAATCTGCCCCGGTTACGGGTGCGCATCTACTTGCCGGACCTTCGCCTGGGCTCCGGGCTCATTTCAGGCCAACCCACCGTGGGCATCAAAATTAAGCTGCGGGATTTCCGTTAAGCGTTGGCCGGCGACGCGACCTCGTCACGATCTGCTTCGCCAAATGACCGGCATCGAATTCCAGCGTCGTCCCGCGAATCGTGGACCTGGTGCCGAACATCGTCCAGCAAGACAATCAGGCGGTACCTTGATTTTGACTATCGAAAACTAGTCAAATCACATCACAAATCTAAAGTCCGTCGCGATACTACTATCCATTCGATATAAAGGAAGCGATCCGGCTTTGAAGGTTTTTGGCAGAATTTGTGAAATCTTCGCGGCGCGGACTACTGAACGCGGGTCGGTTTTCTACGACATAAGTCAGCTGTTCCAAACGCCCTTTTGCGCGCTCAAGGTCACGGAAAGCTGTGTCCGAGAGAGGCCGGCGACGAAGATCGAACTTGGCCATCCAACCTTCAAGCTGACTGATTGCTGAAAAGGCAACCTGAATGCTGTTCAACCGATGCTTAAGCAAGGCGCTGCAGTATATGAAGAATGTCTGAAATTCGGTACCTAGTTCACCAATCCGGCGACGCGATGCTCCAAGCCAGGCAATCACAATTTCGTTGTTGATCTGCCACAACTCTACCCGATCACCTTGTTGCCGGTATACATCAAGGCCGTCCTTAATTTCGTTGAGAGCTCGTTCGTACATTTCGATGCCCTGGCCGACATCACCGACGCGACACGCCTCATGCCCAAGCTTCGCGGTCGCCGCAATCCTTTCCAGCCGAAACGCACACAGCTTGATCGCATCTTCTGCCTTGTCGGCAATTTGAATGACGCCTTTCCAGTCGTCCTGACGCCAACTAGCCTCTATCCAACCCGAGAAAAGCTCCCGCCTACGACACCCAAAGTCGAAAGACTGACTATAACTATCACGTGCCTTGGGATAATTTTCTCCGACCGAAAAACACCGCCCTTGAAGGAATATAAGGTCGGGATCTTCCGGCAAGGTAAGCAATGCCTTTGTCACCACGGCCGCCGCCTCATTTATCTTCCCTTGCGTCAGGAAAGAAAATAAACGTCTCTCGGCTTCGGCAATGAACGGCCTTTTGTTTGCAGAAACCTTTTCAGCATTTGCACAATGCGCCTTAATTTCTTTGTAATCTGCAATTCTACTTTCTACAAGCGACGTTACGAGCCCTAACGTTGGCGACAATCTGAAGTTGGCGCCACCCGGCAATGTGTGATCGTCACTCGTCATGGAGAAACGACGAAGCTCATCGATGGCCTGCTGGATTTCAAATCGATTTCTATTGAGAGTCGCCGTTAACTCAGACGCCGATACGGCGGTTCGATAACAAAGCACCAAAAGCACGCGCGCAGCTGGACCTGAGAGTCGCGACACCTCCGCCTTGAACGCAGCCTCCCGAACAGCATCGCCATCACTTCCGCTCCAATGCTCGGTCGCCTTAGGGAAACTGTCGCCAAGAGACACAAGTCGCAATATGGACATTGCAAATAAAGGAGATGCGCCGCTCGCCACATGCAACGAGTTCATTTCTGCGACGGTAGGCTCTCTGACCTTCAGAAGGTCACATCTCTCTCTAACAAATAACTCAAAGTCCGCTTTGCACAATCCGCCAATTTCGATGAATGCCGCCTTTGGCGCACCTAAATTCCTTCTCGCGGTGATCAGGCATTTTGTACGAGTAGCCACGGCCAGCTGGGTCAGATGGTCATATACTATTTGCTGATCTTCATCAGTAAGCGAATCCACATTGTCCACGACAAGCATGTAATTGAAGGCACGCAAATGATCCTCACACAAGGAAAGAAGCTCATCTTCTGATGGATCATCTGGAATTTGATCGGGAGGACAGCCGGCCTCCAGTACAATCTGTGAAAGAAGTTCTCTCGGATTGGCGAAGTCAGTTCTAGCTAGGGAAATGTAACGTCCTAGCTCACCTGAAAACGTTTCTACCTTTGCACCTAACCAAATAAGCCTGTTGAGCCCGGCCGGTGGCCGCTCGATCAATCGTTCACTGAATGTGAAGGCAATCGATGTCTTACCCACACCGCCGAGGCCAGACAGAATTTTCACAGGACGAAATGCATCGGAAAGCCAAGCCCAAAGATTGGCCAGCTCCTCTTTTCGGCCGATAAGTTCGATCATGCCTACATCGCGAGGCGGAAGATTATTGTCGAGCCAGTCCGTGCGCTCTCCTTGGTAGGCGAGCGTTCGAGGCCCATAGAGAAACTCGAAATCCTCCGGCGACTCCGCGGGACGACACCGGTCTCGTTCCCTGAGATAAAAACTTTGAGCACTATACGCTAATTTTGGGGGCCCATCTGCTAATTTTGGGGCATCCTTCCGAAACTGCGCAGGATTGGCCGATATAGGTCGCCGTGGTATCAAAAGAAGGCCAATATACATCCCCGGATGCGCGTCGGAGACGTCGACCTTCCTATAAATCGTTTCAATACTGACTCCAGTTGCCACCTGAATCTTATTATTCAGGTCAGCCGCGTCGAAATCCGAGGAAAACCCGATAAGTTTGCGGGTTTTATCATGAACCCCTACTACCAGATAACCGCCGAAACTGTTATAGAATGCAACGCAGTCCTTGACGATTTCACCGGCCTTAACGTCGTATTGCGTTTTCAAACCTTCATTCTTTACGTCGGGTCGGACTGGCAGCGCCCCTTTGTAATCCCATAAGGGCGCCTCATCGCTTGTCGCCACTCCCTCGGCGATAAGGAGATCGAATACCCGTCTATCGATTTGCCCTGCCTGAACCGCGTCGAAAATCTTTCCCCGGACGTCGTAAACGCTTTGCAGTAAATCAGTCATATACGACGCTTCCCCCTGCTGATCGTTTTGCACGAACCGACCTGGACAACAAGGATCCAGCCGCCAGCTCGGCTCGGCGCACCTCCGTGAGAAGTTGGCTCAGACGCCTCTCCAAATGGCAGCGCAAACGACTGTGTCATTGGCCGGTACGGACATTCGCATGCTGGTTCATGTCCACCGCAAGTAGGGCTCCTACTTTAATCCGTGAGCTGCTGCCAGTTTCGTGGACACCGAGATAGCGTGTTTTCTCAACCGGAGGGTGGCGATGCAATGACGGGAGCTCAGCCGAGAGTTCAAGCTGGAGGCGGTGAAGTTGGCCCGCCAAATGGGGCATGGCGAAGCGATCTTACGATTTCGATGAAAGAGTGGTCGTAGTTGAGAAGCCGAAAAGGCGCTACAAGCGACCGGTAATGGGTCCTAAGAACGCCCGCCTTTCCATTACGTCCGTGGACGGGCGCTTACGTTGGTGATGCCGATGCGGACGGGAGCCGTCGGGGCGGCGCGCTCCACCGCAACGTTGCGAACCACCGCTAGGCAAGCCGCACGTCCGTTGCTTCGTGGTCGGGTGCGACAGCCCAATCCGCGGTCGTGAGCGCGACAGGGATAACGCGATCTGCGGTCAGCGCGTCTCCACGTTGTGGAACGTTTCCCGCAGCTGCTCCCCCAAGCCCTGCATCGCAGCAAATGCCGCCAGAGCTATCGGAAGAGCTATCGCCAGGCAGGAGCAACCTCTACGTGCCCAAGGCCTGCCGGTTGGAATTGACGATGCTGGCTCCGTCGGCGTCCCCGCCCCGTGGATTAGCGGCCCCTCTGGCGTTGAAGAGGTCGGCGATCCCTCAAGATTGGCGGCTGGCTCGTCCGCCGCCACGGTTCTGCTAACCGCCTGCCGCTCGGACCATCTGCGCAGGCGCGCCATTCGTCCGTTCTCGTCCGGCGGAGCGGTCATACCGGCAACCCAAGCTGGCCGCGGGCTGCCTGCACCTCGCCGAACACCTCGTTCACCAGCTTCAGCGCCGCGACTATCTTTGCGTCGTCGTCCGTTGCGATGCCTATGGCCAGTTCGGAACGGGCTTCCACGAGGCGCCGCAGCTCGCGCAGCATCGCATCCCGGAGCTTCGCGGTAGACCCGGATCCGCCGGAGAAGTCCTCGATATACGACATGACGAGGCCGATGAGCGTCGTCGTGAAAGCGACCACTGCCGCCAGCGTCGTTCCGCGCCCTTCGCCGATCAGAAGGCCGACGACGCTGGCGCTCGCGACCGCGGAGCTTATGCCTATGAGCAGTCGTATCCGCCCCAGGAGCCTCGTCCTTCGAGCAAGGAAGTCGAGAAGGTCGGACAGATCCTCCTTCGCTTCGGCCATGGCGACCTCGGCCAGTGCCTGCGTTCCCCCTCGCTTCGGCGCGATCTCCTCTCCCGAGCCAAGCGGACGCTGGAGCGTGATCGCGAGGCCGAGATCGGGGTGGTCTTGGGCGAGCCTGGCAAGCAGGTCCGGGCGACGGCGCCTCAGCGCATCGGCCGTCGCCGCTAGTTGGCCGATCTCGCCCACAAACGCCCTCCGATCCAGCTGGTCATCGCCGTTGCCGCCTGCCTGATCCACTCGATCATGAAGAACGGCAGGGTCGCCGACGCGGTCGCAAGCGCTGTCGCTGTCGGCCACGCGTATACGAGCCGGCGCTCGCGCCGAAGGGCCAGCGTCGCGACGAGCAGCCCGGCGGCGACGAAAAGGAGCAACCATCCGCGGTCAGCTTGGCCGGCGATCAGCGCCGCCAGCGCCGGCACCGCCGCCGCGCCAGCGACCAGGACGGCGGCTGCGGGCACACGGCGCTCCGCCCCCTCGCCGAGCCACCGGGCGCCGTAGAAGGAGAGGTCCGCATCCGTGACTTGTTCAGATTTGCCGAGAAGCGGCATCAGCAGCGTTCCAAGGACGCCTAGCGTCGCGTTGGCGAAAGCCAGCGTCAACTTGACGCATGTTCGCGCCACCATCCCGATGGGTCCGAGGAGCAGCAGTAATGCGCGTTCCGTTGCGGAGATTGCATCCACGTCCTGTTCGGGCCGCCCCAGCGCGCAGGCGTAGTGCTCCTTGCTCAGCCTCCACGTCTTGCGAGGCGGGACACCGAGCATGGTGAGCGTCAGCCAAGTGGCCAGTCCCGAGACGATCAACGCGAGCGGCGCCTCCACCAGCAGCAGGTTGAGCGCCTCACGACCGGCGACGATTGGATCTGTGGGCGCACGCGGCGCCCTTGCGAAGAGTACGCGGGAGAGCCCGTACATCCGGTCGCCAGCGCGGACGTTCGCCGCGCTGACAGCTCGCAGCCGGCCGTACACATCCGTCTCGACGTGCAAGGGGCCGGTGGCCGCCGCGATCGTCCTCAAGAATTCGAGCGGGGTGGAAGCGGCCGCGCCCGCGGCCAACGCCTCCGTGGCTCGAAGCGCATCGATAACCCTTGTCGGGCCCGAGCCGCCCACGTTGCACGCGACGTCGCAGCCGACCATCAGACCGATAGACTCGCCCTTGTCGATGTCCGAATGGATGCCGTCAATCCCGCGGCGCACGACCACACGGTCGCCTGCATCGCGAAGGACGAATTCCATGCCTTCGACGTGCCCAACGACGGCGACGAGGCGCCGGTCGGCGCGTCCGAGTTCGCGTGTCAGCTGCGTCTCGCTTTCGACGAACACGACGAACTTACCTAGCCGGGCTTTGAGCGCCGCGCGTTGCGCTTGGTCGGTGCGGTCGACGATCGCGATAACTCGCATGCGGGCCGCCAGGTCTCGCATTAGCGACTGCTGGAGCAGGCCACGCCTCGCCCAGGCGTCAAGCGACATCGTCAGGCCGGGATATGCCTCGACGACGATGGCGGGGCGGCCCGCGCGGCGCGCGATCGACAGGCGCGCCTCGCCTGCATCATCGATGACGCCCAAGTCGGGCCGCTTCTCGAGTATCTCGGCTGCGAGACGCGGCCGTCGACGCACCAGTTCGACTGGAAGGTAGACCGGTCCGTCCACCAGGCTCAGGGCCCGCACCAAGTCGTCCGCGTGAAGGAACAGGTAGGTTGAACCGGCGACGCCGCCCGCCGCGATCGCGGTGACGGCGACGGCGTCCCCCTCCACGCGCACCGCGACCTTGGCGCCCTTGGCCGCGACACCAGCCAGCCGGGCCGCATGGCCGGCCTTCTTCACAGCTGCCTTCTCGCCTGCTTTAATTAGCGAGCTCAGCAGGCCGGCAGCGGCGGGAGAGGTAGCAAACGCCAAAGCCGCGGCGAAGGCGAGCAGCCAGCCATATATACGAGAGCTCACGGTCAGGCCCCCCCCTGTCAGGTGCATCGACGATAAGATCATGATCGACGCCGCAAGTAAAGCGGACCTCTGCTGCCGATCGGTAGCACGACTGTCGAAATCTGGGCACGATCGGTATCCGCGGTCGCGACTATCCGCTTACCTTGGACAAGCACCTCGAAAGGCTGCCGCAGATCGCCTGAGAGGTCGAGGCAGCAAGCGCGTGAAACGGCATCTCGCCTGATCCTCCGCCCCCCCCAATCTCGCGGTTCGAATAGCCAATCCCATCACAATTGATCGTCAAAGATCGACATGAACGAACGGCAGAAGCTGGAAGGCGGGCAAGGTGCTTTGAGTGGCCGCCTCTGGGTCGTCCCAGACGGGTTTGGTTATTTGGCGGATCGAGTGCGCAAGCCGCATGGACTAACAAGTCCATGTCGAAACTCTGCCGCACGCTTCTTGAAGTTGGCGCACTCGACCAAAATCGCGGCGACAGCTTTCCAAGTAACTCGGACTGCCCTAGCGATCCAGCATGGACCTACCGTGGTATTTCAGCTCGGACGACACGCCGACCGTTTATCATTACACCTCGGTCACAGCGGCGAGGACGATGGTCGAGACGCGCACGATCTGGATGTCCGAATATACCGCGATGAACGACGCTTCAGAATTTGCGTACGCCCGCGATAGGCTTGTCGCCCTCCTCCAAAATCGCGACGTGTACGTTGAAACGCTTGCGCGCACCTGCGTCATTTTCGCGCTTGAGGGTCTTACCGCAGACACCGGTTTGATGTTGGGATCGCTCACCGCACGGCGCGACGATCTCGGCCAGTGGCGCAGCTATTCCAGTAACGGTGCAGGTTGCGTACTCGGCATCGATGCGCGCTATCTTGAGCACGAAGCAGGCGTCGCGATCCGCACGGTGTTGTATGAGGAAGCTCTAGTCGACAAGATGCTACGCACCGCTCTTGAGATCGTGCAGGCGCAGGCCGAGGAAGCGCCCGGCGACGTGGACGAACTGATGGAATTTGCGCGTCACCTTGTCGCCGATTTGTTCAACATCAAGCATCCCGGCTTTTCAGATGAACGCGAGGTTCGGATCGCCCGCATGCTGATCCGTCAAGGCGACGGCAGCCTTGAAGATGTCGGCGGCAACCGGACGGACGGCGGCGCAGCACTCGCGCTATCGGTCGGCACGAGGACCTGCGCTTTTGGGGAAACGCGCTACATCGCCTTGCCGCTAAGCCGCGAAGACGGGTCGAGCGCGATCGTCAGCGCTGGACTTGGCCCGACGATGAGCATTTCCGACGCGGCCGCGCAGGAAGCTTATTTCGCCAGGCACGGCCTTGACGTCTGGCGATCTAATCTGCCCTACCGCGTCTGACCGCGCCGGCGTGCCTGTACTTCGATCATTTGTGCAATCTCTTCGTCCCCATGAACGACCGTCCGAAGTTGGGGAGCGCGCTAGGCGCAACGAAGTCCATAGCTGGGTCTATGTGCCGTCTGGAACTTCCGGCAGCTCGCGACCAACCCAAGTCGTTCCCCGACTCGCGCGGGAATGGCCGTTCCTGCCAGGACCGGCCATTCCCGATTCACTGAGCGGCCGGGCAGCAGTGCGCCCAACTGCCGCCATCCCGACCGACTCTTGCGGCCCAGGGCGCCGTTCGTACATATGGTGCGAAGCTTCGGGCAGAACGGCACAACGAAGCGAACACCTCGCCGCTGCTCAAGACGCTGGTGTCGAAGATCAGCGTGATGAAGTTCTCGTAGCACGACCAGAAGGCGCATCAATTCTTGGCCTCGTCGTCGCGAAAAGGCCGGCAAATTACTGTGCGTGGCGCGCGTCGGGGTTCGGCCACAATACCCTTTCCGATCCAGCGCTCGATACTCGGCTCACGCGGAAAGCTGCCGGTCAACCTATGCAACGGCGGGTCGGCAATGCGCCTTAATTTCGGCCCTTGACCAGGTTCACAGCCAGTTCCAAAAGCTTTCGTCCGGTCAGGCGTCTGCCGCAAACACCGTGGGTGCAAACTGGCTTCAGCCGCGATCCGCCCACCGCCTGACGCTCGCCCGGCGGGCGGGCGTCACCGGCCGGCGGCGATCCGGGCGCGGGTCAGCGCGTGGACGAGATCGAGCATCTGGTGCAGCCGGGCGTCGCCTTCCTCGCTGGACCACGGCTCGACGAGATTGCCGTGCATCACCGAGTTGCGGATCTCGTACCAAGTCTGCACGTGCGCCGCCTCGACGCTGTCCGTCTTGCCGAGCTGGCGCATGAAGGCGACGACGCTGCGCTTGCTCACCATTCCGAGGTTCGAGAGCATCCTCCCGCGCAAGCCGGGATCGTCCTTCCACGCCTCGATCTGCATCTTCATAGACGTAAGAAGTTCGTCGGAGAATTCTGACCGTCGATCATCGTCGGTCATCAGCCCGTTCGCCAGCGCCTCGGCCGCCCCGGCGAGCGTCAGCGTCAGCACCCAGCGCGAACCGAGCTGGGCTTCGGCAAGCTCATCGTAATAGCGCGTCAGCGGGTTCGCGTCGAACGATCCGACCTTGACGATGAACGTCAGAATGTCGGCGTAGAGCTGCCAGAAGGCTTCCGCCCGCCCGTGTTCCATCGCGAAGGGCTGCAGCAAGCCGATCGCCGACGGCTCCCGATGACGCGGCGATGGCCGCAGGCAGACATGCGCAGTGCCATCACCGAGGTTGCGCGCGACCATGCGCGGGTAGACCGGTACGCCGAGCAGGATGCGCAGCGGCTCGGTCAGCCAGTTCTCCAGGAATGGATGATTGAGCGCGCCGCCCGCGTCGGCGGTGATCCACAACGCCTCGCCGGACGGCTCATACGCGAAGGTGATGCTTGTCCCGAGCACCTCGATCACGTGCTGGCCCGGCCCCCAGCTTGCCAAGATGCGGCGCTCGCCGATGAACGCCGCGGTCGCCAGCCGCTCGCTCGTCGGCAGGTCGATCGGCGGCGCCAGCAGCAGCTCGACATTGCTGCGCTTCGAAACCCAATAGCCGCTAGCCAACGCGTGCAGTGCATCGATCTCGCCGCTCAGCGGCCACCCGCGATCGTGGTCAGCGAAGAAGTCCGCCTGGGTATAGCCGCCCGCCCATTTGACCCCGCGATAGTCCGTCGCGAACAAGCGGAAGAGGTCGCGCGTGTCATACGGCTGCGACTTCTGCCGGTTGAACACGTCCAGTGCCTGCCGCAAATCCACTGCAGGCGACGCGTGCATGTAGAACCGCATCTTGGTGTTGCTCACGATCTCGATGCGACCCGAACCCGTGAAGATCATGCCTTCCTCGTCTCGCCCGAACAGTGTCATTTGCGCGCATTCGATCGTTCGCGGCAGACCGGACGACATCTGCCGCCAGCTGTCGAGTGTGTGGAGATCCCGCTCGCTGGTCTCGTCGAGCGCGGCAGGCTTGGCCGGCGCCTCGATGCGCAGCGCATCGGCCAGCCAATTACGTAAATCGTCTAAAAGCCGCATACTCTTCTCCCGCGCGCAGCGTCGCTTCGCGGCAAGTCTCTGTCTACCCCAACACCCGCGAAACCTACATCTCACTGAAGTCGCTACGCGGCGGCGGCACTTGGGTGAGGATCTCGCCCGCCATGCTTCGGACCGATCCGGCGTTGTATCGGGAGTCGGTCGCACAGCTTGCGATCGGGCTAATTTGTCACGTGTTCTGGGGGACATCAAGACCATGGGCAGAGCGGCAGTGAAGTGAGGACGCATCAGAGGATGCACTTACATGAACAGGTGCCCGGCTTCAGGAAGCGGAGTGGCTGTCGTGCATATTCGTCTTTGGGCGTTACATTTGATTAAGTCAGCCGAACGAATGCCCGCCTTCTAACTCTGGCGAACCAAAGCCGCCAGACCGCTGAAGGCCCAGCTGAAGACAACAATCCCATCCCGATGATCGACGTCCCGCTGATTCGACCGCCTATACCGAAACCAGATTGGCGGCAGCGGGTCAGGCTTCCGTTGGGTCCGCAAAGATCGTCATTCTAACCTGTGCGAGGCTCACGGCGACCGATTGGGCGCTTGCACAAGACGGGCGACGAACTTCGGCGCGTCTAGCGCGAACCTGGGCCGTGGCGCCTGCCGACGCCGCGGCACTCGTCAGAGGTTGAAGTCACTCCGAATGGGCAGTTCCTCAACCAGAGTGCGAAGCTTTTCGATTATCGCGGCTTCCGCCTCCTCGCCGGCAAGCGCTTCATTGAGATGCTGAACAAGCACGTCGTCGAACCTGCTGTTGTTGATGGGCGAGCCGTTGGCCGCGATTAGGAAGTTATAGGGCGTCGTGTAACGGACCCTGAGCTCCGACTTGCCGCGAAGATCCGTCAGACGGCCATCGATCACAGCCGCGCCGTCGTCATATTCGGAACGTTTGACGGCAGTGGTGCCCGATACTAGGCCGTATTCCTCATAGTCGTATCCGCTCTGCCTTATCGCAGCGTCCATGTCCGAAATCGAAGTTTGATAGAGTCCGGTCTGCGGCATCGCGTCGCAGCGAACATAGACGAAATGCCGCTTGTAGGTGGACCCATGGACCGCGGCCACGCGCCCGATCTTGAGTTCATCGGTGTCCATCAGGAACAGGCCCGACTCTAGCCGCCTGAAGCTTTCAATCTGAAGATTGCCGCCCCGCCAATACCAAACCGGCAGCCCGTCCGGGAATGTCAGTGGGTTCTTAAGCAGGGCAAGCATCCGCTGTTCGATGTCATCCGGGTCGTTGAACCAGGAAATCCTGCGTGTACCCGGAAACGCAGAAGCAAATCGCTCCGCGAAGAAGGAGGTCGATGTCCCCATGCGCTCGCGAGCATCAACGGCAGCCTCCGGGCCTGCGCTCCCCGTGGCGGTGACCTCCGCGTCCCTGTCGGCTGCAGGAGTCGAGACAGTCGTCGGGGTCGGAGCTGCTGGCCCCCCACTAGGACCTCCGTCGCCAGAAGGACCGGCAGCACGAGAGGATTTTCCCGTTACCAAGTCGTAGATGATCTCTGCAAGCAGCAGCTGGTTCGATGGGTCCACGGGTCGAATCTCTCCTCGTGCGTTGCGACGCACCGAGACGAGATCCTGCAAGGATCGATATGGTGGCTCACCCTTCCGGCGCGCATAAAGTTCGTGGGAAAGGAGATCGAGACCCTCCTTCACATCATGCTCCGCCCCAGGGCCGTTCGTCTCGCCGATTGCACGCGCCGCCATCGCTGCCCCACGCATGATCCGCTTCGGAACCCCGTCCTCGCCATGATAGTCTGCCAGCCTGGGGCTTTCATTGGCACTGACCGCCAGGAAGTCGTTCCGCACCTTCTGCACAAGCGAAAGTGCGCCAGCGACAAACCGGTCAGTGGCTTTCGTTCCGGCGCCCGCGATGCCAACTGCATCCGTGCCGGCGATCAGATCCCGGAAGGTGTTTGCCGAGAAAAACTCGCGATGGCCGTCTTTATGGACATCGAAATTGAGCTCGAGCTCGGTAACAGCCACCACGCTGACGAGAGGCTCCAATCCGTCGCGCTTCAATGCACGCATGATTGCAACTTCGAGATCGGCCACGGCTTCCGAAAAGCGCTGCAGCCAGCGCCAACGCTCCACCGCGTCGGCAAGCGGGGGCAGTAACACCACTAGGTCGATGTCGCTGCTGTCCATGAACTGCTCGCCGTCCTTGTAAACGAGCGAACCGAATACATAGACAGCTTGGGCTTCGTATGGGCTTACAGCCCCGGCGGCCCAGCGCTTCAGGATGTCGCGGATCTTTTCAAGGTCGATCGTCATAGAGCCTCGTAGATGTCACCGAGCACGGCTTCAACATGCATAGTGCATCGACTTGCGAGTATGGTGACCTGGTCAACCCGGCCGGAGTAACCGGCCGCGACCCGGTGGAGGCTCGCGCCGAAAGAGCCTCATCGGCTTGCCAAGACCAAGACTGTCACGGGCTTACCCCTCAAGCTCGGTTAAAGTCGGTGGCTCCGCAAAGGCATGCCAGGATCCGTTACGATGACGGCTGTTTTCGTAGTTCTTGCACTTCAAACCCGAAAGTCGGCTAATGGCCAAGTTCCTGTCGGTCTCTGACCTGGTTGGGGTGTGGGCTGAACGTCTTCTCCTGGCAGAAGCTGCCGGCCGGCATGTCGCGTGCACATGACGGCTTTGTCCCATTTCTCGCCGTTCAGCGGGGCGGGATCGACGCCGGTTCGGTACCACGCGTGTTCGCTCTGACGATCATGACGCTGGGTCCAGCGACCTGCTCCCGATCCGCGGCGAGCGCCGTGCTGTCAGTCTGGCGAAGCAAGGGGCGTAGACAAGCCAGGTATCTTCCAGCGGCGCTCAAGTATCTTCTGCGCAGCGGTGCTCGTCCCGCGCGTACGAGGCAGTTGGCGGCATCTGGCGGCGATATGACGCTGCTGCGCGCAGATCATTTATTCCATTTTGGCTGACGCCCGCAGACTGATTTTCTCGCGGGCGGAGAGCCGGTATGACGCCCACCAGACTGCTGATCGGCCAGATATTTATAGTGTTTGCGATCGTGATCGCGGGCATCTGGACCGCGACGCAGTGGGCGGCGGCAGCGCTCGCCTATCAACCTGAGCTCGGCGCGCCCTGGCTGATCGCGGGTGGCACGCCTGTCTACCGGCCCTGGGCCATCTTCATCTGGTGGTACTATTTCGGCGCATACGCACCGCACATCTTCGACCGCGCAGGCGAGATCGCGGGCGCCAGCGGCTTTATCGGCTGCGGAGCGGCGATCACCGGATCGCTGTGGCGGGCACGTCAGCGCCAGGATGTCACGACGTACGGCTCGGCCCGCTGGGCAACGGCTGCAGATTTGCGGCGCGCAGGATTGCTGCACGATGCCGGTGTCTTTCTCGGCGCCAGTGGCCACCAGTATCTGCGCCACGACGGGCCTGAGCACATCATGGCGTTCGCACCCACGCGCAGGGGAAAGGGTGTCGGCCTTGTCATCCCGACGCTCCTCGGGTGGACCGGATCTGCGGTCGTTCACGACATCAAGGGGGAGAACTGGACGCTGACCGCCGGCTGGCGATCGACCTTCACTCATTGCCTGCTCTTCAACCCGACAGATATGCGCTCCGCGCACTACAATCCACTGCTCGAAGTCCGGCGCGGCGCAGACGAAGTCCGCGATGTCCAGAACATCGCCGACATTCTGGTCGACCCGGAAGGCGCGCTCGAACGGCGCAACCACTGGGAGAAAACCAG